>ERZ857629.2917-NODE-2917-length-15202-cov-3.047534_pt1 | contig 15202 bp, 13 predicted proteins | sample MGYA00519700_ERZ857629 | MGnify/ENA primary metagenome ERZ857629 (study PRJEB31778, sample SAMEA3449351) | human gut metagenome | biome: human gut; feature: human-associated habitat; material: faeces | place: United Kingdom | collected 2010/2012 ... | reverse complement strand
GGACCGCCTGATTGAGCATATCAACACCCATCCGGAGTTCATTCAGCCGGTATCCAGAAAAAACGAGATGATGAACAATTTCCTGCTTCCGGGATTGCAGGATCTGTGTGTTTCCAGAACGTCATTTTCCTGGGGAATTCCGGTAGATTTTGACCCGAAGCATGTGGTTTATGTATGGCTGGACGCGCTGACCAACTATATCACGAAGATCGGGTATGATGTGGACGGCAATTCTTCCGATTTATTTAAAAAGAACTGGCCGGCAGATCTGCATCTGATCGGCAAGGACATCATCCGTTTCCATACGATCTACTGGCCGATTTTCCTGATGGCGCTGGATCTCCCGCTGCCGAAGCAGGTATTCGGACATCCGTGGCTCTTACAGGGTGGAGACAAGATGAGCAAATCCAAGGGAAATGTGATCTACGCAGACGATATGGTGGATTTGTTCGGCGTGGATGCCACCCGTTATTTTGTACTGCATGAGATGCCGTTTGAGAACGACGGTGTGATTACCTGGGAACTGGTTGTGGAGCGCTTTAATTCCGATCTCGCCAACATCCTTGGAAATCTCGTCAACCGTACGGTTTCCATGAGCAACAAGTATTTTGGCGGCGTGGTGAGAAGCACGGGCGTGACAGAGGAAGTGGACGAAGACTTAAAGGCGGTTGTGACCGGAGCCAGAGACAGAGTGGCGCAGAAGATGAAAGATCTGCGTGTGGCAGATGCCATTTCTGAAGTGTTCGGCGTGTTCCGCCGCTGCAATAAATATATCGATGAGACGGCACCGTGGGTACTTGCCAAGGACGAGGCGAAATCCGACCGCCTGGCAGAGGTGCTCTATAATCTGGCAGAGTCGATTACGGTGGGCGCGTCCCTGCTGTACAGCTTCCTGCCGGAGACCGCAGAGAAGATTGTGGCACAGCTTCATACACAGCTCCGCGGTTTTGAGGAGCTGAATCAGTTTGGGCTGTATGAGAACGGCACGAAAGTGACTGAGACGCCGGAGATTTTATTCGCACGTCTGGATGCAAAGGATGTAATGCCGAAGGTAGAGGCGATCCGCGAGGCGCAGAAGAAGGAGTTTGAGGCGGAGCAGAAAGCGGTTGGCGAGGAGGCTCCTGCAGAGGAAAAAGCAGAAGACGTCATCGACATCGAGGCGAAGGAAGAAATCACATATGATGATTTTACGAAGCTCCAGTTCCAGGTGGGAGAGATCATTTCCTGTGAGGCTGTGGAGAAGTCGAAGAAGCTTCTGTGCTCCCAGGTAAGAGTCGGCAGCGAGGTAAAACAGATCGTTTCCGGTATCCGTAAATATTACACGCCGGAAGAAATGGTCGGTAAAAAAGTAATGGTACTGGTAAACTTAAAGCCTGCAAAGCTTGCGGGAGTTCTCTCAGAGGGTATGCTTTTATGCGCTGAGGATGCGGAAGGCAATCTGGCGCTGATGACACCGGAGAAACCGATGCCGGCAGGTGCTGAAATATGTTAAAAGGAGACACCGGAGCGAAACGGACATGGTTTTATGAAAACGGTGCATTTGTGGCGGCGGCGCTTGCCGCCGTCCTTTGGCATGTGGTATTGTCCACGAATGTCGGCGATGATATGGTCTATTTTAAGACCCTTCTGGACGGTAACAGTCACCTCGGCGAGATCCTGGCACACCGCTATGAGACATGGTCGTCGCGTATGGTGATCGAGGCGGTGTTAATTCCGTTGGTGCACTGTCCGCTGCTCTGGAAAATTCTTGATATTGCCATCTTTACGTCTCTCCCGGTGTTGCTCTGCGGACTGCTGGGCGTGACCGGGCGCGGACGCTGGTTTGTAGCCGAACTGGTGCTGCTCTATCCGTTTGCGGATATGGCATCCGCCGGATGGATTGCGACGACGACCAATTATCTCTGGCCGCTCTGGGGCGTTCTGGTGATCGGCATGGTGTTAAAGCAGCTTCGCTGCGGCAGAAAAGTGCCGGTGTGGGAGGCGGCAGCTGCGTTTCTGGCGTGTGCTTATGCGGGCAGCCAGGAACAGGCTGCGGTGCTGCTGCTTCTGCTGCTTGGCATGGAAGTGCTGCATTATATCTCGGAAAAGCGTATGAAACAGCCGCTTCTCTATGCATTGTGCGGCATAGATATTATTTCCCTCATATATATTTTCAGTTGTCCGGGAAATGCAATCCGGAGCGCGCAGGAGATGGCGGGGAGAATGCCGGAGTTTGCTGATTTTACATTCGCAGAGAAGCTCTACATGGGACTTGCCAATGTGGAACGGATCTTTATCGCGGAGCTTGATCCGGTCTATTGCGTTGTGGCAGCAGTGCTTGTGCTGCTTGTGTATCGTAAGACAGGCGATTACCGTAAGACGCTTTTGGCGGGGATTCCGGCGCTGCTGCTGTTTGGACAGGCGGTGGTGCGTGTCAGCCACCCATCCTTGAAAAAGGTGTTCGTGCGACCGGAACAGACGACACACTGGGACTGGCATGCTCTGGTAACCTATATGCCGCTGGTATTTCTGGTACTGTCTGTTTGGGGGATTCTATACGCCCTGTGGCAGCTGGCGGACGGCGTGTGGAAGCATTACCTGTGGACGGCGTTTTTACTGGCAGGCGGTTTTGCCATGGGGGTGGTCATGGGATTTTCACCGACAATTTACGCATCGGCAAACCGGCCGTACCTCTATCTGTATTTTGTGCTGATCTATGTGTGCGCGGATGCCGTGTGGAACATGGGCGGCATGAAGGCTGTCTGGAAGACAGGCAGTTCGGATGCTGTGCGGAAAATGCCGGTGCCGGAAAAACTGATGTTTACCGTACTCGGGCTTCTGGTGCTGGCAAACATTCTGGATGTGACCCGGATGTGCTGGCTGCTTGGAAGGATTCTGTGACCGTTTATAACAGAAATCCGCTGTTTCATGCAGGAAACCTAACGAAAAATCCAATTTCAGCCGATGTATACCATATGAACGGATTCAGTCAAGGATACATTCAGGGAGGAATGTGGATATGGGAATCAGCATCAATGCACCGGGAAGTGTGAGCAATCAGGCATCGATGACAGGCACACTTTCCATCCGAAAAAGCACAAATACATTTGAGCAGATGGCGGGGGTCAGTAGTTCAGGGGGAACCTCGAAAAAACAGCTCAATTATAATCACAGAGATATTTCCGGACAGCTGCTCCGGGCGAAGAAGCCGCAGAGTGCATCCGCGGCGCTGACCCGTGCAAAGAGCAAGGTGTCTATGCTTCAGCGTGCGGCGGCATCCGGACAGTATGATTCCAAGGAAGTGGCGAATGCGCTTGCGCATGCGAGACGGATGGTGCGCTGTGCGCAGTTGAAAGTGCGCAATCTGCGCGAGGAAGAGCGCGAGCAGCAGTCTGCGCAGAAGGAAAACAGCGGTAAGAGCCAGAAGAAGGAACATGAAGTGAAGCGCCGTGTGGCACAGAAAGAGCGTCAACTCAAGCAGAAGGTATCGATTGAGAATACGCAGGAAGTGCTTCGGCAGAAGAAAAAGAAGAACGAGATAGCGCAGAAGCAGCAGAGACACCGCTCGCAGGAGCGGGGTAAGATTACGGAAGCGGATTTCAAATATATCAAGTCACAGCTCGAGGCTGGCAAAGGCTTTGGCGGCGGCAGTTCTTATTGTGAGGACAGCGGATTTACGCTGGATATCAGTGATGCCGCAATGTCGATGGCGGAACTTGAGATGATGGCACAGAATCAGATCGAAGCGGAGGCAGAGGCGGAAGTGGAAGCGGAGATGTCGCTTACCGACGGAGGAACTCTTGCAGTTGCGACAGCGGGAGCCGTGCCGGCAGGTACAGGAGCGGGAACTGCATCGGACACAGCGCCAGCCGCTGCCGGCGCATCTGTGGATGTGTCAGTGTGAGAAACAGACGAAAGGGGCTGGATGCTTTAAGCGGGCAGCCCCTTTTGATGTGCTAAGTAATAGGAGAAAAAGATCATGCCGTTCGATTTCAGATGGAAATGCAGATGCAGCATTTTTTGATCCGAATTTCCAGATGAATTCCATCTGAAACCGAAGGGCGTATGTTTTTCGTATATTACGTATTAGTTCAAAAGGGGCGGTTCGCTTAAAGCGACAGCCCCTTTCTCTGTCTCGCTGCGACAGCAGTCAGGGCGAACATGGCGGCGGCAAAGAGGAACTGGATGCCGATGCATTTCCAGTAAAAGCCCAGGTCGAAGACTTCCTTTCCGAATCCCGCCAGCATATTGTTGGCGCGGATGTACCAGTAAGCGGGAAGAAAACGTCCTACGGCAAGTACGGAACCGGAGAGCATGGACTGCGGGACAAAGACGCCGCAGAGGAAGGACATGGACAGACCGACGATATTTGCCAGCATATTTAATACATTGTCATCCGGCGAGAACGTCGAGATGAGCAGGGAGAGTGCAGTCGTAAAAAGCAGAAAAGCGAGGCTGTTTAAGATTGCATAGCCGACATAGGGCTGCAGCATGGCTTTCCGGTAGAATACGAGACCAAGCAGCAGAAAGAGCAGCCAGATGCCGAGACTGTACAGGAGACAGCCGGATGCCATGGCAAGAGTACGTGTTCTTCCGGGAAGAGCGGAGCACGCCGTCCGGGCTTTCATGTCGCGGCTGTTTAAGGTAACCAGAATCGGAGCCATGCCGGCGAACAGGATTGCCAGAAAGATATACGGAAGATACTGGAAGAAATAAAAAACCATGCTGTTGGTGTCGGCGTCGGACATCTGAAAAGATGTGACGGAGACTTTGGGAAGGTCGGAAATGGTATGATCCGTATGGTCGATGGCCTCGGCAATGGTGTCACCGCCCGCCAAGTAGAGCTGCAGTGCCTGCACATACTGCGTAATCTGGTTGTCCACGTACTGGCTGCTGCTGCTTCCCGGAATTGTCAGGGAGGAGACAAGGTCTTTGGTCTCGCCGGCGAGCACCCGGTCTTCAAATCCTTCCGGGATGACCATGGCATAGTTGAGCGTGCGGTAGTAGATTGCATCTAACAGTGCGGTGTCCTCTCCAGGCTCCGGTGTTGTTACCTGGTGGATGGATGCGAGGTAATCGCACAGAGCGCGGCTTGCATCCGTGTTGTCTTCATCTGTGATGGCGATAGAGCGCTGGCTGGCTTTGAAGTTCTCGTTGATGGAATCCTGCGAGAGTGCCGACAGCAGCAGCGTGATCATCGCGTAGACGCCCAAATAGATCAATGCGGCATTTCGCCGTTTTTTTGCGATTGCGAAAAATGCTTTAAAGACTGGCATATTTTTTCCTCCTTACCAGTGCAAGACCGCCGAGACAGAAAAGTGCCGAGAGTAACAGGAGTCCTGCGATATTTGTAAAAAACCGTGTGTAGGACGGGTACACGACGAGTGAATACAGCGCATCGGAGATGAGAGCTGCAGGATTGATGCGGTTGAGCAGCGGGCAGAAATCTTCCACAAGTGCACGCATGTTTCCGATCATCAGACCGCTTAAAAAGCAGCAGATCATAATTGCAGCCATCAGGAAACCAAACTTGGTCTCTTTGGAAAACTGCCCGATACAACCGACCAGAAATCCCAGACTCAGCCCGGCAAGACAACCGCAGAGGCAGGTCAGCGCCACACCGCCGAGATGGTTTCCGAAATCAACCTTAAGAACCAGTGTCAGATAGGCAATGGTGATCAGCAAGGAGGAAAACTCAAAAATCAGAGCTCCGGTCAGATCACCGAGGGTGGCAAGCAGCCGGGGAACCGGCGAGACATTGCGTCTGGCACCCAGATCTGACAGATTTGCCTGATTGGAGATGGCGAGCGTGTTGCCGATCATGGCAGCATAGAGGCAGGTCATGGCAATCAGATTGAAAAAGTAAGTAAGGGATTCATCCACGGAGCCGGCACCAAGGGATTCGTGCCGGATATAGCTGACTTCCGTAGAAACCGCATCAAGCAGTGCCGGAAGCTTCGTGGGATCTTTCATTGCGGCCTGGGCGATGGCACTGTATTCTATGTTGAAACGATCCACAAGCACACTTAAAATACTCTGGTACAGAGGATCGGAAGTCATCTCTGCGGAGAGTGTCAGCGATAGAGGATACGTGGAAACATCCTTGGCGGATGCGGCATTTCTATAATCGGAAACGGTTGGCAGATCAGCGGTAATGATGCCGTAGACTTCTTTTGCTTTCAGCAGTTCCTTGGCATCCGCAGCGGAAGCATAGGTAACTTCAAGGAACTGATCTTCGCCGGGTTTGGACAGGGAATCAAACATGGAGCGCAGCTCGGAGGATTCCTCTTCCATCACAACTGCAACCGGGATGGCGGAAAAACTTTCGCCACTCCCCAGTCCGCCGAATGCAAAATGGAACATCGTTCCAAGCAGAAGTGGAAAAGCGACACACCAGAATACCTGACCTTTATCCCGCAGCAGATTAAGCAGTGTATATTTCATCGTATGAAAAAACATGGTGGTACCTCCTAATCACGAAGTTCTTTTCCGGTAATTTCCAGAAAGACGTCATTTAAGGTCGGAAGTTCGGAATAGACTCTTCCGAAAGACACATTCTGTTCCTGCAGATAGTTCAGAATGTGCGGCAGATTGTGGGAACCGCCGCTGCACAGCACTTTTAAGCAGTGATGTTCAAAGGTCACCTCATAGACGTGCTTTATGTCACGGATCGCTGCAATCTGCGCAGGAAGAAGATCCAGAATATCAATCGAGATGATCTCGCTCTTTTTGATCATTCGTTTTAACTCTTCCGTGGTTCCAATGGCAAGATTTTTGCCTTTGTCCATAATGGCGATCCGGGTACAGATCTGCTCCACCTCCTCCATATAGTGGGAAGTGTAAATGATCGTGGCGCCATTGCGGTTTAACTCCTGGATTCCCTCCAGAATTTTATTGCGGCTCTGTGGGTCAACCGCCACAGTCGGCTCGTCGAGAATGATGAGCTTTGGCTTGTGGGCAATTCCGCACGCGATATTCAGACGGCGCAGCAGACCACCGGAAAGCTTTTTCGGATAAAATTTGCGGAAATCGTTGAGACCGACAAAATCGATGGCATCTTCCACATACTGGCGCCGGAGCGCTTTGTCGCGGATATACAGACCACAGAAATAATCAATGTTTTCATAGACGGTCAATTCCTGAAAGACAGCGACATTTTGCATGACAACGCCGATCTGACGTTTCAGATCGTAGCTGTCCGGCCGCATTTCCTGACCGAAGACCCGGACGGTTCCCTTGTCAAAGGCAAGCAGTGCAAGGATGCAGTTGATGGTTGTCGTCTTTCCGGAGCCGTTTGGTCCAAGCAGACCGAAGATCTCACCTTCCTCAATTGTGAGATTGAAGTGATCGAGGGCGACAAGCTCCTGATAGCGTTTTACCAGATTTTCTATTTCTACAACAGGTACTGACATAACAAATCCTCCTCATTTGATGGTAATTACAGTATAGCGGGTGGCGCCCGGCGGTACCAGTGAGCAGCGTCAGATGTTTGATGTGACAAATGTCATAAATCTCTTATTTTTCAAAAAAGATGTGGCGGCAGCCCTGTAATGATGATATGGTTATCATAACGTGTGCGGGAAAGTGGAAGATATCCCGGAAATATGGCGGCATATGTGGACAGGGAGAGGGTAGAATGAAGCGGATTGTGGATAAAGGACTGTTGCTTGCCGGCGGTCTGCTTATGGCGGGACAGTCGGGAAGGCTTGCAGCGCCGGTCATAGCGTTGCTGTTGGCGATGACTGCGGCGGCATATGGCAGCTGTGTGGACAACAGACGATGGCATTGTGTGTGCCTTGCGGGGATGTTTGCGGTCTGCTTTATCCTGCCGGAACTCTGTTTTTTCGTGCCGGTTCTTCTGTATGACTGTGCGGAAAAAAAGGAGATGCGGCTCTGGTTCTTGAGTGTTCCGGGGCTCGCTTTTTTCTATCGGGAACAGATTATCCGGCAGCCCTTTTTGTGGGCGGCGGACGGTATGCTGATCGTGGCTGCGATATTGCTGGCGTGCAGAACGGGCAGAATTCTGTATCTGGAACAGGAGATGATCCGTCTTCGGGATACCAGCACGGAATTGAATCTGGTGCTGCAGGAAAAAAACAAGAACCTGATGGAAAAACAGGATTATGAGATCTACCTTGCGACACTGCGGGAGCGCAACCGCATTGCAAGAGAGATTCATGATAATGTGGGGCATATGCTTTCAAGAAGTATTCTGCAGATGGGGGCACTGATTACGATTCATAAGGAGGAGCCGCTGCACGGACAGCTCGCCGGGGTGGGGGAGACGTTAAATCAGGCGATGAACAGTATCCGTGAGAGCGTGCACGATCTGCACGATGAGTCCATTGATCTGCGGCAGTCTATTGCGGAGGCGACCCGTGAGATGAAGGAGCATTATCAGCTCACGGTCGATTATGATATGTCTCCGGAGATTCCACGCAATGTAAAGTATTGTTTTATCACAGCAGTAAAAGAAGCCATGTCGAATATTGCAAAACACTCCGATGCGGATAAGATCTCCGTGATTTTGCGGGAACACCCGGCGTTCTACCAGCTGACGGTCGAGGATAACGGAACGGTGGGGCGTAAGGGACAGAGCGGACTATTGTGGGAGGAAGAGGTCGTCCGTATGGACGGAAAGGAAGGGATTGGTCTTTCCAATATGAAGGAGCGCGTGCAGGCACTGGGAGGAACCTTCCGGATTCATACGGAAAATGGATTTGTGATCTTTATTTCGATTCCCAAGAGGGATAAAATGTAGATACGGTAATGATGACTGGGAGAGAGAAAAATGAGAGTTCTGGTGGTTGACGATGATAAGCTGGTGGCAGTATCCCTAAAAACGATTCTGGAAGCTGACGGGGAGATTACGGTCGTGGGTCTGGGAGAGGCGGGAGATGATGCAATCCGGCTCTATCGGGAGCAGCATCCTGATATTCTGCTGATGGATATCCGCATGCAGGGAATGTCCGGATTGGATGCAGCTGAATGCATCTTAAAAGAAGATCAAGCGGCAAAAATTTTGTTTTTGACAACCTTTTCCGATGACGAATACATTGTAAAGGCACTGAATATGGGAGCGAAGGGGTATCTGCTGAAACAGGACTTTGAGTCGATCGTTCCGGCACTCAAGGCTGTCTACGGCGGGCAGAGTGTATTCGGCGGACAGATTATGGGAAAAATTCCGGTGCTTCTGGCAGGAAAAGGCAGCTTTTCCTATCATGATTACGACATCAGTGAGAAGGAGCAGGGCATTATTGAACTGGTGGCAGAAGGCTTAAGCAACCGGGAGATTGCAGAAAAATTGTATTTGAGCGAGGGTACGGTGCGCAATTATATCAGCACCATACTGGATAAATTAAAGTTACGAGACCGCACACAGCTGGCAGTCTTTTATTATAAGAACTGCGGCTGAGCCGGCGGTACAGCAATCGCACAGAAGCTGTGCCGACAGACAGCGACATGAAAGAGACGGCAATGCAGCAACAGGGAAGATGAGGAAAACAATGATATTTGAGACACATGCACATTATGATGATGAAGTATTTAATGAGGATAGAGAGCAATTATTAGCTGGGCTCCCGGAAAAGGGAATCGGGAGGGGGATTAACGTGGGTGCGTCCATTGAGACGACGAGGACGACGCTCGCGTTGGCGGAGGCGTATGATTACATCTATGCCGCCGTGGGTGTGCATCCGAGCGATATTGACGGGCTGAACGAGGAGACATATTCCTGGCTCAAAGCGCAGACGGCACATCCGAAGACGGTAGCGGTGGGAGAGATTGGTCTGGATTATTACTGGGACAAGGAGCCGGAAGTACAGGCAGCGCAGCGGGAATGGTTCGTGCGCCAGCTGACACTCGCAGGGGAAACAGATCTGCCGGTAATTATCCACTCGCGTGACGCGGCGGAGGATACCATGCGGATCTTAAAAGAGACCGGAAGATTCCGGGAACATCCCGGTGTCATTCACTGTTACTCGTACTCGCCGGAGCAGGCAAAAGAGTACGTGAAGATGGGATACTGCATTGGTGTGGGCGGTGTGGTTACCTTTAAAAATGCAAAGAAACTCAGGCAGACGGTGGAGCAGATCTCTCTGGAACGCATTCTGTTGGAGACGGACTGCCCGTATATGGCGCCCGAGCCGCACCGGGGAACCCGCAACGATTCCTCCAACCTCTCTTATGTGGCTGCCAGGATTGCGGAGATCAAAGGCGTCTCTGTGCAGGAGGTGGAGCAGACGACCTGGGAAAATGCCTGCCGTGTATTCGGCGTCCGGTAGGTGTCTGCCCGAATCAGCAGAAGCGGGAATATTCCGGGGTGTCTGCCCAATAGCGCTTCGGGATTAACTGCATCTGCAAGCCCGGATTTTTGCGGGATTCTATGGCAATGTGATCAAAAAAGGTCAGCCAGAGCTGCCGGAAGGCTTCCTCGTCGGAGGAATACCGGCTGACTTTCTCCAGATCCAGATCTGCGGCATCTGTGAGAATGTAGCTGGAAAGCGCTTTGTGCACCGCGACAGACTGATGTGTGGCGTCATAGATCATAAAGTTCTCGGAGGGCAGACGGTCGGTGAAATGCTCTGCCAGATAGGGAAGGACGTTGTCCTTCGGATGGATCGTGGCAAAGAGAACGCCGTTCTCAAGCTCGGAGAAGCGCAGAAATTCGAGATGATGGCAGGCTTCGCGGTTGGTCGCCCGGCAGAGCTCAAAAATCCGGTAGACACACGGTTCGCCTAAGGAAAGAAGCACTTTCTGACCGTCTCCGCTTGCGAGTGCGAGGAGGATGGTCTCATAGATGGCGTCTGCCTTGTCCATCTTCCTGCCGGAGGATGGCTCGCCGGACATTGCTGCCTGATAGATCGACTCATAGAACTGCATGCCGAAACGGGACGTGATGGTGCGGATCACCTTGCCGGTCTTATCCGCGGAAGGAGTTACGTGAATATATTCGGAAAAAAGCTCGTAATTCTCCGGTTCTCCGGTGGCAAGCCGGATATTGCGGTGACCGAGCCGGCTTGCGCAGGCGTCATAGACACCGGTAAAGATACCTTCAAGACTGTCCTCACAGATAAATACATACATGTAAAATACCTCTTTTCTATGTGTAATCAGGGCGGTGGGCTCACAGGGCAAGCCCGGTGTCAAACAGCGACAACTGCTGATAACCGCTGTTGCGGAGCTCCGTTGGAACCTGCGTGTGGTCTGCCATGAGATGAGAGCAGATATAGTCCTCGTCGAGCTTCGTGCGGTACATCATCCGGCCGGAACAGGTGATGAAATACAGGGCGCGCTTTAGCACAACGCCGATCTTTTTCAGATCGTCATAGGTGAGCGCGGTATCCCGTCTGGCGGCGACGATCCGCTGGGCGGACTTGTATCCGATTCCGGGTACGCGCAGAAGAGTCTGATAACTGGCGCGGTTGATCTCGACCGGAAATGTGTCGAGATGACGCAATGCCCAGTCACACTTGGGATCCAGATAAATATTAAAATTCGGGCGGTCTTCCGACAGAAGTTCATCCACATGAAAGCGGTAATAGCGCAGCAGCCAGTCTGCCTGGTACAGGCGGTGCTCGCGCAGCAGCGGAGGTCCGCCGGGGAGCACCGGCAGTGACGAATCGCCGTTGACATTGATGAATGCAGAGTAGAAAACGCGCTTCAGATGAAACTTCTCATAGAGTGCCTCGGACACACGCATAATCTGATAGTCGTTCTCCGGGGTAGCACCGATAATCATCTGTGTGCTCTGCCCGGCGGGCACAAACTTCGGCGCTTTGCGGTAGACCATCAGTTCATTCTGGTTCTCCGTGATGCCATTCTGGATCTGGCGCATGGGGGAGAGAATCGTGTGTCTTGATTTGCAGGGAGCAAGCTGCTTCAGTCCGTTTGCAGTGGGAAGTTCAAGATTGATGCTCATGCGGTCTGCAAGAAACCCTGCTTTCTCAATCAGTGCCGGGTCAGCGCCGGGGATCGCTTTTACGTGGATGTAGCCGTTGAAGTGATGGACGGTACGGAGCCGGTAGAGCGTCTGGTAAATCAGATCCATGGTGTAATTCGGACTGATGAGGATGCCGGAACTTAAGAACAGACCCTCGATATAATTGCGCCGGTAGAATTCCATGGTGAGCGTGCAGATCTCATCCGGGGTAAAGGAGGCGCGGGGAACGTCGGAGTTGCAGTTGTTCTGGCAGTAGGCACAGTTAAAAATACACTCGTTGGTGAACAGGATCTTGAGCAGAGAGATGCATCTTCCGTCTGCAGCAAATGCATGGCACACGCCGGGAGCCAGACAATTCCCCATGTGCCTGCCATCTCCCCTGCGGTCGGCGCCGCTTGAGGTACATGCCACGTCGTACTTCGCGGCATCGGTAAGGATGGCAAGCTTCTCCATGAGGGAGAGATTCTGCTGAATGTTCATGTGAAAACACCTCCTGACAAAACAAATGTTCGGTTAAAGAATAGCACATATGTTCGATAAAAGCAAGATGAAATCGAATATTTGTTCGAGAAAGATTATGGTTCACTTGGACAGTGGGTATATGGTATACTATACGTAGCGGCTCCCAGACTTTTGCCGTAGCGGAGTCGTACAGATAGAAGCCCCCGGATGGGCTTTGGAATGGAGAAAGATGGATACAGATATTTTTGAGCAGTTCCCGGATCGGGAAACATTTGACAAATACTGGAACGAGAATTATCAGCCGGTGACATACGAGGATGTGCGCGAGGCGTTCACGGATTTTGTGAAGTCTGCGGACGGTCACATCTACCTCTCGGACTACGAGGAGAAGGGGCTGATCTCACGGGAAGATTTTAAGGAAAACCTCTCGCAGGAGGCACAGTTTACATTTGAGGACGGACTGACGGAAGTTTTTTACGATAAGAATCCGGAGCTTTATGAGACGGCGTTTGCGCTCTATGAGGAGTCAAAGCTTACCGGAAAGGGAGATGCATCGGTGGCGCAGACGTTTCACGAGACGTTTCGCGCGCTCTATGCAGAGTTTCTGGACAGACTGTATGATGAGGGGCTGGCAGCATGGCAACATTAGGAATCCCGCAGAATACGATTACGGTTCTGCAGAAGTATCATTTTAATTTTCAGAAAAAGTTCGGACAGAATTTTCTCATTGATACCCATGTGCTCGAGCGCATTATTGAGGCGGCGGGCATTACGAAGGATGACTTTGTGCTGGAGATCGGACCGGGCATCGGCACGATGACCCAGTATCTGTGTGAAAATGCCAGAGAGGTGACGGCGGTGGAGATCGATCAGAACCTGATCCCGATTCTGGCGGACACGCTTAGCGCTTATGACAATGTGACGGTTATCAATGAGGACATTTTGAAGCTGGATATTGTAAAGCTCGCGGAGGAGAAGAATGCCGGGAAACCGATCAAGGTGGTGGCAAATCTTCCGTATTATATTACTACGCCGATTATCATGGGGCTGTTTGAGAGCCATGTGCCGATTGACAGCATTACGATCATGGTGCAGAAGGAAGTCGCAGACAGGATGCAGGTCGGACCGGGGACGAAGGATTACGGTGCGCTCTCGCTGGCGGTGCAGTATTATGCAAAGCCGGAGATTATCGCAAACGTGCCGCCGAACTGCTTTATGCCGCGGCCGAATGTCGGCAGCGCGGTGATAAGGCTGACGCGTCATGAGACCGTGCCGGTGCAGGTGGAGGATGAAAAGCTGATGTTCCGGCTGATCCGGGCATCTTTTAACCAGAGACGCAAGACGCTTGCGAACGGTCTGAATAATTCGCCGGAGATTCATCTCTCCAAGGAAGTGATTCAGGAAAGCATTGAGGAGCTTGGCGTGCCGGTGACCATCCGTGGAGAGGCGCTTACATTGGAACAGTTTGCGGCGCTCTCGAATATTATCGGACGCAGAATGAAGCAGCAGGTATAGAGAGAACAGGGGGAAACAGACAATGGATGGACAGCAGAACAATCAGAATGGATGGAACGGGAGCGAGGCGCCCAGAACATACGGTGAGGATACGAAAATGTATCAGAACCGGCAGAACGCGCCGCAACAGCCGAATTACGGAAGCGGTCAGAACCCGTATCAACAGCCGAATTACGGAAATGGTCAGAACGCATATCAGCAGCCGAATTACGGAAACGGTCAGAACCCGTATCAGCAACCGAATTACGGAAACGGTCAGAACCCGTATCAGCAGCCGAATTACGGAAACTGGCAGGGCAATCCGTATCCGCAGGAGCAGCACGGACCGGTATCCGATGTTCTGTGCAATATTCTCCTGGTGATCTTTATGGCGCAGATTATCATCAATTTTGTGGTATTTGGCGCGACATGGAATGCGATGGCGGGGGAAGGAATAGACGCTTATCTCGACGGATCCGTGAGTCTTGGCAGCCCGGTGCAGATGCTTTCCATGTTTTCCAATCTGCTGTTTGTGGCGATGCTTGTGCTGTTGATTCTGGATATTGTAAAAATCAGCAATCAGAAATACAAGATCACCGGTCTGGTGCTGTTTGCGATTTTCTTAAGACCGGGCTATTACGTCTGGAGAGCACATGTGCTCAAGAGAAAAATGACGTTTCCGATCATTTACACCATCGTTTACAGCGGAGTGACCGTGGCATATTTTTTCTATTCGTTTTATAAAGTTTTTTCACTGACATTCGGGATTATGCAGAGTCTGAACTAGTGCCGCGGCTTTGTGGGAATGGAAGATCTCCTTGGTTCATATAATAATGGACAGGGAGATTTTTTTATGCGGAAAAAATGGAAACACTATATTGATAGAATGCTTACATTCGCACTTATCGGCATATTATTGCCGCTTTTTATCACGATAATATGTCAGCGTATGCGGCTGGAGGAAGTGATATACGGCACGTACAACGCGATAACGGAGACGGCAGAAAGAGAGGGCGGGGAGGAACTGGAAGAACAGCTGCCTTTTATTCTGGCGAAGGAGATCCGTGCGGACGCGGAGGATGCGGCGCTTATGGCGCAGTGCGTGATTGCGCGGACAACACTGTATGATGCCGCGGCGAGAGGGGAGGAACAGCCGGCTGCTTTTTCGGAGGAAGAATTAAGGCAGGCGCTGGGGGAAACATATGAAAAGACCATGGAACGGCTTGAGACGTGCGTGGAGGAGACGAGTGGGCAGGTGCTCTCCTGGAACGGTGGCTATGCGTATGCTGCATATCATGCGATCAGTGCAGGAAGTACGAGAGATAT
>ERZ857629.2916-NODE-2916-length-15202-cov-19.116987_pt1 | contig 15202 bp, 8 predicted proteins | sample MGYA00519700_ERZ857629 | MGnify/ENA primary metagenome ERZ857629 (study PRJEB31778, sample SAMEA3449351) | human gut metagenome | biome: human gut; feature: human-associated habitat; material: faeces | place: United Kingdom | collected 2010/2012 ... | reverse complement strand
GTAGGGGCAAGCCCCTACCCTAAATATGAGCCCCCTTCAGGGGCAGCGTGCGCCGCAACCCTCGCCGCGAGCGCCCTGAAAGGGCCGCAGACAAGGCCTTTTCCGCACAATCTCCACCTACTTAATCTTTCTGTATTTTGAGCACCCTACTCTATGAGGCCTAAGGGCACTGCCGCCGCGGCAGGCGCATAAAAAAAGCACCCGCACTTCTTCGCAGAATGACGGATGCTATGCATTTTTAAAAGAGCTTCCATTTTGAGCACCAGCACTTCTTCACAGAATGGCGGACGCTCGTGGAATGGAACATTGTTCTCTTTCGAGAGCAATGAATCGCTTGATAGCGAAAACTGAGTATATAGGTTGTGCACCGGCAAATGCGGTGCGGAAAATCAATTGATTAGGGTTTTATCCCTCGAGTCAACGGAAGATGCCAGCCAAGCATTTAGTCATGCTGCCATTACTTAGGCATCGATCTTGGCGTATGTGGCGTTGCGCTCGATAAATTCGCGACGCGGACCAACGTCGTCACCCATCAACATGGAGAAGACATAGTCGGCTTCAGCGGCATTCTCGATGGTCACCTGCTTGAGCATACGCGTTTCAGGGCACATGGTGGTTTCCCAAAGCTGATGCGGGTTCATTTCTCCCAAACCTTTGTAGCGCTGTGTCTGGATGCTGTTTTCTGTGCCGTCACCATATTTCTCAATGAAGCGCTGGCGGTCGGCATCGTTATAGCAGTATTCCTCCACCTTGCCTTTCTTGCAGCGATAGAGCGGCGGCATGGCGATGTAGAGGTAACCGTCTTGGATGACCTGTGGAAAATAGCGGAAGAAGAGCGTCATGATGAGGGTGGCGATGTGCTGACCGTCGACATCGGCATCGGCCATAATGATGACCTTGTGATAACGCAATTTTTCGATATTGGCCACCTTGCTTTCTTCATCGACACCGAAGCGAATGCCGAGTGCCTGGATGATATTGTTCACCTCGTCGCTCTCAAAGGCTTTGTGCCACATGGCTTTTTCCACATTGAGGATTTTACCACGGAGCGGAAGGATGGCCTGCGTTGAGCGGCTGCGACCCTGCTTGGCGGAACCGCCTGCAGAGTCTCCCTCGACAAGGAAGAGTTCGCATTCTTCAGGAATTTTCGACGAGCAGTCTGATAGCTTGCCTGGCAGACCGCCTCCCGACATCGGGCTCTTTCTCTGCACGCTCTCACGCGCTTTTCGGGCGGCCACACGAGCAGTGGCGGCAAGAATGACCTTGTCGACAATGAGTTTGGCTTCTTTCGGATGCTCTTCAAGATAGTTGGAAAGGGCTTCGCCCACGGCCTGGTTCACCGCACCGGCCACTTCGCTGTTGCCCAGCTTCGTCTTGGTCTGTCCTTCAAACTGCGGTTCGGCCACCTTCACGGAGATAACGGCCGTGAGTCCTTCGCGGAAGTCTTCACCGGCGATTTCCACCTTGGCTTTCTCGAGCTGCTTGGCGGCCGTGTCTTCGGCATATTTCTTGAGCACGCGGGTCACGGCCATACGGAAGCCGGTCAAGTGTGTACCGCCTTCTATCGTGTTGATGTTATTGACGTAGGAATGGAGGTTCTCGCTGTACGAAGTGTTGTACATGATGGCCACCTCAATAGGGATGCCAGCCTTCTCCGTGTTGAGATAAATGACGTCATTGAAGAGGTGGACACGAGAGGAATCGATGTAGCGCACAAATTCGCGCAGACCGTGTTCGGAATGGAACACTTCCTGACGGATATTGCCTTCGTCGTCCTTGCGCTCGTCGGTCAGCGTAATGGTGATACCCGCATTGAGGTAGGCCAATTCGCGCATGCGGTTGGCAAGGATGTCATATTTATAAGTGGTGGTCGTAAAGATGGTGTCATCTGGCCAGAAATGCTGACGCGTACCGCGCAATTCGGTCTCTCCCACCACCTTAACGGCGTAGAGGGGATGTCCCTTGGCGTATTCCTGCTGATAGATCTTTCCATCGCGGAACACCTGCGACTTCATGTGTTTCGACAACGCGTTGACGCAGCTGACACCGACGCCGTGCAAACCACCAGAGACCTTGTAGGAGCCTTTGTCGAACTTACCGCCGGCATGCAACACGGTCATGACCACTTCGAGCGCGGAGCGGTTTTCTTTCGGGTGCATATCCACAGGGATACCACGTCCGTTGTCCTGGACGATGATTGAATTATCCTCGCAGATGGTCACTTCGATGTGCGTGCAATAGCCTGCGAGTGCTTCGTCGATAGAGTTGTCAACGGTTTCATAAACGAGGTGGTGCAAACCTTTCTCACTGATGTCGCCGATATACATGGCAGGGCGCTTGCGCACAGCTTCCAAGCCTTCAAGCACCTGGATATTACTGGCGGAATAATTGCCACTGTTCTTTTCGATTTCTTCCATATTCTTATATCAAAATCAGGTCTCAGACCTCTTTCTTGTTTTCTATTTTTTGCAACCTGCAAGTGCGGCACGCTTCTTTCAACGGCGCATTCCGCCGACTTCAACGAAGCATTCCACCCTTCGGGAAGGTGCTTCGCCGCCTTCACGCACCAAACTGCCCTTCAGAAAGGCGTTTCGGGCGCTTCTGCGACGTGTTTCGCCATCGCCAAAGACCACACTTTCAAGTCCTTGCTATTCTTTGCAAAGATACGATTTTTTTCTCAGACAAAGGGACTTGCAAGGCAGTTTTTATTTGCATGCCACGCGCCTTCTACGGCATTTTTTCATTCTCCCCAATGCTCCACCTCCAAACACTGCATAAAATGCGCAGGAAAAGAGTTTAAAACGCCCTCCTACCCTTGTTTGCGAGAATCGATGAGCTGCGGCAAGAGATAGGGGCAGCTCATCGATTCTCGCTTCTGCCCCTGTAAGGTAGGGTGTTCAAAATCCAAGAAAATCAAGGTCGGTAAAGAGGCACCAGCGCCCTCGCAGCGGAGATTTGCGCTGGCCCGCATAATCGTCTGTTGCGGCGCCAGCATTGTAGCTCACTTTGCTTGCAAAGTGAGGGCCACGAACACGTAGCGAATATAGCCAGCACTCTGGGGCATATCTTCGTTGGATTTTTAGCTCGTGCTTAGCCGCCGCAATATTCGCCCCCTCACTTTGCGAGCAAAGTGAGCTACAGTGCTTCGCCCCAGGCCTCCGCCAAATGTCCACGCGGTGCCCCTTGCAGCTATGTCGTACCCGCTATGGTATTTGGTTCAAAACCGCGCAGAGATTTTTCTTGATTTTGAACACCCTACCTTTCAGGGGCACTGTTACCTCTCTACCAACCTTGGGGTTCCTGATTTTTGAACACCCTACCCCACCGCATATAACGCAAAAAGCTCCGCGCAGCAGGTGTTGCTACACGGAGCATTCTATCTATCATTCCGGAAATCCCGCAAAGGATTGTCCGAGGGAGTATCTTACCAAATATCTTCAGGCTGTACGCCGTTGTAGATGCTTGTAGGAACGATTTCGAAGTAGTCGAGGAAGAACTGAGAGTCGAGCTTCTTCAAGGCCGACTTAAAGCGCAAGTAGTAAGGGTGTCCAGACTTCATGTCGGCCGTAACGATGATACGACGAACACAAGCCACGTTGCCGCTACGTCCACGCACTGGAGTGTCTGCCTTACCATTGGTGATGGTGAAGTACTGAGGACCCTTCATATAACCGTGGTTACGCATATTCTTGTCGTTTTCTGCGTTGACCGACTGGTCGTCAGTATCAGCCACCCAAGGAATCTCGGTGTTGTTGGCGTTAACCGTCTGGCGCATATCGTAAGGCAGACCAGCAGGAGAAAGCTTATAAGGCTCGCTACCAAAATAAATCTGGGCCATACCACGCATCGGGTTCATACCGACACCCATACGGATTTCGTAAGTACCATCAACTGGCACTGGAGGCAATTTGAGCGTAAAGTCGAAGAGGCCGCAGAAGAGCATCTCGTCGCCCTGATAGTCATTCCATTCACCACCACCCTGGTCGCAGATGTAAGTGATCTTCGTGTCGGCAGATTCATTCATGATGTTGTCGAAGAATCCCAACGGGAAGAGGCGGTAGTCTTGACCACGCAACTTATTGCTCTGCATTTCTGGCAACATGGTGCAGATGTCAATACGCATACGTTCGCCACCGAGTTTCTGACGCATATCCATGTTATAAACAAGGATGTCGTCGATTGGGAAGTAGAAACCATTCTGGGCATTGTTGTCGTTCTTGCCATTGTCTGGAGAAATCAAGAAACCTCTATAGTCAACTGATTTCACGTGATAATCACCGTCAGGCTCAGTATCGTAAGTGCAGACACGGTTGGCATAAATCTTGTGATCGGGGTCACCATTGTCACCACCGTCACCGGCCTGAACAATCTTAATGAGACCTGAGTGAGGACCTATCGTCGCATAGTAGTTCCAAACGTCTGTCGGACAGTTCTTGGTCTGAGGATTCTTGATATCACCATACTTATAGTTGTACTCGTTGAGGTGACGAACGAACTTATCGTAAGCCATAGAACCCTTCATGATGTGGTAAGCAACGAACTGGTTCACGGCGTTATCCGGATTCTTCACATCGTCACTGCCATTGGTGTAGTGAGCTTCACACTTAGCCTTGATGATTGGATAAATCTGGTCCCAGTTGGTGATATTTCCCTCGGCATCAAGCGTTGCGCTGATACCCCACTTCTGCTCATAGATTGAGTCGGGCTCAACGAGGGCGGTGTAACCAATATAGCGGTGTATCGGGCGACGAATTATGTGGTTCGGCTCAGTAGCCAAGCGATAGTCGGTCACTTCCTGATAGTTTTGCTTTTCATATTCAGCATCGCGATAACCCGTGATGGAGTCGGCCCACGACGTCTCCTGCAAGAGGCGTGCGAAGATTTTCATATTGTCGGCATCTGCAATGCGCTGGCCAAGATTATCGGCAGACGGAGAAATAACGGTGCTCACTTCGTGAACCATACCATTTGAAAGTTCCACATCAGCCTTCACCACCTGCGACGTACCGTTGATCACATAAACGATGTCGTTGCCGATGGTATCCATAGCGCTGGTGAGCGTACGGTCGTTCAAGTTGGAATAAGCAAAAGTACCCGGCGTTGGGAAGTCTGCAGTTTCATAAGCAGATTCCGAACCGTTGTCAATCACACAGTTCAAGGCGATGATACCTGCATCTTCGTCAGAAAGCTCAGCCAAAGAATTGGCACCCACCTTACGCATGTAAGCCTCAACGGCTTCGTTGTTTGGCGCGAAGACAGTATAGTTTCCACGCGCAGACATCACGCTGGCGAGCACAGAGGCATCGGCTGAATTTCCGAGTTTCACACGTTCGAAAAGCGCACAGATATCCGTAAACTGCGGCTGGCTCTTCAAATACTCTGTCACCGTTTGCTTCTTGGCAATGGCGTAATCCCCTTCGTTGATGTCTTCCGAACAGCTGGTGAATGAGGCCGAAAGCCCCAAAGCGACAGCGGCTCCCAGAAGCCCAGTGCGGAGGGTTCGAGAGATTGCAAATAATTTCATAATTATTTCGTTGTATTTTTGTTTGTAGATTCTAAAATTGTTAGCATCGGCTTCGTATTGCAGAAGCATTTGCCACGTGTTTTCCGGTCGCACACGTCAGAGTGTACCCGTTGCGATGCAAAGGTAAATATTTTTTTATCTCTTCACTATGTTTTCCTTGAGTTTAACACATTTTTGTTTTGCAGAAATGAGTAAGACCGAATATGCCAGCCAAAAGCCTAAAGCAACACGCAGTGTTGTTTAACAATATTAAGACGGCGGTTCTCTCGGAAAAACAGGAATTGTTTTACGGGAGAACCGCCTGAAAAGACCAGTATGGCGAGACGAAATCTGCAGGGCTGTTCTGATTAGTTTTGAAGGCGGAGGGGTGGTTCAGAAGTTCGTCCGTTCCCCTCCGAAGCCTGTTTATCTAATCTCGCCCCTCGCCTGTTCCGCCCAGCTGCCTGCTTATTCTCCAATCTTGCGGATGAACACCAATCCCTGCGAATCGTTGCCGCCTTCGCCGTTGGCCATGATTTCCACATAGAAAGGAGTGCCAGCTTCGAAGTTGCTGACCGTGAAAGGAATGGTGACGGCTGGAGCGGTGAGGGCATTTTGGCTGACCGTGGCAACCACTTCGTCGCGCTTCAACACGCGGATGTCGCCCAAGCGAAGCGCATTGGTGCCACGCGTCTTCACGAAAGTGATTTCATAGCGGCCATTACCTCGGATTTTACCCGTACATTCAAAGCGCCAAGGCTGGGCCGTTGGCTGAACGCGGAGGGGCTGCCAGTCGGTGGTATAATCGCCATAGGGTTTGTAAGCACTATAATCGGGCGCCGTGTAAAGCGGCAAAGAATAATGTGTCGGCGTCACTTCCGTGATGGCCAAAAGGTCGGCGCGGTTCTTGACTGTGATGGTTTCGCCCTTATAGATTTTCGAATGAACAGTGGGGTAAGAGCCGTCGGTGGTGTAACGCACAACGGCACCTTCCACTGGCGATTCGAGGGTGATGCCGACACTGCCATCGGCCTGTTTCACCTCGCTCTTCACAACGGGCTCCGGCACACGGTAAGTGCATCCTTTGGCCGAGAGACGCTGGTATTGCTGCTTCATACGGCGCGAGAAATCGGCATAGTCACGCTGTGCTGCGGCGTCCCATCCGAGTTCTGAAAGGGCGAGCATACGTGGCACGCAGAAATATTCTACATAGTTTTCCGAGCGATTTTCATCAATGGGAATCACCTCCTGCAATTTGGTGCCGTGGATAAACTGGTCGCTCCAGATGCAGCCCTGCACGCCCATCGTCGTGGAAGTAGGCGAATAGTCGTTCACCGGCATGCTGTATGCTCTCTCCAGCGAGATGGGCGGCATCCAAGTGGCGTGCTGCGGTTCGCCTGGCGTGTTGCTTTCGGGAAAATCGAAATAGAGGTGGCTGGCCGGCGTGAGAATGGCTTTGTGGCCGCCTTCTTTCGCACGGATGGAGTCGTTGACATTGTGCCAAATGAGGGCCACCACTGGCGTATTGACCTTTCCGCGCATGATAATCTCTTCCCAACCGATTACGGTGCGGCCGCGCTCTTTCATCCACCCTGCCACCTGGTCGGTAAGCCAACCCTGCAATTCGGAAACCTTGGTGAGGCCTTCGCGCTTCATGAGGGCCTGGCAGTCGGGACACTGGCTCCAACGGGTGTAGACGGCCTCATCGCCGCCGATGTTGATATATTTTGAGGGGAAGAGGCTGACGGTTTCGTCGAGCACGTCGCGCAAGAACTGCAAACTGGTCTCCTTGCCCACGCAAAGAAGGTCGCGACTGATGAAATGCTGAGAAGGCACTTCATGCTGCAAACCGGTACAGCTCAACCACGGATAGGCCACGACGGCGGAGAGCACGTGGGCCGGAAATTCAATCTCGGGAATGATTTCCACGCCGCGCACTGCGGCATAAGACACAATTTTGCGGATGTCGTCCTGCGTGTAATAGCCGCCGATGCGCTTCTCGTTGGTGCCAGCCCAAGCGCCGACTTCCGTAAGGCGCGGATATTTCTTGATTTCGAGGCGCCAACCGCAGTCGTCGATGAAGTGAAACTGGAGTTTGTTGAGCTTGTACATGGCCATCATGTCAATGAACTTCAGCACAAACGACTTGTCATAATAATAGCGGGCCGCATCGAGCATCATGCCACGCCAAGGGCGGTTGGGGGCGTCTTCCACCTCCACAGCCGGGGCCGTCCATGCCACGTTCTTCTGCAACGACTGCTTATAGACACTGGCTGGGAAATACTGCAAGAGCGTCTGTATGCCATAGAAAACGCCGGCGGCATCGTGGCCGACAACCTCCACGCCTTTGCGCGTTATTTTCAGGCGGTAGCCTTCCTCCTGCGCCACGGCAAGGGTGTCGATGGAGAGCTGAATGGTGCCTTTGCGGCCAACATTTACTTTGAGGTCGAAACCTGTAGACGGCAATAGGGTTTCCTGCAAATAACGCGCCTGTGCTTCCACACGGCTGTCGCAACCGATGGATGCCTTGGCCGTCAGCGTAAAGATTTCAGCGCCGAGGGTGCGGGTGGCAACGGGACGCGGCACAACGGGATTGGACACGTCGGCTGTCTGCGCCGTCAGAAGACAGGCAGGCAAGGCGGTAAACGCCAAAGAGATGATAAACTTTTTCATGATAAGCGATGATACAATGTATTTTGTCAATACAAGACTATGGTCAAGGCCACAGGGCATAAGCCATTGGCAAGGCCTATAAGATGCGCTCCGTCAACACAAGGCGGTGTTTTTCATCGGCGAGCGTCGTGGCAAAGATGTGCTGCATACCGCCCTCTTTGAGTTTGAGGCGTTTACGCAGTTCCGCCACCGAGCCTGGAAAATTGCGCACCGTCAGATTGGCCTGCGGCACCTCCGTTTTCAATTTTTTGAGGTCGGCCTTCGAGAAAGAGAAACTGCCTTTCACGCGAAAAATACGGCCGGGAAAATCCTTGAGTAAATCGTTGCTCGTGTACAGATGGCTGTTGGGATGCAGCTTTTGCAACCCGAAATGTGCGGCCACCCACTTAAACGCTCCGGCCTTCATCAGCGCCGCTCCCGGTTCGTAAAGATAAGCGGCGAGCGCAGAAGTATAGGTCGGGACAGAGGCCTGTTCTTCCCCGAAAGCGAGTTTGAAATTCCTGCCACTCTCCGAGACATAGAGCGCTGGAGTCGCAACGGCCTCACGGCTGAGCACGAGAAGAAGTTCTTTACACTCGCCGCCATCGGCCACCACGTGTACTTCTGCGACACACTGCGGCCGCACCGCTGAGAGCGAAGTGATGGCGCGGTGGATGTCGAGCATGGGTGAGAGTTTCACCATCGTATAGGGGGCTTTCTCAAGCAGCAAAGAAAGGAAGTCAACGAGGTTCGGTTCGCAATCTTCGATGAGCACCGTTTTGCGCCCCGTCTGGTCACGCCGCGCAGGGTCGATGAAAAGGAAGTCGGCCGCAGCCATTTCCTTCAAAAAGTCCGTGCCGTCACCGTTAATGATTTCGGCATGCCCAAGCCCAAGCAACGGAAAGTTGTGGTGGGCAATGCGGCAAAGTTCCTCCTGACGCTCCACATAGACAGGGCGGGCAAAGAGCGGAGCCATGAAAGAGAAGTCCACTCCGAATCCTCCCGTGAGGTCAGCCATACGCTGCGGTTTTTCTCCGACAAGCCTGCGCACGACATCGGCCTTATAGCTGGCGGTGCGTTCGCTGGAACACTGCTCCAGCGAGAGGCGCGGCGGATAGGAGAGATTTTCCACGGCGGCCCATCGCGGCACCTTTGCCGTCAAGCGCTGCAAGCCCTCGGCCTGGCGCAAACGGGCATCGGCCGCTTCTGCCGAAAGGCCGCGCAAATTCAGCGCCATCGAACTGATGCCGCCAGATGTTTTGTTGGATGTGTGTTTCTTCTTGCTCACTATGCCGTCAGGTTAAAGGGTTATGCCGAGGTGCGGCTAATCTTACTCTTATACAAAGATACTAACCTATGCAAAGATACTAAGTTCTGAGCGTTTGGCCATCCGTCAAGAATCAAAACCTGCAAGTGTGTATGCAATTTCTGCCTAAAAATTTGGCACGAATGGAAATAAGGCGTACCTTTGCATCGAAGAACAAGAATATACATCGTCGCCCTTTTGCGAAATACTGGTACTGAGAAAAGGGCAAACAACGAAGGAAATATTGATTGGAAGGATTCCTGCTGAAACGAGCAGGAGTTCTTTCCGTTTTATAGCGTACCTGCCATCACAACGATGGTGTACCGCTATCATACACGCTTCCACCGGTCGCCACGTGCTGACTGGTGGAAGCGTGCATAAAGTAATGGTTCACCATTACAAAATTGTGTGACTAATATAAAAAAAGAAAACAAACAGCAGACTGGGAACGCTCCCAGCCTACTCTTAAAACATTTATCGACATGGCATACATGACTCAAGAAGGCTACGACAAGATGGTAGCCCAACTCCGACACATGGAAACAATTGACCGCCCGGCAGCATCTGCAGCTATTGCTGAAGCACGCGACAAGGGCGACCTTTCAGAGAATAGCGAATATGACGCAGCGAAGGAAGCTCAGGCTATGCTTGAAATGAAAATCAGCAACCTGAAGTCGGCCATCGCCACGGCAAAAATCATCGACGCCAGCAAACTGCGCAGCGACATCGTTCAGATTCTCTCCACCGTTGAGATGAAGAACGTGAAGAACGGCATGAAGATGAAATACACCATCGTCAGCGAAAGCGAAGCCAACCTGCGCGAAGGCAAGATTTCTTCAACGACCCCCATCGCCCAAGGCTTGCTCGGCAAGAAGGTCGGCGATGTGGTTGAGGTGAAGATTCCTCAGGGCATAATCCAATTGGAAATCCTCAGCATCAGCGTAGGCTAATATCTAGGGTGTTCAAAATCAAGAAAAGTCTCTGTGCGGTTTTGAGCCAATAACATGGCAGTTGCGCCGCTGCCCCTGAAAGGGGCTCATATTCCAGGATAGGGGCTTGCCCCTATCTCTCGTCGCAGCTCATCAATTCTCGCTGCTGCCCCTGTAAGGGGCGCATATCGTGGGCGGGGCTTGCCCCGCAATAAGATTCGAGATATGAGCCCCTTACAGGGGCGAGGTTCATTAATCGGCCCCAAGAGGTAGGGGCAAGCCCCTACCCTAAATTTGAGCCCCTTTCAGGGGCGCTGTCGCCTCTTTACCAACCTTGATTTTAATGGAATTTTGAACACCCTAGCTAATATCCAGCGAGAGACACAGAATTATTTTAGAAATGCTGAGCATTATTCTTTAATGCTACACCATTTTTATGCTACCCCAATAAACAAGAAACACCGGCAACAGGTCGTCAGGACTTGTTGTCGGTGTTTCTTTTATGTTCACGGCGGATTATTCCACCATCAAGTTATGCTTTCTGTCAGCGCTATCAATTGTTGGCCAATGAGCGTATCGCATCTTCGTCCAACCCCGTCAGTTCTGAAATGACGGATACTTCCATACCTTTGCCCAACATGGCACGCGCCACCTCGGCTTTTCCTTCCGCAAGTCCTTCCTTGCGACCTTCCGCGAGTCCTTCCGCGAGTCCTTCCTCGCGACCTTTCTTACGACTGATGTTGTTTGAATCCACGAAGAGCAGACGGTCGGCACCGAGCATGTTCCAAAAATGGTCATAAACTTCCATCTCCTCCTCTGTGAAAGCTGATTCTTCCACTTCCTTCAGAGCTTTGCTGGTCTCAGGGTTGGCCAGGAGTTCTTCTGGAACGGTTGTCGTGTCTTCATTGATTTCCGTCAAGAAACGCAACCACAACACGGCCATTTTGCGTTCCGACTGCGTGTGCGGCTTGAACTTCGGCAATTCCACAAAGGTCAGGTGAAGTCCTTCGATAATCTTGTCGCTGTGCAATTCGTGAACCATATTATAATTATGGATATACTCGTCGGGATTGTCATTTATAAAGGACTTATTCACGAGGTTCAGCAAATAGACGGGCTGCTGAAATTCGTATTTGCGATTGCGACGTGACTGGCGCACATACACCGTTGAGGCGTTAAAAGCCATGCGCAACAGTAAAGCAGGATACCAAACTACCCCTATCATCACGATGAATTGGCAACCCTTTACATCTTTACACTGCACGTTGATGATGCTGTACTTTCCAGTTGGAAGCATCGGCACAAGTTCAGGCGGCAGATATTCCACGCTCTCCACCATTTCATCGTCGTTCAATGGCAGAAGGGTGTTGATGAGACTGATGAGCAAGTCTTTGTGCTTACTAAATATTTTCCAAAAAACCAAATCAGCCTTCGGGTCTAAGTATCTCATAGACAAGCAATCATTATAGATTCAACATTCCGTTGCTAAGATACGACTTTGTCAAGACATACCCAAATAAGCCAAATAAAAAAAGTAAGCCCTGGCACAATGTCGGGGCTTACTTTTCTATTTTTTAAAACAGCGCCTTCTGAACACCATTATATAAAAGTATATATAAGGCCACCTACTTTAAAGTAGGACTTCAAAGCGGATTGGTTGCCGAATTGCCGAGCAATTCGGCTGTTTATTTATTTTACCATCAAATCGCCCTGAGCATCCAAAGAGAGGATGTAGGTGCGCGACTTCTTGGTGGGGAACTTGAGGGTTTTGCCACCGTAGCGCACCACGCATTCTTCTCCGCTGCCGGAGCGGACAACGGCTTTCTTCAAGCGGCCGTTTTCCCAACTGAGGTCAACACCGAAGTTGCCACGGGCACGCAAACCCTTGACCGAACCAGTTGCCCAAGCATCGGGCAAGGCGGGAAGCAGGTCAAGACACCCCACATGGCTCTGGAGCAACATCTCTGTCACGCCTGCCGTGCCGCCGAAGTTTCCGTCGATCTGGAAAGGCGGATGGCTGTCCCAAAGGTTGTCGAGCGTTCCGTTTTTCAGGAGGTTGCCATAAAGCACATAAGCATGATTGCCGTCGTGCAGGCGTGCCCACTGATTGAGCTTCCATCCCATGCTCCATCCCGTTGCACCGTCGCCACGATGTTCCAACACGACGCGAGCGGCCTTTGCCAGTTCCGGTGTCGTGACAGGCGAGATGGACGCGCCCGGATGCAAACCATAGAGGTGGTTGACGTGGCGGTGGTGGTCGTTGGGGTCGTCGATGTCACGACTCCACTCCATCAGCTGTCCGTAGCGGCCAATCTGATAAGGTGCCAAGCGGTTGAGCACCTCCTGCCACTCGCCCACTTCCTTGCCATCAACGCCAAGCACCTTGGCGGCACGGATGGCATCGGTCAGGATGTCGCGGATGACGGCATGCGTGAAGGTCGTTCCCTCGTCGATAGGTCCGTGTTCCGGAGACGTTGAAGGAGCCGCCGTGAGCGTGCCGTCGGCACGTTTCCAAAGGAAGTCTTGAGAAAATTCCGCACAGCCTTTGATGAGCGGATAGGCCGTTTCGCGCAAAAACTTCTCGTCGCGCGTATAGTCGTAGTAGTCCCAAAGATGTGTGGCCAACCAAGAAGCGGCCATCGGGTTATAGTTCCACGACATATCAGCACTGCTGAGCGGCGCGGTATATCCAAAAATATTGGCCGAAATGCCGGCAGCCCATCCTCTGGCACCCCAGTAAGCCTTGGCCGTGGCGCGGCCTGGTTTTTCGAGCAGGCGGATGAAATCAGCCAGCGGTTCGGCACACTCCGAGAGGTTGGTTGAAAGCGCTGGCCAGTAGTTCATCTGGAGGTTGATGTTATTGTGATAGTCAACGCGCCAAGGGCCGTCGACATTGTTGTGCCAGATGCCCTGCAGATTGGCCGGCAGATTGCCCGGACGCGAAGAGGCGATGAGCAAATAGCGACCATACTGGAAATAGAGCGCTTCGAGCGTATGATCGGCCACTCCCTTGCGATAGGCCGCCAAGCGCTGGCCCGTCGGCAAGGCCGATTCGGCAACGCCGCTTCCGAGGTCGAGTTTCACGCGGTTGTAGAGCGCACCATAGTCGGCCAAATGCGCCTTCAGCAAGCGTTTGTAGCCCTGCTTGAGGGCTTGCTTCATCCATTGTTGCGTTGTGGCCACGGGGTCAACGCCCACATAAGCTTTCGGGTCGTTGAAGTCGGGGTCGTAGTTGGGCTTGTAGTCGGTGTCGGCCGTCAAGACAAACACCACCTCATCAGCGCCCTTGACGGAGAGTTCCCCATTGGCATTGCTGACCGTTCCACCCTTGACAACGGCTTTCAAGCGTACAACGTATTGCATGCCGTTGTTGTCCAAGCGGCCCTCATAAACGATGCCGTCGTTGTCCATCGCCGTTTTCCGTCCTTCGGAAACCGGACTCGGATTGTAGCGCAGCGTGAGGTTTTGCTTGCCACGCTCTGAGGCGGCAAACCGCACCACCATTGCGTTGGCCGGATAGGAGATAAAAGAAGAGCGCGTGAACGACACGCCATCGAGCTGATAGGAAACGGTGGCCACAGCAGAATCGAGCGAAAGCGCACGGCGGTAGCCCTTCACACTTCCGGCGTCGTGACCGGTCTCAATCAGGAGTTCGCCGAGCGTCGTGAAACTGCCGAAGCGAAATTCTGGTTCGCCGTCGGCCTCATAAGGCACATCGTTGTGGAAGTTGTCGCGTGTGAGCCGTGCCGCCTTGTCGAAATCGCCATCGGCAAACGCCTGGCGGATTTCGGGGAGCACGCGAGCTGCGGGCACGTTGACATCCCAATAGTGGGCCGCGCCCTTTGCAGTGCCCTTGTCTGCGCCGCGTCCGGTGCCCGGTCCGCCGCGCCAAAGGGTTTTCTCGTTGAGCGTATAGCGCTCCACTTCAACGGAGCCCATCACGTTGGCACCGATACTGCCGTTGCCGATGGGCAGAGACTTGCCTTCCCACTCCTGGTCGGGATTGTAGGCCGAATCGCCTGCACGGACTGGCTTGTTGGCCGATGAATAACGCTCAGGATGACCGCCATACCAGATGGAGGCCCCCTTCAGGCTTGTCGGAGTGTCAAACCATACGCTCTGCGCGTGCAATCCAAACGTGCAGGCTGAGAAGAGCGTGGCTGCTGCGAAAATATATTTCTTTGGAGTCATGTTCTTGAATGAAAGAGGGGGATTACTTCTGTGCTTCAAACGCCTTGAGAATGCGGGCAGCCGTGTCGGCCATCACCTCTGAAGATAATTGGAGCTTTGGCTTGCGGAAATCCATATCGCCCTCCGACTGCAGAGGGATGAGATGGATGTGGGCGTGGTTCACTTCAAGTCCGAGCACGGCCATGCCCACCTTTTTGCAAGGGAAGGCCGTTTTGATAGCTGCGGCCACTCGCTTGGCAAAGAGCGTCATGGCAGCAAGCTCCTCGTCGGAGAGGTCGAAAATATAGTCGACCTCATGCTTGGGCACCACCAACGTGTGGCCCTGAGCAACGGGATTGATGTCAAGGAAAGCATAGAAGCGGTCGTCTTCAGCACACTTGTAAGAAGGAATTTCTCCTGCGATGATTCTTGAAAATATTGTCATGTCTTTTTGTTTTTGGATGTAATAAACTGGGGGATTCATATTGTATTGGAACGCCCCTTTAAGGTAGGATGTTCAAAAATGAAATATTAAAGGTTAGCGGTAGCGCCCTCGCAGCGGAGATTTGCACTGGCCCACACTATCATCTGTTGCGGCGCCAGCATTGTAGCTCACTTTGCTCGCAAAGTGAGGGCCACGAA
>ERZ857629.2915-NODE-2915-length-15207-cov-3.510692_pt1 | contig 15207 bp, 13 predicted proteins | sample MGYA00519700_ERZ857629 | MGnify/ENA primary metagenome ERZ857629 (study PRJEB31778, sample SAMEA3449351) | human gut metagenome | biome: human gut; feature: human-associated habitat; material: faeces | place: United Kingdom | collected 2010/2012 ... | reverse complement strand
TGAAAAAATAAAAGAAACTTATAATGATTATAAATATTATTTTGGAGTTGTTAAAGTTAATAATTAGATATACTATTTTTGTACTTTAGCATCAAGTGATATATGGAATAGTGATAAGTTACTTGAAGAACTTACTAATACTGGTAATTGGAGAAGTTGAACAAAATTTTTATCTAAACCTAGTGATAGCGACATAAAAGCATTTACTGTTAGTATTAAATAGAGTATAATAGTAATTATGAAAAGAAGTTCAGGAATATTATTATGGAAAAAAGAAAATGACAAGTATTATGTATTATTAACTCATTTTGGAGGACCATATTGGGAAGGCATCGATAAGGGTGCTTGGTCTATTCAAAAAGGAACAGTAGAACAAGGTGAAAAAATAATAGATACTGCTAAAAGAGAAAGTTTTGAAGAAACTAACTTATATATAGAAAATGATATTAAATATCTTGCTACTAAAAAGGTATCAAGAAAAAAATTAGTTACCATGTTTGAAAGTTACTTTGATGGTAGTATTGATAATTTTAAAAGTAATACTTTTGAATTAGAATGGCCCATAAACTCGGGTATCATTAATGAATATTCTGAAATGGATAAGATTAAATGGTTTTCTATCATGGAAGTCAAGGAATATATTCATTCCAGCCAACTATTTTTTATAAGTAGACTAGAAGATAAAATAAAGCAAGAAGAGATGTAATAATGAATAAGAAATTAGTAGCTTTATACTGACAATACTAAAATAATTGCAGTATGATAAAATAATAAAAAAGTAGTATAATTATTCTTGTAGGGTAATGTACTACTTATTTTTTTAAAATAGGTTTCTAAAAATCAGTTTACGGTGTTAGTAAAAGGTTACTAGAAATAAGGAATAAGATTAATCAAAATACATTAAGTTTAAACGCTGTTAATCAAAAAGGTAATTTAAAAGCTGCAAGCGTGTTGAGTCAAAATATTGCAAATGAAAAGGTTTTGGAAGCACAGTATGCTCAAGATGAAATTACTGCTAAGACTAGTTATGATGAGGCAATTTTATATGAGGCAAATAATCTTGATTTAATTAAAAATAGAGCAATCATTAATGGAATAAGAAATAGCATAGCACATGGTAATTATACATTTTATGTAGAAGATGGAGTTTCTAAAATATTATTTGAGGATTTATATGAGGGCGAATGCACTTTTAGAGCAAGTGTTTCTGTTGTTGATTTTTTGAATTTTATTTATGCTAGTGAAGCAAGTGTTACAAATTTTATTAATAGTAAAATTAAGGTAAATGAAGCTTCTCTTTAAGTAGTGAATAAAGGCTAATTTATTGTAAATAATAGTAATAGATGGTATAATTTTGTTGATTGTAGGTGGTATTTTGTATAGAAAAACTTACGCACTCATTGATTGTGATGTAATAAAAAGTAATATTGAAAAAATAAGAGAAACTTATAATGATTATAAATATTATTTTGGAGTTGTTAAAGCTAATGCTTATGGTCATGGAATATATGTTATTAATGCGATGATTGATGCAGGAATAAATTATTTGGCAGTAGCCACATTGGAAGAGGCTTTAAATATTAGAAAATTGAATAAAAAGATTTCGGTTTTAGTACTTGAACCAATAGATGCTTCTGATGCCAAAGTTGCTGCACTAAATAATATAACTATTACAATAGATGATGTAGAAAACTTTAAGGATATCTTAAATCAAAAAGTTAAACTAAAATTTCACATGAAAATTGATACTGGGATGAATAGATTTGGTTTAAAGAAGAGTGAAGATGCTGATTATATTTATAAGAATTCAAATAATATACTTGTTTTGGAAGGAATTTTTACTCAGCTTTATTCAGGATTTGGAGAAGAATTAAAAAAAGAGGAAAATAGATTTTTGGAAATTACAAAAAATATTGATTTATCAAAAGTGCCAATTGTTCATTTGGATCGTTCGTTAACTTTAGAACAGCACGAAAGGTTCTCTTTTGCAAATGGCGTAAGACTAGGAATAATTATGTATGGATTTCCTAAGAGAGTGTATCAGCCATCTTTAAAAAGACGAATATATAATTTTGTACTTAGAAAAAAAACAACTAGTGAAGAAAGCGTTCTTAAATTAAATACAGCATTTAAGTTTTATACAACTGTAATGGAAACAAAAAGTGTATTGCCTGGAGAGGTAGTTGGGTATGGTGGCATGTATGATAGTAAAGAAAATAGTAAGATTGCTATTTTACCTTATGGATTTGCTGATTTTACCTTTATTAAGCCAACTAACGTGTATATTAAAAATAAGAAATATAAAATTATAACTAATTATATGGATATAACAAGTGTTATAGTTGATGATTCAGTTAAATCAGGTGACATGGTAGAAATATTTGGAGATTTAATTAAAATTAGAGATGTAGCAGAGGAAGCCGGTGTAAATGTTTATAAGCTTCTTTGCAGTGTTACAACTAGAGTACCACGGGTTTATAAGTATCAGAATAAAGAGGTAGAGGTTAATTATTTAGGAGGATTAGATGAAAAAATTTAGAGCTTTAATTATTGGAAATGATATAAATGCATATTATTTGGCGAGATGTTATCATGAATTTACTGGGGAAAAAGCGGATTTACTTGCTAATTATATTGCTGGAGAAAAACCTTTTTCATATACAAGATACACGAATATTTTAAAAATTAGATATCGCGAAAATTTGTGGGATGAAAAAGTATTTTTAGAGGAATTAGATTTATATTTTAATGAACATAAGAAAGAAAAGATTTTACTTGTTAGTAGTAATGAGACTTATGGTGAGTTTATTGCTAAAAATAAAGCAAAGTTAAAAAAGAAATTTTTCTTTAATTATCCTAGTGTTAAGTTACAACATACTTTAGTAAATAAAGAGGATTTTTATAAGACTTATGCTGATTATGAAATAGATTTACCTAGATCAATTTATTATGATTGTACAAAAGATGAAAAAATAAATGAAGGTGATATTACTTTCCCAGTAATTGTTAAACCTGCTAATGTTATTTTATTTAAGCATATAAGTTTTGCTGGAAAAAAGAAAATTTACAAGTTAGAGAATATGGAAGAACTTAATGATGTTATTGACAAGTTTAAAAAAGGCAATTATACGGATACGATAATTATTCAAGAATATATTCCTGGAGATGATTCTCATTTGTTTGATGCTGTTGTTTATGCTGATAAAAATAAAAAAGTGAAAATGGTATCTTTTGCGCAAATAGGCTTACAAGAACATGCACCAAGAATGATTGGTAATGCTGCGGTTATTATTAATGGGTATTCTCAGTATCCAGGAGTTGAAGAGCAAATTGAAAAGATTAGAAAGTTTACTGAAAAAATTGGTTATCAGGGATTTGCAGAATTTGATATGAAATATGATGCAAGAGATGGTAAGTATAAAGTTATGGAAATTAATGCAAGACAGGGTAGATGTTCTTATTATATTGTGCCAGCTGGTTTTAATTTAATAGAGTTACTTTATAAAGATTTAATTGAAGGTAAAGATTTAAAATATAAAGTTTGTAATAAAGAAGTTTTAGAAACTTTTGTACCTAAAAAAGTTGTGAAGAAATACATAGATAATGAAGAATATAAAGCAAAAGTATTATCTATGTGGAAAGATAGAGTTGAAGCTTTAAATTATAAAAAAGATACAAGTTTTTTAAGAAAATTATTATTAATTAAGATTAGATATAACTATATTAAAGATTATAAAAATTTTAAATGGGACTGGAAATAGTTCCTTTTTTTTGCTTGCTTGTAGGTTTATAATTTTTGTTTTTGGGAATAATAATAGTGATGATGTTTATGAAGAAGTTTACTATTTTCTTTTTTTTATTAAATTTATGTGGAGTGGTTATTGCCATGGGGATAAATCAGTCCTATGCGTTTGATAATAGTTATGTTGATTATCCAGTAGGAGTAACTACTTTAAATGGGATAAATTATATTAAGAGTAATAATGTACTTAAAGTTTGTTCTTATGAATATTGCTATGATTATAAGGGCGGCGAAATGCAAGCATATTTAAAGAATTTTGCTGTTTATTTAGATTCTGTGTATGATGATGATTATAAGATTTTAGTCTATTTTAAGGGGTATCCGATTACAAAAATATACTATGCTAAAGATTAATAATTTCTATGTAGTCTTTACCGTATTTTTTTATTTCTTTGATAAATACGGATTCATTGTTGTTGGGAACTACTAAGTAAGTGTAATTTTTGGAACGAGTTAGGGCGACATAAAATAGTCGTCTTTCTTCTTCGTCTTTAAAAGTATCACCTTTTATAATTTTATCTAATAATTTAGGATTAGGGATTCTGCTTGGCAAACTGTTTGATTTATTTTCAAGGTTTACTATGATAGTATTGTCAAATTCTAAACCTTTTGATTTGTGAATGGTTAAAAAGCGAATGTTTTCAGTTTCTTCTATGAAGAACTTTTCTTTATCTTTATTATTTCTACCCATTATTAATGTTGAGCCTTCAAGAGTGTTTACTATTTTGTTAATAATATTTTTGGAGTTTTTATAGTAAACTATTTTGATTGGTTTAGTAAGATTTTTTTGGCAAATAGTATTTTTAGGAATTTGATGTTTATTCTGCATGATGAATTTATTAGCTAGGTTTATAGTTTCTTGGTTGTTACGATAATTTTGTACTAGTTTTAATATATGAATTGTTGGAATGTACTTTTTTATATTAAGAAATATGTTTAAATCTAGACCACTAAAACGATAGATGGATTGATAGTCGTCACCAACAAAGAATACTCTAGCATTATTTGCTTTTTTAATTGATAGAATTAAATTTAATCTAGTGTAAGAAGTGTCTTGAAATTCGTCAATAATAATAAATTTATAGGGTACACTTTTAGATTTGTTTTCTATTTGCTGTTGTGCGTTAATTATTAAATCATTAAAATCGTGAGTGCCAGAAGATGATAATTCGTTTTGATAGATTAAGTAAATCTCGATTATTATTTTTAAATAATCTTTATTTATAAAGTGAGATTTTTGATATAGAGCATAAAGACTGTCAATGGAAGAATAATTGGCTTTATATAGATTTATAAATGTTTTGATGTAGTTTTTAAGTTCATAAATGGGTGTTTCTATTTTAATTCTTTGAAGAGATTTATATGTATTTTTATTACTTTTAGCGTAACTTTCAAAATATTCGTTTATTATAAAGTTTAGCAAGTATTCGTTTGCTAATGTAAAGTTTTCATCTTTGATGATATTCATAGCTAATTTATGAAATGTAAATATATCAATGTTTTTTTCGCATTTTTTCTTGATATCGTTAACGGATTCGTTGGTAAATGATATTACTAGTATGTCTTTTTCTTTGTAGATGTTGTTTGTTAATAAGTAGTTAATTTTATTAATTATGGTAAATGTTTTTCCGGAGCCAGCGCCAGCGATTAGGATGGTGTCATCTAGACTTTGGACGGCTTTAATTTGTTCTTCATTCATGTTTGTTAATATATAAAATGATTTTGTTTTTGTCAATAAAAAAGAACACTAATCTATTTTAGTTAATGTTCTTGTAGTAAGAGAATATAGGTAGGTGAATGTTTTTTTGTGGGTTTTAGACTCAATAAAACTTTTGTAACCTTCTAATTGCTTTTTGTAAGCTGGATCATCTGTATGTTTTAATTTATAATCTATTATGTCAATGTGATCGTCATATTCTAACATAAGGTCAATAACACCGACTTTTTCTTCATTTTCCTTAATACCTATAAATTCATATTCTTGATATATTTTTGCATTATTTATATTTGAGAAAATGCTGTTTTTCAATAAATTAGAAAGAATACTTTTTTCATTGTCATTTAATATATTGTAATTAGGGTCTTTAAGATTTATGTTTTCAAGCATGTAGTGAAGATTTGTACCAAATTTCATATTTTCTTTTTCTTCATTAGTAATTAATTTATTTTCTTCTTTTGAAAAATGATTTTCTTTTAAAGTTTCTTTAGCAAGTTCTTTTTCTTCTACATTTATTATTTCTTTACTATTATTTAAGTCATTTAGGTTAATATTTTTTGCTATTTTATATTTATTGTTAATTAAAGGTATTGGTATATTTGTTATGTATTTTTCAATATATGTATAGACAGAATTTAAGATATCTTTAAATGATTTATATTTCATTCTATCTAGATCATCTATGACGTTTGAACTGTTTGTGATGTAAAATTTATCATTGTCTAAACTTGTTACGATAATCATTTTTTCTTTTGCTCTTGTTAAGGCAACGTATAGTAATCTAATTTTTTCGGAAATTTCGTTTTTGACATTATCTTCTTTAAATATTGTTTTAATAAATGTATTAGAGAATCCTTCGTTGTAGCTTGGCATAATTAAGCCGTAAGCGTTACTATATAAAATTTTATCTTTCATGTCTTGTAAATTAAATTCTTTGTGAAAACCTGAAAAATAACAAATTTTGTATTCTAAGCCTTTTGATTTATGAATATTTGTAATTGTTACAGAATTAGAATCACTTATGATTGCTGGAAGTTTTATTACTTCTTGATTTTCCATTAAATTTTCAAAAAAATCTTTCATATCATAGATGTTCATACCAACGTCATTTAAATTTTGGGCTTTGTTTAGTAGATTATTTAAAATGATGGTTCTGTAATTAAGATTTCCAACAGTTATCATTTTATTATAGAAATTAAATTCGTTTATTATAGTTTCTATGATTTCGTAGTTGCTCATGTTATCTAGGTTTTTGCTAATTTCAAGACACTTTTGGTAGATATCGGTTTCTTTGATTTTATTATTTGTTATTGTTTGATAGATTGTTTCATCTTTTATACTATACAAATAACTTCTTGCGATGCTGGTATAATAAAATTTGTTGGATGTACTATTGCCTTCTTTTTTTATATTTATTATTAAGCCTAGTATGTTGTTTATTAAACACACTTCATCAGTAAATAGAATGTCTTCATCTTTATAAATATTTAGTGGAATTTGCAAGTAGTCAAATACTTTTTTGTAGATGTCAAAACTACTGGTTCTATCCATTAATATACAAAAGTCTTTATAAGTAATATCTCTTTGAGTTTCTTCATCTAGCACTTGATATTTTGCATTAATTTTATCTTTTATGTCATTACCAATGATAAATGCTTCTATTTCTTCTTTAGTGTGATCTTTATCTTTTTCATAATTATAGATTTCTAAGTTATTATTATATTTGTTACTTCCAAAAATATAAAATCCTTGATTTCCAAAAATAAGTTTATGTTCTTTTTGATAATTTGCATTACCGATAAAGTCGTCCATTATGTGATTGAATATTTCATTTATGCTGTCTAGGACTTGCTCTCGTGAACGAAAGTTTTTATTTAAGTCTATTTTTATACCACCATCATTGTTTTTATATTTGTCATATTTTATTTTGAAAATATCCGGATTAGCGTTACGGAAACGATATATAGATTGTTTAACGTCACCAACCATATAGACATTATTATTTTCAATAAGTGATATAAATGTTTCTTGCATGTCACTGGTATCTTGGTATTCATCTATCATAATTTCTTTAAAAGAGTTTTTTAAGTTTTCTCTAACCAATTCATTACTTTTTATTAATTTAATAGCTAATTTACTTATATCATTAAATTCAAACATATTTTTTGAATATTTATAATTTTCAGTTTTTTGATGCAATTCCTTAATTATTTCAATGATGATACTAGCATCATTTTTAGTGCTTTTTAAGTTATTTAAAAGAGCTTCTTTGTTGAAGTAACATAACTCTTTAATTGATTTGGCAATTTCACTTATTTGGGTTTTATAATATTTAGCTTTTTCAGTAGAGCCATTTGGTAGTCTTGGCATTGTGAAATTTATAGATGATCTAATTTCATCATAAGAGGTAGATTTAATTAAGGGTGATAAAACAGTATAAAATTTTTGATAGGCTTTTTCTTCAATTTCATAACCCATATTTTCTAAGCTGTTTTTGATAGAATTTACTTTATTTAGTATAAGGGATTCATAGGATTTAAATAGCGAGTTTAGATTGTCTTCACTATAATAATTTTCAATATAATTGGAAATGTATTCTTCTTTATTAATTATTAAATCTAGGGAACTATCTAAAGATAAGATTTTTTTTCTAAGAATTTTATCGTTTTTTATGCAGTATTTGGTAACAAAGTTAATAAAGTTTTGATTGTTTTCTTGGTATTTGCTTGCAAATACTTGGTCAATTATCTTTTGTTTTTCTAGTTTGATAATTGATGAGTCTATGATGCTTAGTCCAGCGTCTAAGTTTAGATAGTAATGATATTTTTTTACAAGCGATAATACGTATGCATCAAAAGTTGTGATACTAGCGCTTTCAATCAGATTCATTTCTTCTGATAATTCAGGAATTTTGCTGATTGCTTTTTTTATTCTTTCTTTCATTTCGGCAGCGGCATTGTTAGTAAATGTTAGTATTAATAATTCATTAATATGAGTGCCATTTTTTAATTTTGTAATTACACGCTCGGTTAATACAGCAGTTTTTCCAGATCCAGCACCAGCAGAAATAATAATGTTACTTCCTTCAGTATTAATTGCTAATTCTTGTTCTTTTGTCCATTTAGGCATTATTATCACCTCTCAAAAATTCTAATTTATCATCAGGATAAATATATTTATTGTCTTTTTCAGTTTTAAAGCAGATACTTTGATATTTGCAAAATTTACAACTAATGTTATCTGTACCTTTTATTTTGGGTTCTATTTTAAAATTAGCTTTGTTTATGTTATAAATCATTTCATTTATTTTTTCTTCAGCAAAGGCACCTAAATCATTAAATTCTTTTTCTGTAAGTAGTTTAGCAAATCTGCCGAAGCCGTTTTGAGTAAGCGATAAGCTTTTGATGTACTCGCTATTTTCATAAGTTGGGTCAAATTCACTTATTAGAGTTTCATTGCCAAGGGTGTATCCATTTAATTTTAAATGGTCTTCTATTTGATCTAGTTTTGTTTTGTCAGGAATGTAGTTAATTATTGGACTTATGATATTTTGTAAGTAAATACCGACTATTTGAGATTTTGGATATAAGTATTTTATTAAATAAATATAAATTGGTAATTGGAGTTTTAAGCCGTATGGTGCTAGTCTTAAATCAATATCAGTTTCTCCAGTTTTATAGTCAATTATGACAATTTTATCGTCGTATTTCATTATTTTATCAATAATACCAGTAAATTTAATCTTACTATTTTGGATTTCAATATTTTTTTCGCATTCTATTTCTTGGTAATTTGTTAAATTTAAATGAGTGTTAATGTGTCTTATTACATGCTTGAGTTCTAAGAGTATTTTTTCCATAAATATTTTATTTTCTCCTGTAAGCTCATAAGGGTTTTCTTGAAGATAATTTTCTTTGCATTTTTCAAAATCAAAATTCTTATTAAACATATTTTGTAAGATGTAATGACACAGTGAGCCCATGTAGGCATCAAAAGTTTGTTGATAATCATCTAGTTTTAAAATATAAGAGCAGTAATATTTAAACGGACATTCATAAAATGCATTTAATTTAGTGTATGATAAATTTAGAGAGTTATATTGAAAGTCTATATTATGATAAGTGTTATCGTAAGTCATATACTTATTGTTTTGGTAAGTATTTAGTAGTAACGGTATTTGGCTATTATAGCTTCCATACTTAACGTATTCATCAAGAAGAACACCTAAATTATAGATGTTATTACTGTTTGAAAAATTACTTGGTTCATAACTTTTTTTAACAACGTCTAGTTTGAGTTCTTCAATAAGGGGGGAGGTTTTTGTACCACCTTTAAGGTTTTGTTTTGAACTTGTAATAATTAAATTTTTGGTATTTTTTAAGATGTTTTTCCAAATAAAGAATTCATTATTGTTTTTTTCATAAGTTTTTTCTAAATAAGACATTTTTTCACTATCTGAAATATAGTCTTCATCTTTATAGTTGTGTGGTATAGTTTCTTTGTTCAGGTTTATTAAATAAATAGTATCTTCATCTGATGGAATGTCATTTTTTAAATCTATTTCACTAATTGCGTTTTTATATTTTTGTTTTTTGATTTTAGTAATTTTAAATTCTTCTTTTAGAATATCACGAATTTCTTCTATATTTTTAACAAAACTATATTTGTTTAAAACTTTTATAATGCTATTTTTGATTTCTTCATTTTTGATATTTTCTAAATTTAATTCTTGTAAAAATTTTAAGCCTTCTGTGGTTTCGTACAGAGTTTTTGCTTCATTTAGGTTGATTACAAGATGATAATTTTTAAATATTCTTTTAATTGTAGAGATATTATCATTATTTATATTTGCAAGGTATACTTTATTTAAGTCTAAATTTTTACTTATTATGTCATTGGCAATAAAATTAATTTCATTATCTAAATTTGAAAACTCATAAACTGGATGTGTATATTCATTTTCTTTTAAAGGTATTATCTCTACGTTTGAATATTTTTTTAGTATTTCAATTATGTGATTTGTCCATTTATCAATGTGGATAAAACCATAGATATTAACATTTTTATTTTGTATAGCATTTTTAAATAGATTATCTTCTTTTAATAATTTTTTTTCTAAAAGTTCATTTTTTAAAGTTACTAAATTATATAATTTTTGATTTTGATAATCTTTATTTTCTATATAATACATATTTGTAAGTATTTCTTTTGCATTTTTATATGTGTAATTTTTTTCTTTAACTAAATAGTATATAGCTTGCTCATCATAATCAAAAAATATCTTCTTTTGAACTTCATTAATAGTTAAGATTTTATAATTATATAGTTTGTTTTCTTGGCTTAATTGTTTGATTAGTCTTTTTTTATAGTTTTGAGGAACTATTAAGTAATCTGCGATTATTTCCATTTTATCACCAATATAATTATATCATGAAGCTATATAGAGTTCTAATAAAATTCATAATTTTTCGTACATTTGTATAACTTTTTTAAATTTTAATATATTGTGTAAAATTGGTAAGTTTTAAAGTTTGTCTTCTTATTTTCAACTTTTCATGTGTTATAATTCTTATAGAATAGGTGAGAATTAGTGATTTTATGCAAGATGTTAACTATTGTTGACAAAGTTCCTGTGTAAGTTGCTAGACTTACTTAAACGGAAATGATATTATTGAGCCATTAAATTTGATCCCGAATTTAATATCAAAAAATGTAGAAGGAGTGTTTATATGAAATTTGAAGAAAAGATGATGTTATTGCGAAAAAAAAGCATGTTATCCCAAGAACAATTAGCAGAAAAATTAGATGTAACAAGACAAACTGTTTCTAAATGGGAATTAGGACAGTCAAAGCCAGATATGGATAAACTAACAGCAATGAGTAAACTTTTTAATGTAAGCATTGATGTTCTTACTAATGATGATGAAATTATTGATAGTGATACATCAGTAAAAAATGAAGAAAAATCCAAACAGGGAGGTAGTGTAGTGAAAAGAAAATATGTTTTGTATATTTTAATTGCTATTTTAATAGCTTCATCAACAACTTTAGCAGTTAGAATAGGTAATAGTATTAAAGCAGAAAATGAAAAAAGAGCACAAGAAGAACAAGCTATTAAAGATGATATAAAACGTCGTCAAGAAGAAATAGATAAAAAAATTCAAGATACTCAGAAAAAAAATGAAGACATGAAAAAAGAAAATGAGAAAGCAAGTTTTAATAGAACATACGAAATTGCTGCTGGAACTGCTTCTAAAGCAAGAGTATCTTGGACTTTAGATGATGTTATGACTAATAATAAGAAAAATAGTGATAGATTAATTGAGGTAATTTTTAATGAAACTTCTTATGGTACTTCATCAGATGAAATAGTTAAGATTAAAAGTTTATTAAAAGATTTTGAAGGATATAAGATAGTTAATTATGAAGTATCTTTTGATTATAGCGAAGATGGCTATATAAATAAGATGACTATTAAGGAACAGTAAGGGGGAATAGAAATGATATTTAATATATGTTTAGTAATAGTAATAATTTTAACATTAGTAATGATTTTGGGGTATAATCGCTTTATAAAATCAAATAATGCAGTTAAGGAGTCTACTTCAGCTATTGATGTATTATTAAAACAAAGATTTGATTTGTTACCTAATATAATAGAATGTGTAAAGGGTTATGCAAAACATGAAAAAACTACTTTAGAAGAATTAGTAAAATTAAGAAATAGTTATAATAGTAATGGATTTAGTGTTTCTGAGGCTGAAAAAATAGATAAAAAATTTGTGCCTATTATGGCACTTGCTGAAAACTATCCGGAGCTAAAAGCTAATGAACAATACTTAAGTTTACAAAATAATTTAGTAGAAATAGAAAATAAAATTAATGATGCAAGACTTCAATATAATAGTAGGGTTACAACATTTAATAATTTAGTTGAATCAGTACCTTCAAATATAGTTGCAAAAACTTTTGGTTTTGAAAAGCAAGAATTATTTAAAGCTAATGAAGATGAAAAGCAAAATATCAAAGTTAGTTTATAAGGAATAGAGAGATCTATTCTTTTTTTGTATTTGAAAAAGACTATAAACAAGATTTGGCTTTGCTTATAGTCTTAGTATTGGTCATCGTATTTTGATGTAATTCCAAAATAGCTTTCCATTGTGATCCAGTCGCCACCGTTGTATAGTGCTTTTGCTAATTCTTTGCCAACATATCTAATATGCCAAGGTTCAAAAATATATCCTGTTTCGTCGGTTTTGTTTTCTGGGTATCTTATAATATATCCATATAGATAAGCGTTGTTAGCAACCCATTTGCCTTCTGCGGTGTCTTTAAATGATGTTGTTATAGTGTTTAGGTCAAAGGCTAATCCAGATTGATGTTCAGAATGGCCTGGTCTTGCTGATGATTTGTCTGCTGCTGCTTTACCCTTTCTACTGACATAGCTTTCGTATAGTTCTTTTTGATAATCATAAGAACGATAGCCACTTTGAGCCCATAGGTTTAGGTTTAGGGCGCTAGCATCGTTTTTCATAAGCAGCCATGCATCATAAGCTTCCTTATTTAATGGTTCTCTAGCAAAGCCACTACTTGGAACGCTTTTAAATGTGTTTTGTGGTTTCCAATCATTTGATAAGGCATAAGTTTTATTAGCTATTAAATAACCATCAACGTAATAAGCACCATTTTCATAAGTGATTTTATATCCTTTAGAAGAAATGAATTTATCGCTTTGGTCAACTTTTTTTGTTGTGGTTGTTGCTTTTGTAGTTACTTTTGTTGTTGTAGTGGTTGATGTTGTGGTTGTGGTCGTTTCAGTAGTAGTACTGGTAGTAGTTGTGTTGTTGTTAGCGATTTTGTTATTTTCTTCTTTTTGATTATCTTTTTTATCCATATAAATATTGTATGTTAGAAAACTTATTAGTGAAACTATTAAAATTAAATAATATTATACACTTTGTTTTATTTTTCATTTTTCCTCTTCTTTATATATTATGTTAGAATCCTTTAAAATAGGAATGCTATTGATTAATTCGTTATAAGCTTTTTCATAATTATCTGTTGCTATTTTTAAAACATTAATATTTGCTTCTTTTAGATTATCTGCTAACTTTAAGTAAGTATTTTGCTGGTTAACACTGCTTTCAATAGAAAATGCTTGATATTGGTGATGCTGACGTTTTAATCTTTTTTCATAAATACTAGTGTCATTTAAATATAAAACTACATAGTAAATGTTAAAATCTAATGCGTTTAATTTTTGGACTAATCTTTCGTAGACATCATCAAATTTATATTCTTTAAAACCTAATAAACAATAAACTTGTTCAGTGAAGAAAGTTCTATCAAATATTAAATTTAGTTCAGTGTCTTCTAATTCTTCCATATAGTTTAATAGATTTAAGTACATTCTTTTATTTTTATTATAACCTGTTTTTGTTTTGTCTTTGATTCCTGTCAATCTATATAGATTGGATGATGCTAAGTTATCTCTTAAAAAATTGGCCATAGTGCTTTTGCCAACACCTTGGGGACCTTCAATTATTATTATATTGCCTCTATTTTTCATTTTTTACCTCTTCATATTTTATATTATTTTCTTTTAAAAATTCTATTATTGTTTTGGAGTCTATGCCATAGCTGAGTTTTCTTGGACCTATATTTTTATTGCCAACAGCTAGTCCGATAATTTCTCCTTTAGTGTTAACAATTGGTGCTCCTTGCATACCAAGTTCTATACCATCTGACATTTCAAACATAGTGATGCGATTTTGATCATCGTAAATGTTTCTTGTAATCATTGCACTTATTGGGAAAATTGGAAAGTTCATAATTTCATTTGTAGCAATTAATTCATAGTTTTCTTGTTCTTTAAAGGCTTTGTACTCAGGAAATGCAAAGCCAACTATGCATACGCTTTCACCAATTTCTTTGCTTTGACAAAATTTAGGTGTTTGACTTTTGAAAGTATTTTCTTTATTTTCAATTTGAATAATTGCTAAATCTAAATATTTGTGACTTATTATTTTTACTTTTCCAGGATTTTCAGCGATATCAATTAAAATATTTAAAACGGTTATTAGAGTTGTGTTTTCAATACCATATTTTTTTAAAATCTTTGCTTTTTTACGTTCGGATGTGTTTTGAATTTCTGTTAATATTGGTTTAAAAACGTCCTTTAATTCATCTTGCATTGCAAATAATGAAGCAACTTTTTTGGTAGTTAGTAAATCACCATCTTCATTTAAAAGTATCGTTGTTGAAAGACTATTAATTAGTTTATGGTCATAATATAAGTAGCCAGTAGCTAGTGGTCTAACAAAATTTAGTGCTTTTTTTATGGCTTTTTTAAACATTTTTATCACCAATATTATTATACTTTATTTTCAAAATAAAAGATACCTAATTATTATAAGTATCTTTAATAATTTGAAAAAGTCCATATACTTCTATAACTAGAGAGATAATCATTAGAATTACACAAAATACATCATCTATTTCTAAATAACGATTTACTAACAACGAACAGACGAGGGCAATGGCACCAATAATTAAAGTTATTATACCTTTTTTGTTTTTTTTCATGAATAATCACCCCATCCTTGCTAGCTAAATTATATCAAACAAGTGTTATTTTTTGCAATAATAAAGTTTAAAAAATCTTACTTATGATATACTATTTACAGAG
>ERZ857629.2914-NODE-2914-length-15211-cov-3.055753_pt1 | contig 15211 bp, 9 predicted proteins | sample MGYA00519700_ERZ857629 | MGnify/ENA primary metagenome ERZ857629 (study PRJEB31778, sample SAMEA3449351) | human gut metagenome | biome: human gut; feature: human-associated habitat; material: faeces | place: United Kingdom | collected 2010/2012 ... | reverse complement strand
CAGTAGGTAGCTTTACCTTCAAGCAGAACGGTGGTCAGACCGTCGTGTCTGAGAAAATTACTCAGACGACCAATGCGAAGACCAATGGTCAGCAGAAACAGCGCATGAAGTGGACGAACGTTATTCGTCTGTATCAGGTGCTGACGCCTTATCTGAAGCTCGCCTTCGGTGGGGCCCGCAATGGCCGCAGCGACTACAACAAGTTTGTCTCGGCGAATCTCGGCAAGGCTCCGGTCTATCTCACCAAGCAGGAGGCGCAGGCGGGGGCCTGCCTCGTGGCGCCCTACGAGGTGTCGCACGGTCTCATCAAGTCGATCTCGGTCAGCGGGAAGGGCAACCAGGCCGTGACGGACATCAGTCTGGGCGACTTGGCTATCACTGACGAGACGATGGTGAAGGGGTTTTCGAACGCCGTGGTGCAGAACAACGGTCTCTACGAGTATGGCGACCAGATCACGTTCTTCCTGGTCAGACAGGAGGTGAACGACGTGACCATGCTTCCCATGGCGGTAGTGGAGGCCTGCTGCGTCGTGCTGGACAAGGCTTCTGAGTCGAAGCTCCTCACGGTCGTGGATGTTCGTGGCTTCTCGGTACAGAAGGGGCGTCTGGCAGCGCAGGCTGCTCATGAGTTCGGCGATCATGGTCTGGTGTGGATTCACTCCCGCAAGGAGGCGGCGAAGACGCTGGTCTCTACGCAGCACCTCATCTGCGAGAACAACTTGCTAAAGGAGTATCAGGGTCAGGCGGCTTACCAGCGTGCTACGGACAGCTACGGTGGCGTGAGTGATGTCTATCTGCGTCCGAACGGTGTGCTGAACCCTGTGGAGAACTCCGTGCCGGGGACTCCCTCGGTGGAGGGGAAGAAGACGCTGCGTCTGTCGGCAAGTCCGGTCAACGGTGGTACGGTCTCGGGGGGTGGCTCCTTCGACAAGGGGAGCCGTGTGAACATCAGTGCCGTGGCCTCGGGCGACTACACCTTCAGCCGCTGGAGTGATGGGGACACGTCGGCGTCGCGTACCGTGACGGTGAATGGTGACATGTCGCTGACGGCTTACTTCACCAAGACGACCTCGGGCGGAGAGTCTTCGGAGACGAACCCCGATGGTGGCGACGGTAACTTGGGTGACTAAGCAGTAGGATGCTGGGGGCGCGAGACGCCCTCTGCACCTTCTGATTTTTCATGAATCCCCGCTGATCGTACGATAATCGACTCGTTAATACTTTATTCTGAGCCTTCTTGCTGATTGACTTGGTCTTAGAAGAACAAGTACTGCACGTAGAGCGAGGCGTTGTAGGCCAGCAGGAAGACGGATAGTCCCATCAGAGCCACACGGGCAGCCAGCAGCCAGCGGGCACGGAGGCGCAACAGGGCGAAGCCCATGGCGATGGGGAGGACGAAGAGCCAGTGGGGTGACATGATATAGACCTCGTTGAGGCCGAAGCCGAGCACCACATGGATGATCATGTCGAAACCCATCCATGACAGGGCGATCCACAGAAAGCGACTGCGGCGCCCCATCCAGATGCCGGCGAGGAAGAAGATGACGACGAAGGCCTCGACGGCATAGCTCGCCGCATAGCGGTAGGGGACGATGACGGGGCGATTGATGAGCACGTCGCCCAGCACATGGTCGGTGTGGAGCTGTATGGGCTCGCCAAACAAGTTTTCGACGATGCTCTCCAGGCGCGGGGTCGTGGCGTCGGTCCACGACGAGAATTCCCCTTGTCCCATTGGCTTGCCCTGGTGGGCATAGACCGCTTTCTTCATCCGGCGACGCTCCTTCTCCTTGGCCCTTGCGCGGAAGATGCTGTCGGCAGTATGGGAAAGGCCCGTAGTGTCGGTCGTGGCCGACTGCTTGATGAGGTTTTGCATGATGGCGCCGCGCTCTTTCTTTTCCCGTGCGGCCGTCGCCTCTTGGCGAGCGAGGTATTTCGGTTTCTCGAACGTCTGCCACTCCCAGCGCGCAAATCCCCATATCAGCGCCGAGGGGACGATGACAGCCAGCAGCAGGTGGGCAGGGCGGAAGAAGCGTTTGCCACTCGTGCCCCAACTGGCCAGGAAGACCTTGATGCCATTGTTGAGCGAGATGCCCGCCGTGAGTAGAAAGAGCAGTACGGTCTGTAGCTTTGTCAGTTGCCGTCCGCGCTGCAGGTTCCGGCCCGTGACGTAGAGGGTGAGGAGCAGCGCCGTGGTCGAAAGGCCGAAATGATCGGGGACGCTGAGCGACACCATCGTGTAGGCGAAGGAGAGGAAGAGCAGGGTGAGCAGTAGGGCGTCGGTCGCAGGTAGAGAGACGATCTCCCGCAGGATGCGGAAGAGGAAGATGACGGCGTAGAAAGTGGCTGCGACGAGGAACATGGCCGTGAGAACTTGCGCGAAGTTGACCCCCGTAACGAGGATGATCAAGTGGTTGATTTGGGCGGGAATCCACATGAAGAAAGCCAGTAGCGGGTGGCGGTAGATGTTGTAGGCCGCCGACCAGTCGTTGAGTACCAGGTAGGTGATGGGGTCGAAGCCCGAGATATGGAAGTGGCGCAAGACGAGTTTGCGATAGCCGTCCGTGACTTGGGAGAACCACTCCCAGTAGCGACAGACGACCATCGTGTTGAGTACGAGGGCATAGAGGAGGGCGCCCCATGCCAGTCTGCGCTCCTCGCGTCTCACCCTGAAAAGGCCGAGGGCGCTATGCAATGCCTGGACGATGATGGTGGACCTGCTGTGGTCGGATGCTTGATTCATGCCGCAAAATTACGCTTTCTTCGCCGATGATGCAAATTATTCGGCCCGATAGCTTGGCGGAAACCATGGAAATGACTAATTTTGCCCATAGAAAGACGACAACATGGAGATACTCATAGCTTTCGACTCCTTCAAAGGGTGTCTCTCCAGCCAGGCAGCAGGAGAGGCCTTCGCCCGCGGCGTGCGATCCGAGGGTGCCACCTGTCGTGTGTTGACGATGAGCGACGGTGGCGACGGAATGCTTGATGCCTTCCTCGCGACCTTGGGTGGAAACCGCATCACCATCGCCTGCCACAATGCTCTGATGCGCCGTATAGAGGCCTCCTACGGTCTCTGTGGTCAGCGTGCCATCATCGAAGTGGCCCAGGCCTGCGGATTGTCGCGCGTCGAACCGGAGAACCGCAACCCCCTCGTGGCCACGAGCTACGGTGTGGGTGAACTGCTGGCCGACGCCGTGATGCGTGGCGCAAAGGAGTGTGTCATCGGCCTCGGAGGCACCGCTACCAGCGACTGTGGTATTGGTATGATCCGGGCCCTGATAGAGCACTTGGGGCGCAGCGCCCACGACCGCTTTGACGCGGTGCGGGATCAGTACTTTCAGGATCTGCGTATCGTCCTCGCCTCCGACGTCCAGAATCCGCTCTGTGGCCCGCTGGGAGCTGCCCGCGTCTTTGCCCCGCAGAAAGGGGCCACGGAGGCTATGGTTGAGGTCATCGATCGCCGGGCGGCACGCTTCGCCGACGTGAGCGCGCGCCACTTCGGCTACGACCTTCGCAACGCCCATGGCGCAGGGGCGGCAGGCGGACTGGGCTACGCCTTCATGGAGTATTTCCAGGCCACGATGTGCTCAGGAGCGGAACTTCTGCTCGGAGCCTGCCACTTCGACGAGATGATCGATGAAACCGCCGTTATTGTGACGGGAGAGGGGAGTAGCGACGCTCAGACGCTGATGGGGAAGTTGCCCTTCGTGGTGATGGCCCACGGCAGGCGCAAAGGTGTCGATGTCGTGTTGTGGTCGGGTCGCGTCCAGGATGCGCAGCGACTGCTCGATGCAGGATTCGCAAGCGTGGGCAGTATCCATCCCGAGGGGTTCCCACAGGAGGAGGCGATGAGACCCGACGTGGCCGAGGCGCATCTTGCCCAGCGGGGTGCGCAGCTGGTCAGGGAGCTCCGACTGCAAGGGAAAATTAAATGATAGAATCGGCTATGCGCTCGATAGACCCGATAAGATGGCTGATAGAAAGGAATAGCCGATCGAATCGATAAAAACATAGTGTGTATAATCAAAAAAATAGACCCAAATTGGAATTAACTAATAAGAATATAGAGTCATGAAGAAAGGATTGATTTTAGGAATGTTCTCCGCCTCGCTGATGCTCGCCTCGTGCGGCGGAATAGGTGGCGGTACGACGACGCAGGGCAACCAGGGCAACGGTAGTATGTTGGGCAGTGGTGTCGGCGAGTCAGTCGGCAACATTATCTCGTCGATCATCGGTGGTGGCAAACTCTCGAAAGAGAATCTCTACGGCACCTGGCGCTACGACGGTCCGGGATGCGCCTTCACCTCGGAGAACCTCCTGGCGCGTGCTGGTGGCGAACTGGCAGCGGCGAAGGTGGAGGAGAAACTCGGCGAGGAGTATCGCAAACTGGGCTTCACGTCTTCCAACACCCAGTTGACGTTCGCCAAGGACGGCACGTTCTCGGCCAAGATCAACGGCAGGGCCTGGAACGGCACCTATACCTATAACCCGACCGACGCTTCGCTGCAACTGAAGGGTCTCCTCATCAATCTCAATGGCTATGTCGTCCGCAACGGCCTCTCGGGCATTAGCGTGCTCTTCGAGTCGAAGAAGGTGCTCACGCTCTTCCAGACGATGGCAGCCGTGAGTGGCAACAGTACGGCGCAGGTCGTGGGAGACATCTCCAAAAACTATGACGGCGTGCGTGTCGGCTTCGACTTGAAAAAGTAATAGTAGGAATTTTTTTTACTCACCCCCTCATCCTTAGGACACATGAAGAAGATAGAACGTATGAAAAAGCATAGTCGCATGCTAAAGTCGGTATGTATGAAGCCTTTTGCAAGCATGAAGCTGCCGACCCTTACCGTGCGCATCCTCTCCACTCTCTGTGCGCTGACGATGGTCGGCCTCGCCGCCCAGGCGCAACTCCTCTACAAGATCAGTGGCAAAGACCTGACGCGCCCGTCTTATATCGTTGGTACGATGCATGTCGTCTCCTCGTCGTTTGTCCCACAGATTGTGGGCATTGACGAGGCGGTCAACACGACCGACTGCGTGGTGGGTGAGATCGACTTCAAGGAGGCTTTGTCTCAGGATTTTCTCACCCGCGTCTCCGAGGCGATGATGCTACCTGAGGGCAAGACCATCAAGGACCTGCTGACTTCTGACGAGATGAAGTCGCTCAACAAGGCGCTCCTGAGCGTGATGGGGGCCGACTTCGACAACCCCGTGATTATGGCGCAGATGGGGCGGATGGCACCAGCGGCTTTGTCCAACGTGCTGACCGTGATGACCTGTATGAAGCGCCATGCGGATAGTTTCGACTCCAGCGACCTCATCGACCTCTACTTTCAAAAGGTAGCGCAGGAGAACAACAAAGCCACGGATGGACTGGAGACGGGCGACGAGCAGATGAGACTGCTCTACGGACAGCCGTTGGAGAAGCAGGTGCGCGATCTGGTCTGCCTCTGTGACCATTTCGACCGGGCGCAACAGGACGTGGAGGATATGATCGCGGCCTATAAAAACCAGGACCTGAAGCGGCTGGGCGAGGTGATGGATCAGCAGTTTTTGGAGGGCTGCTCCGATGGTCCCCAGGACCGCCAGCAGCTTGTCGTGGACCGCAACCGGCGTTGGGTGGAGAAGATGCCGACGATCATGTCCGCCCAGCCTTCGCTCTTCGTGGTCGGTGCGGGCCACCTCGCGGGCGACGACAGCGTGCTGACCATGCTGCGCCAGCAGGGGTACGTCGTGGAGGCCGTGGAGCGATAGGCGCAGGGCTTCGAGACTATATATATGATGGAGGAACAATGGGTTTGACAATCATCCCAACAGGGATCAAGCAGGCCTTGACTACTATCCTCTAAGAAGCAAAAAACTATGCAAAGAGAAACGGACGAACTGTATATGCGGCGCTGTCTGCAACTGGCGCGCTGCGGACAAGCGGGCGCCAAGCCCAACCCCATGGTCGGCGCGGTGATCGTAGCTCCCGGCGGGTGCATCATCGGCGAGGGCTACCATAAGCGCTGTGGCGAGGGCCACGCCGAGGTCAACGCTTTTGCCTCGGTGAGGGCCGAGGACGAAGCGCTGCTGAGAGAGAGTACGATCTACGTCTCGCTGGAGCCGTGCAGCCACTATGGCAAGACACCACCCTGTGCCGACCTGATCGTCAGCAAGGGCGTGAGGCGTGTGGTCTGCGGCTGCGTCGATCCCTTCGCCAAGGTGCAGGGTCGCGGCATCGAGCGGATGCGAGCGGCGGGCATCGAGGTGGTGGTGGGCGTGATGGAACGTGCGTGCAGGGAGATCAACAAGCGTTTCTTCACCTACAACACGCTTCAGCGGCCCTATATCACGTTGAAATGGGCCCAAACAGCCGATGGTCTCTTGGGGGCAGAGGGACGGCGGACACCGATCTCCTCGCCTTTCACCCTGATGCTGGTACACCAGTTGCGCAGCGAAAGCGATGCCATCCTCGTCGGTCATACGACCTGGGCGGTGGATGCGCCGAGCTTGACGGTGCGTGAGTGGGCTGGATCCGACCCCGAACGTATCGTGGAGGGTACGCTCCCTGAGGGCTACCTTCCGTTTGACAGTATCGACGCCGTGCTACGCCATCTCTATGAGGAGAAGAAGCAGTCGCTCCTCGTGGAGGGTGGAGCAAGGACGCTGCAGTCCTTCCTCGACGCTGGTCTGTGGGACGAACTACGCGTCGAGACCGCGCCTTTCTGTCTCGGAGAGGGCGTGCGTGCGCCCCAGTTGCCTGGAGGGGTGCGCCTGGTGCGCCAGGAGGAGTACGACGGACGCACGATTCAATTCTACGAACGCAACGGCCAATAATCTTGTTTTATACTAAGGAATGCAACATCCAATGAAGATGGAAGACAGATTGTCAGATACTGACGACTACCGTCGTGACCATTTTGTCCGCATTATTGAGCGGGCAGTGGAGAAAATGACGCTCAAGGAACTGGAGGCCGTGGCCTACGACCTTTTCACCAAGGGGTATCTAGAGGACTACTGAACCTTCAGGTAGCCCCGGCCATCCCTTGCTCCTGAACAGCCATTGTTTCTTTCTCACCCTTGTTTAAATGAGGGTGTGCCTTGCCGGCCTTGCTCTTTATGCAGGTGTGGCTTTGCCATGGGGCTCATAGCACGTTGCGGCAGATTTTTCGCCCAATGAGTTGCTTATGGCGACAGATAAAAGCCGAAGTGGATCAAAGTGTTCCAAATTCAAGAATTTGAACAAGAAAACTCTTTTTTACCCCTTTTTCCCTTGTTTCTCCACTCTTTATTCTTTCGAGAGTTTAATCCGCTTAATTTCCTTTCCGTGTTTTAGTCATTTTCTTTCCATTTTCCGCATTTTAGTAATTTGTGGCATTTCTAGAAATATGTGCTGAAAGGAGAATTCTAAACAAACTGGCGTATGGCGGATTTGCCTGTGTCAAAGGAAATGCCTACTTTTGTAGCCATTACAGACGATGAGCTTTTGTATGACAGGAGAAAGAATTGTAAATATTGAGTACATTCCGGCCATCAGTTATGTGCTGGCCCGCAATGGCAAGAAATGCATTCAGCGCGTGGAAGTGGTCAACGACAGCGAGGAGGATTGGCAGAAAGTGGTCCTCACACTGGCGGGAGACCATGTGGCGGGCTGCGAGCGCACGTTTGACGTGCTACCTGCGGGCCAATCGGTAGAGATCACCGACCTCGACCTACAGCTCCAGCTGGAGTCGCTGCGCCATCTTTCGGAGAGCGTAGAGACTACTTTCACCCTGACGCTGACGGTCGATGGCGAGGAAATGGAGGTCCAGGACCACGCCCTCCGCATCCTCACGGCCAACGAGTGGCCGGGTGTGGGTATCTCGCCAGAACTGATCGCCGCCTTCGTCACGCCCAATGCGCCGGAACTCCAGCCCGTGCTGGTCAGTGCCGCCCGCAAGCTGGAGGAGCTCACGGGCGATGCTGCCCTCGACGAGTATCAGCAGCAGAAGCCCAACCGCGTTCGCGCCCAGTGTGCCGCCATCTTCCAGGCCATCCGCGACTTGGGCATCGTCTATGCAGCTCCACCCGCCAGTTTTGAGGAGAAGGGGCAGCGCGTGCGTCTTGCCCAGCAGGTGCTGAAAGAGAAGTTGGGCACCTGTCTGGACCTCACCGTACTGCTCGCCTCGGCCTTGGAGGCTGCCGGCCTCCACCCGCTTGTGGTTATCAAGAAGGGCCACGCCTTCGTGGGCTGCTGGCTCATCGACAACTATTATCAGCAGACCACGTCCGACGACGCCGCCTTCCTCTCCAAGGCGATGAGCGACGGCGTCAACGAGATGGTGCTCCTCGAAAGCATCGACCTGACGAGTTCGGCCGACGTGAGTTTCGAGGACGCCGTGGCCAATGCCGAACGCTATGTCACTGCTGAGGCCGATAGCATCGTCTGCTTCGTCGATGTCTATTGCTGCCGCGTCAACCACATCCTGCCGCTCCCCACGGAGGGCGAGACGGCGGAAACGAAGGGCGTGGGTCATGGCGACACCACATCATGGGTGCGCCAGCAGCAGACCATCGAGGAGGAAGTGCCGGCGCAGCCCAAAGTGCTCACGCGCACGCAGATCTGGGAGCGTAAGCTCCTTGACTTCTCCCTCCGCAACAACCTCCTCAACATGCGCATCGGACAAAAGGTGATTCCCTTTGTCTCTTATCATATCGACACGCTCGAAAACCAGCTGCAGGATGGTGCCGACATCGAACTCGTCGGCAAGCCAGCAGGGGTCAGCACGCAGCCCAACGGCTGGGGCATCTACGACAGCATCAGCTACAAGAAGGATCTGGGCGAACTGGCCGATGCCAGCCTGCGTCGCAAACGACTGGTCTCCTATCTTGACGATGAGGCGTTGGAACTCTCGCAGCGACGCTTGTTCCGCGAGTCGCGCACGGCGCTGGAGGAGAATGGTGCCAACACGCTCTTCCTCGTCCTCGGACTGCTCAAATGGTACGAGACGGAGCGGAGCGAGCGGCCCCGTTACGCCCCGCTGTTGCTCCTGCCGGTGAAGTTGGTTCGCAAGGGGGCCAACCGCTATGTGATCCGGACGCGTGAGGAAGACCCCATCTTCAACACCACGCTGACGGAGATGCTGCGCCAGCAGTTTGAGGTAAACAAGCCCGACTTCGACCCGCTACCCACGGACGACCACGGCATTGACGTGAGACGTGTCCTCGCCATGGTGCGCGGAGCCATCAAGACGCAGAAGCGCTGGGACGTGGTGGAGGAATGTATGCTCGGCCTCTTCTCGTTCTCGAAGTTTGTGATGTGGAACGACATTCACAACAACTGCGAGAAGATGGAGCGCAACCCCATCATCCAGTCGCTCATCGCCAAGCGCCTCAAGCTCCATCAGCCTAAACGCCACCTTGTCAACGTGCGCCTCAGCGACCAGAAGGATCCGCCCAACTATTCCGCCGTACCGCTGCCCGCCGACTCGTCGCAGCTCGAGGCCATCCTCATGTCGGGCGTGGACCGCAGCTTCATCCTCTATGGTCCGCCGGGAACGGGCAAGAGCCAGACCATCACCAACATGATCGCCAATGCCCTCTACAAAGGCAAGCGCGTGCTCTTCGTGGCAGAGAAGATGGCGGCTCTGCAGGTAGTGGAGAATCGCCTGCGCAAGATGCAGCTCCACCCGTTCTGCCTCGAGATGCACTCCAACAAGATGACCAAGAGCCACTTGCTACGCCAGCTTCAGGAGGCCCTGGACGTGACCCGCATCAAGGAGCCTGAGGAGTATATGGAGGAGAGCCGACAGCTCTTCCGCCAGCGCCGTCGCCTCGCCCTCTACGTGGAGCGACTGTATCACCGCCCGCAGAGGTGGGGGGTGTCGCTCTATGAGTGTATCACCCGCATCACGGCAGTGGAAAGCGAACCTATTGCGCCGGGCGACTTCTACATAAAGCACTTCTCCATAGATCAGTTTATGCAGGACCTGGAGGAGATACGCACGCTCGACACCGTCTTCGCCGTCAGCGGCCACCCTGCCACTCATCCGCTACGCGCACTGACCATTACCTCTGCGTCGATGGAACTGGAGAAGCAGCTACGCGGACCGATGGAGGTGATACGGGAGAAGATAGGCGTCGTGAGCGAGGCCGTAGGACGCTTCAACGACGCGACGGATCGTCCCGTGGAGGAATCGACGCGGGGTATGGACTGGATTCTGATAGCCGCAGAGGCGCAGGAAAAGATAGAAAAAGACTATACGAGAGAGATCTTCGACCTCGACTACCACCAGGTGCGCAACGAATGGAGAAAGGCGTGCGCAAAATGGTGGCTGCCTCGCATGATGGGCAAACGGAGGGTGCTCAGCCAGCTCCGCGCCTACCGACCCGGGATGAGGGAGGAGGACGTCGAGCCTTTGTTTGACGCGCTCAGCAAATATCACGGACTGCTAAGTGAGCACACTACCGCAACCGCCCTGCCTTTCACTGACGAGGAGGTCGAGGCCATGCGCCTTGTGGCGACGCAGCTGAAGGAGATGGAGAAGATGGGGTGTACCCCCGACAACAACACGCTATCCTTCCTGGGAATGCATATCGACCAGTGGGCGGACCATCTCGACAGTGTGCGCAACTGGACCATCTGGTGCCAGCGCAAGCAGATGCTCCGCGACCATCATCTCGGCAACCTCGTCGAGGAGATTTGGGACAATCCCACTATGCCGATGGCAGAGATAGCCGACGCCTTCGCCAAGGGAGTCTATCAGCGGGTGGCCATGAATATCATCGACGAGAAGAAGCCGTTGAACCTCTTCGACGGACGACTTTTCGAGGAAGAGATACGAAAATACCGCGAGATAGCGTCTCGCTACGAAGTGCTTACGCAGAAGGAACTCTACTACAAGCTGGCTTCCACTATCCCGTCGGCTCAGGTCGAGGCGTCGAAATCCTCGGAGCTGGGCATTCTCAAGCGCTATATAGCCAGTGGAGGACGCGGGGCGAGCATCCGCAAGATCATCGACCAGATACCCACGCTGCTGCCGCGCCTCTGCCCCTGTATGCTCATGAGCCCGATGAGCGTGGCACAGTTTCTCGACCTCGACCAGCCGCCCTTCGACCTCGTGATCTTCGATGAGGCCTCGCAGATGCCGACCTCCGAGGCTGTGGGAGCGATAGCGCGCGGAAAGTCGCTCGTGGTAGTGGGAGACCCGAAGCAGATGCCGCCGACGAGTTTCTTCCAGATGCAGCAGACGGACGAGAGCCAAGCTGAGAACGACGACATGGAGTCGATCCTTGACGATTGTATCACGCTTTCCATGGCCTCGCGCTACCTCAGCTGGCACTACCGAAGCCGTCACGAGTCGCTCATCGCCTTCAGCAACAACCAATACTACGACGGCAAACTCTACACCTTCCCTTCGGTGGACAACCGCACGTCGAAGGTGAGCTTCATCCCCGTGGATGGCGTCTATGACTACGGACGCACGCGCAGCAATCGCGCCGAGGCCGAGGCCATCAGTCGCAAGGTGGTGAGCATCCTCCAGGACTATATAAAACATCCCTCCCATCCGCGACGCTCCATCGGTATCGTCGCCTTCTCTAAGGTGCAGCAGGGACTCATAGAGGATATTCTCACCGAGATGCTGGCGAAAAATCCAGAGATGGAGCAGTTGGCCTATGACGCCGAGGAACCGATCTTCATCAAGAACTTGGAGAACGTGCAGGGTGACGAACGCGACATCATTCTCTTCAGCGTGGGCTACGGTCCGGACAAGCGGGGGAAGGTGTCGATGAACTTCGGACCGCTCAACAACCAAGGAGGTGAGCGACGCCTCAATGTGGCCGTGAGCCGCGCGCGCTACGAGATGATTGTCTTCTCGACGTTGCAGCCCGAGATGATCGACCTGCGGAGAACGCAGGCCGCGGGCGTGGTGGGACTAAAACGCTTCCTGGAGTATGCGAAGACGGGACGCCTGGCCCTACAGGCCGAAGCGCTGGAGACGGGCAATGAGGAGACGGCCCATGACGCCGTCACCCAGAAAGTGGCCCGGATGCTGCAGGATCGGGGCTACCAGGTCGATCTGTATGTGGGACGCTCGGCCTTCAAGGTCGATATCGCCGTGCGCAATCCGCACGACGAGGGAAGCTACCTCTGTGGCATTCTCTGCGACAACCCGAAATATTATGTCACGAAGACCGTGCGCGACCGCGAAATCTGTCGTCCCGAGGTGCTCCGCCATCTGGGCTGGAAGCTGCTTCGCCTTTGGAGCGTGGACTGGTTCCTCAACCCCGAGGCGACCTTCGAACGTCTGTGTCAGGCCCTGGAAGTGTTGTTGAAGGAGGCTGACGACGACGGCGACCTGTTCTCGCCCTATGAGACCAAGGAGCAGCCGCAAGAGCAAAGGTATTCCGCCACGTTTAACATCTCGGCGGAGGAGATCATCTACCCCGAGGACGAATCGCTGCTGGAGACTTACGAGGTGGCGGAGATAAACCATCTCGTCGGCGTGGGTGGCCTCGAGGTCTTGCTTCTCAATGGCCGACGCGCCACTATGGGCGTGAAGGAGATCGTGAGGGTGGAGCAGCCCATCCGTCTCAGCTACCTCGCCAAGCGCATCGCAAAAGAGTGGAAAATACCACGTGTCACGATCCGTCTCACCGACTGGGTGCGGCATGCGGCCTTGGGATGCTATTTCGATAAGGGAGACTCTGAGACCAATCCCACGGTCTGGACCTCTGAGGACCGGCTGAGAGGATGGAATAAATACCGCAAGGCCAGCGGGCGCGAGATAGAAGATATACCACCCTGCGAGATCGGCAATTGTATCGCCTATCTTGTCCAACAGCAGGGTACCATCCCAAGCAACGAACTGAAACGCGTGGTGGCCCACCAGTTTGGTTTCCCCCGCGTGGGACAGAAGGTGGACAAGTATTTGGAGGAGTGCATCCAACTGATGATCGCCAACGAGAAACTGCGAGAGGACAACGGCATGGTCAGCTGCTAAGCAGATGGCCTTGCAGCTGTTCTGTGTTCCTCAAGATCATGTTCCACAAAAGTAAAAAATCAATAACAAACAATAAGATGAGAAGAAAGACAACCTTCCTGCTTAGCCTGTTGCTGACGATCGCCCTGGGCGTGTCGGCCCAGACTTCCGAGCCGCGCCACGAGATTCTCCTGGAGACCGACAGCGGCAATGTGCGCATCGCGCTCTACAACGAGACGCCGCAGCACCGTGACAATATCCTCAGACTGGTGGAGGCTCATGCTTACGACGGCGTGCTTTTCCATCGTGTCATCAGCAATTTCATGGTGCAGACGGGCGACCTCGGCAGCATCGGTGCGCCGCAGGGCAAGCTCCTCGGTGACACGCCGGAGAAATACTCCGTTCCGGCCGAGATCCGATTCCCGCAACTGTTTCATAAGCGCGGGGCCGTGGCAGCAGCCCGCGAGGGCGACGATGTCAATCCGGAGCGCCGCTCTTCGGCCACACAGTTTTATATTGTCTGGGGACGCCAGTGGGACGATGCGTCGCTCGACAAACTGCAGCAGCGCATAGACCAGATGACGCAGGGGACAGTGAAACTCACGCCGGAGATCCGCGAGGTCTATAAGACGCTTGGCGGCACACCCCACCTCGACGGCTCTTATACGGTCTTTGGCGAGGTCGTGGAGGGACTGGAGGTCGTGGAACGTATCGAGAAGGCTGCCACCGATGACCACGACCGCCCGCTGAAGGATATCCGTGTAGTCCGGGCCACCGTAGTGAAATAGTCCGACGACCATCTCTCACCAAAGACGACATTCATGAAAACAAAGATCTTTTCTTTTCTGTTCCTCCTGATGGCGGCCACGCTGATGGTCCATGCGCAAAGCGACGTGGTGAGTCTGGCACAGGCCGTGCGTATCTTTCAGAATCCCAGGCAACAATCCGCCAACGACTTGCTCACGAAGCAGGGTTACCAGTACAAGGGCGTCTCGACGGCCTTTGGCAAGGAATACACCTGGGTGAAGAACATGGACCTGACCAAGGACGGCCTGCCCACGAAGTTTGCCAAAGGCAACTCCTCCCTCATCCTCCTCGACGCCAACGGCAAGTCCTTGTATCTCTGCATCTTCAACGCTGCTTGCTACAAGCAGTTTCAGCAGCAGGCCGTGCAGATGGGGTATAAGGCCGACAAGGCCGACGGCAAGAGCAGCACGCTCTTCTACATGAAGGACGATGCGCCGACTATCACCTTCATGCAGCTGGAAAAGCCCATGCCCTATTGCATCATCATCACGGAGTAGCTTCGGGATCTGCTGCCTCCGTTCCGCCCAAAGATCGTACGTAGTCGTAGAGTCGCTTGTAGAATGGGTGGCGGCAGAGCGTGGCAGGGTCGCCCAGAATCATGAGTTTCATCCGCGCACGGGTGATGGCGACGTTCATTCGGCGCAGGTCGCGGAGGAAGCCGATCTGGCCTTCGGCATTGCTACGCACCAAGGAGATGAGGATCACGTCGCGCTCTTGGCCCTGAAAACCGTCCACTGTATTGACTGAGAGGAGGTGGCGGAAGGGTTTGAAGAAGGCGTCCTTCTTGATCAGCGCGCGGAGGTACTGTACCTGTGCACGATAAGGAGAGATGACGCCCACGTCGATCTGCTCGTCGAGCACGCGTCGCTTGCCGATCTTCACAAAATAGCGGCGCAGCACGTCGAGGGTGAGTTCTGCCTCGCGCTTGTTCACCCGCCCGAAACTGTTGCCGACAAACTCCTCGCCCCCTTCTCCCGCCTCGCCCTCTACGGCTATCCAGTCTATTGGGATGTCATAGTCGAGAATGCCACGGTGGCTCACTTGTGGTGCGCCCACCACTTCGCCGTGGTAGAACCAGTCGGAGGAGAAGCGCATGATCTCCTCGTTCATCCGGTACTGCACCTTCAGCAGCGTCACCACTGCGGGCTTCCGCTCTACGATGCGCTCCATGAGAGTCTTGCCTAGTCCGCCCTTGAGTGCGGCCATACTTTTCACGGTGGGTGGCAACTGGCAGTGGTCACCAGCCAGTATCACCCGCGAGGCTCGTCGGATGGCAATCCAGCATGCGGCCTCCAAGGCTTGTGCTGCCTCGTCGATGAAGAGCGTGTTGAACTTTTGGCCTTGCATCAGCCGGTTGTTGGACCCCACCAGGGTCGAGGCGATGACACGTGCCTCGTTGAAGAGCTCGCTATTGATGCGTAGCTCCAGTTCTGTGGCGCGGCTCTTCAGTCTTTCGAGTTTCT
>ERZ857629.2913-NODE-2913-length-15215-cov-24.971504_pt1 | contig 15215 bp, 13 predicted proteins | sample MGYA00519700_ERZ857629 | MGnify/ENA primary metagenome ERZ857629 (study PRJEB31778, sample SAMEA3449351) | human gut metagenome | biome: human gut; feature: human-associated habitat; material: faeces | place: United Kingdom | collected 2010/2012 ... | reverse complement strand
ATGTAACTTCCCCTGCGGTAAATAATATTCCTTCCATGATATTCCTCCTCTGAGAGAACCACACCCATATCTGTGGTTTTACCCTCTTGAATGACAGCGGCAGATAAATCGATTCCGTGCTTTTCAAAATCGTACTTACAATATTGACCAAACAAGTCATCACCCATGGAGCCCATGAAGGCACAGGATAACCCACACCTGGAGGCAGCCACCAGCCCGGTGGGAATTTTACCGCCGGGCTGCCAGCTCGCGTCAACGACGCTCCGGGACTGATTGGGAGAGGGGATACTTTCAATATGTGCGAGATAGTCGATACAAGGATGTCCAATTCCAATTACATCAAATTTTTTTTGCATACCTGTTCCTCCCAGAGATAAGAAATTACAGTTGATAGTGATCGGGATTTAACACTGCAATTTTCTTCTTTACGAAGTCGATACAAGGACGTTCAATTGCGCGGAGCGCTCTGTAATAACCACCGGGATTAGCATTTTCGTCAAAGACCTTCTTCATGGATTCGTAGAAGGCATGCTGGTATTCGGTTGCAATATTGAATTTGGACATACCGCATTTTACAGCTCTTGCCAGCTGCTCGTCAGGAATACCGGAACCACCGTGCATGACCAGAGCAATATCCAGTACCTCGCGAAGCTTGGCGATACGGTCAAAGTCTAATTCCGGAGTGCGGATATAATTGCCGTGGGCGTTACCTACTGCAATAGCAAGAGAGTCCACCTGGGTGCGGGAGACGAACTCTACGGCCTGGTCGGGATTGGTGAAGAAATCCGTGTTGGATAAATCTTCCTCGTTTCCTGCACTTCCTACATGTCCCAGCTCAGCCTCTACGTCAACGCCCATAGCATGGGCATATTTGGTAAAATCAGCGGTGAGTTTGATATTTTCTTCAAAAGGAAGTCCGGAACCATCAATCATAACGGAAGGAAAGCCTGCAGCCAGTCCGGAAACGGCAATCTCAAAAGTTTTGGAATGATCCTGATGGACAGCGATGGGAACCGCAGCGCGCTGCGCCATTTGGATTGCCATGTTGGTGATATCAGACAGGGGTGCGTGTTCTGCAAAACCGGGATAGTACTGAATAATCAGAGGCATACGGGCTTCCTCGGCAGCCATGATTGCAAACTTGATACTGTTGTAGTCAAAAACGTTGATTGCGGGTACGCCGTATCTATTTTCCTCGGCATGTTTCAGAATGTCTTTTACCTTTGCAAGAGCCATTTGCGTAATCTCCTTTCATAAAACCCATTGGGGTGTTTCCTGTTACGATATCGGTGTTTTATATTATGCGTGGAAGAAGCTTTGGAACTGGGGCAGCTTGTACGCATAGTCTTTACTGATCTGGTCAATGGCATCGTAATCTTCTTTACTGATTTCGAAGTTGGAAGCCTTTACATTGTCCATTACCTGGGCGGGATTCTTCGCGCCGACGATAGGAGCGGTGATTCCCGGGGTCTGCATGATGAAACGGATGGAAAGCTGGGAAAGTGTTACTCCGTATTTCTCTGCAAAAGGACGAATCTTTTCGACCACAGCAAGGGCATCTTCAAAATAAGGATGCTGGAAGATTGCAGCATGGCTTCTGCCGTCATTATCAGGGAAAGTGGTGTCGGCAGTAAATTTACCGGTCAGCAGTCCCTGCGCAAGGGTGGAGTAGTTGATGATGCCGATGTTATTTTCCTTGCAATAATCTAGGCAGTCAAAGTCCAGATATCTCCATAATAAATTGTAACAGGGCTGGATGACATCGATTTCGCCGTATTGTCTGGCTTCATCCAGCTGTTCCTTACTGAAATTGGAAACACCGATGCAGCGGATCTTTCCTTCGTTTTTTAACTTCATTAATTCATCCATGGTGGCATCAATAGGATCGCCGGTATTGGACGGCCAATGAATAAAGTAGACATCCAGATAATCTGTCTCCAGATCTTTTAAACTCTGTTCAAAAGTAGGACGCACCTTTTCTCTGGCAAGACAGGAACGGGTTAATTTAGAAATGATAGTGAGCTTGTCACGGTCATATCCCTTTGTGGCCTGGGCAACTAACTGCTCGGAATGACCATTACCGTATACAGGAGCTGTATCTAATGTAGTGATACCACAGTCGATTGCCTGACGGATAGCGGCGATGGATTGCTGGTCCTGTGCGCCGGTGAAGTAAGTGCCGCCGATTGCCCAACAGCCAAAGACCTGTTCGGAGACAAATACGTTGCTGGAACCAAGTTTGCGAGTATTCATTGTAAATTACCTCCCTTTTTGTTATGAAAATGTATACGTTTGCATTACAAAATACAGTATAGAGATGAAAAAACGAAAAGTCAATACTATGCAATAGGAAATATGGGCAAAAATGCACGTAAAAAACCAATGAAACGTAGCCATCAACGACATAATGCACAATTTGTTAAAAGTATATAAAAATGACATGTGCATTTTGTATATGTTTGATTTATGAAAACGATTGACATTTAATGCAAAACGAAATAGAATAACATTATCAACAGTGCAGCGGCACTCTAAAGGAGGATAAGATATGAAGAAAAAAGTATTGGCAACATTGTTAACGTTTTCAATGGCTGTATCCCTGGCAGCTTGCGGAAGCTCAGGTGCTTCTACAACGGAAACCCCTTCAGCTGACAGTCAGACAACCGAGACAACACAGGAGAGCACGGCGACAGAGGGCACCACAGATGCAAGCACTGCAGAAGCTACCAATTATGGAGGAATCACACTCACTTTTATGAATTCCAAACCGGAGATTTCCGATACATTAGAAGAGGTTGCTACCACATGGGGCGACGCTCACGGTGTAACCTTCGAGTTTTATGATTCCAGCAATCCCAGTGATACCTTGGCACAGAAATATGCAGCGGGCGATGGCCCTATCCTTGCAGTAGTAGATAGCGGAAATATCGTTGATATGGCAGAAGAGAAAATGCTTCCTTTAGATGGTGAGGAGTGGATTTCCCACACCACACTTGCTCAAGAGCAGAACGGCAAGGTTTATGGCTGGCCGTTCACGGTAGAGAGCCAGTGTATCGTTGTTAACAAAACTGCGGTGGAAGAGACTCTGGGACATGAGTTTAACAAAGACGATTACAAGACCACAGAGCAGTTTGAGGCTCTGATGAAAGAGTTAAGAGACAACGGCATGGAGAATCCTGTTGCAATGCTGTCTGAAGAGTGGTCTATGTGCGGACACCTGTTCTACCAGCAGTTCAATTTCCAGGATGGAACCGCTCAGGGAGCATTTGATTACATCGACAGAATCAAGGCCGGGGAAGATCCCATGGATGATCCTCTGTTCCAGAACCAGGTTGAGATTTACAGAATTCTTTCTGAGTACAACATCAACAAAGCAGACCCCCTGGCAGCTGTTTATGATTTGAACTGCGCTTACTTAGCAGACGGAGATGCAGCTTTCATGCCGAACGGAACCTGGGTATGGCCTGACTTAAAAGAGTTAGTTGACGACTCCACTGAGTTTGAAATCATGCCTTATCCTATTAATAACGAAGAGACCAATGGCCGCGTACAGGCAGCAGCTACCAAATGGATCACCGTTGACAACACCATCGCAACCGATGACCAGAAAGCAGCAGCAAAAGAATTCTTAAACTATCTTGCAATGGATGATCAGGGACAGAAGGATATCGTTGAGAAATGTGGTATCGTTTCTGCATTTGACAACAACCCTTATGCTCCTTCCGATCCTGTAAATACTTCCTTAGCAGTAGATTACATGTCCAAAGGACTGACTGTAAACATCTCTCCTTGCGGATTCCCTTCTGACCACAGAACTGTTATGGCTCCTTATGTACAGAAGTTAGTAACCGGTGTTGGCACTGCAAGAGAGTTAGCAGATGCAATGATTGAATACTGGGCAACTGCAGAACCTACTGGCAGATAAACGCTCATGATAAATGGGGCTGCTGCGGCAGCCCCATTTTAAAATAAGGAGGTCTTGATTATGAACAAGAAGGAAAAGGCAAGCACAAAGATCGGACTGTTTACCATGTTTGCAGGTCCGTCCATGATTGCATTCACCTGTTTTGTCATCATTCCATTTATTTATGGACTCTATCTGACATTTACCAGCTGGGACGGATTCTCATCAGTAAAACAGTTTGTTGGTTTTCAGAACTATATCACCGTATTTCGTGATAAGGAATTCTGGAGTTCTATTTTCCTTACTTTCCGATATGTAATTGCAGTTGTTATTCTGGTCAATCTGACCGGTTTTCTTCTGGCAGTATTACTGACCAGCCAGATTAAAGGGGAGAATTTCCTGAGAGCCGGTTTCTTTACCCCCAACCTCATTGGTGGTATTGTATTAGGTTTCATCTGGCAGTTTATTTTTAACAGAGTACTTGTTACACTGCCGTTTATGCCGGACACTTCCATGTTAAGTGACCCAAATACAGCGTTCTGGGCACTGGTTATTGTGCAGACCTGGAAACAGTCAGGCTACATGATGTTGATTTACATTGCGGGACTTGTTGGAGTTTCCCAGGATTATATTGAGGCGGCGCGTATTGATGGCGCTACCAACAGACAGATTTTATGGAAAATTAGATTGCCACTCATGATGCAGTCCTTCACCATTTGTTTCTTCTTAACCCTGTCATCTGCCTTCCAGGTATATGATCTGAACTTATCTTTGACAAATGGTGGCCCTTACGGTGCGACAAGAATGGCAGTTATGACAATATTTGAAAAAGCATTCACCTATCATAAGTACGGTGAAGGACAGGCAGAGGCTCTTGTGTTCTTCCTGATCATGCTCTGTGTTGCAGTTGCACAGCTTAAATTTACCAGTAAAAAGGAGGTTGAGGCATAATGCAAAAGACAGAAACAGCCGACAGAGTTGGCGGAAAGAAAGTTGTTGTATGGGGTGCTGTTAAAACCATCGGTGCATTCCTGCTGTTCGTCCTGTACATGATTCCCTTTGCACTGGTGTTGATCAACTCTCTGAAACGTAAGGTGAGCATTATTAAATATCCCTTACAGCTGATTGATGAGAAGGGCTTACAGTTTGAAAATTATCCCAAGGCTTTTGTGGAGATGGGCTTCCTCAGAGCCTTTGGAAACTCCTTGTTTGTGGTTGCTTTTTCTATCGCATTACTGGTCATCTTTTCTTCCATGTGTGCGTACATTCTGGTTCGTAAAAATTATCTGGCATGTAAAATCAGCTATTTACTGCTGATTTCCTACATGGTGATTCCTTTCCAGGTAATCATGATTCCGGTGCTTTCCATTTACGGAAGTGTATTTGGAATCTTAAACTCCAGAGTAACCCTGATCATCATGAACTTTGCATACGGAACCTGTTTTGCAACCTTCCTCTGTCACGGATTTATCAAATCCGGCATCCCTCTTTCTTTGGAAGAGGCGGCCTACATTGACGGAGCAAGTTCTCTGCAGACCTTCTTCTATATTGTATTCCCGCTGTTAAAGCCCATTCTGGCAACCAACATGATTTTACAGACTTTGGGTTTATGGAATGACTACCTGTTGCCGAACCTGGTTTTGGGTAAAGAAAAGCTGCAGACTCTGCCTATCGTCATCCGGTCCTTCGTAGGAACCTTCTCCAGCGATTACAGCCTGATGATGGCAGCGTTGGTTATGTGTGTATTACCGGTTATTATCCTTTTCATTTTCCTGCAGAAATATATTGTTGCCGGAATCGTATCAGGCGCCGTAAAAGCCTAAAACCATGTGTGCTTTTCTCAATGGAATATGGTACTATGGTTATATAATAGGAAAATTGGGATGGGTTACCCAATGAGTATTCGTATGAGAGGACAAGGGTGATTATGGCAACGATCAAAGACGTAGCAAAATACGCGGGGGTATCGGTAGCAACCGTATCCCGCGTGTTAAATAAAAAAGAACCGCTGACGGAGAAAACCATCAAAAAGGTTGAGAACGCCATCGAGGCACTGGGGTATTACCCCAATATGTATGCAAGAACGTTGGTGGGAGGAAAGAATGACACCTTAGGTGTGATTTTATCCTCCTTCAACAACCCTTTCTTCGCAGAACTGGCACAGGAATTAGAGCGGGTAGCGAAGGAACGGGAATATAATATCCTTTTTACCGCCGCCGGAGGCGATTTCGATGAAAAAATGGCGGCAACGGAGTATCTTCTTTCCAGGCAGGTTGCGGGAATTATTTTCAGCACCTATGTTGACCCGGATAAGGAAATGAAGATTCGGGAGCGCTGCAAAGTGCCTTTTGTAGAGCTGCTGCATCCTCTTTCAAACACCTACAGTGTCTATTCTGATGATAGGCAGGGAGGAATTCTGGCAGCGAGACATCTGTTTGCCAAAGGATGTAAAAAGGTTGTGCATATCAGTGCGCAGACCACTGTTTATAAATTCGCAGACGAGCGTACCTACACATTCGTAAGAGAATGTGAGAAGCTGGGCATCGACTGCAAGGTTTACCAGAATGAATATGAGGTTAGTAATCTGGCAGGTATTCGGGAACTGATAAACCGGATTTTCTATGAGAACAGAGACATTGACGGAATGTTTTTGAGTAATGATATTCTGGCAGCACAGTGCGTGGCTTATGCGCTGTCCCAGGGCTATCGGATACCCGATGATATCCGCATCATGGGGTATGACGGAATTTATATTACCTCTTTGATTTATCCTGCATTGACGACTGTTCAACAAAATTTTACCAAGCTGGCAGAAAGCGCAGTAGACACCGCAATCAATCTGATTCAGGAAAAGGAAACTCCCAAGGAGATTCTGATTCCTGTGGAACTGATTGAGCGCAAAACCACCTAAACGGATTTTATGTCATGGATAGAATGGATGCTGGGCGGTGAGAGCGTGGAAGCTATGCGGAAACGAGGCGTACCATGAAGAAAAAAGTAAGTAATAAAATTATGCTGATCACCTATGCAGACTGCATGGGTAATAATCTGCATGATCTGGACTTTGTGCTGACAGAGTACCTGAAAGATGCAGTATATGGATTGCATATTCTTCCCTTTTTCCCTTCTTCGGGAGACAGAGGATTTGCACCCATTACCTATGATGAGGTAGACCCTGCTTTCGGAAACTGGGATGATATCACCTCCCTGTCCGAGAGATATTATATGATGTGCGATTACATGATTAACCACATGTCCGCACAGAGTCTCATCTACAAGGATTTCATCGAGAAACACAATGATTCCCAGTACAAGGATTTCTTTATCCATTGGAATAAATTCTGGGATGGCGAGCCCTCCGAGGAGGATTTCGCAAAGCTGTATCTGCGTAAAGAAACTCCTTACATTGAGGCAAAATTCAAGGATGGAACTACAGAGAAGCTCTGGACAACCTTCAGTAGCGAGCAGATCGATATTGACTGTCTCCATTCTGAGGAAGCGAAGAAATTCCTGCGCATCCAGCTGCAGAATCTGGCGAAAAGAGGTATTTCCCTTATTCGTACCGATGCTATGGCATATGCAGCCAAGAGAAAAGGCACCAGCTGCTTCTTCGTAGAGCCGGAGATGTGGGATCTGATGAAACAATGCCAGGATGCCCTGAAGGACACCGATGTAGAGGTATTACCGGAAATCCACGAGAATTACTTTATCCAGAAAAAGATGGAGGAGAAGGGTGTCTACACCTACGATTTCCAGCTCCCCATGCTGATTTTAAATGCCGTATACTTCGGCAAGTCCTTATACCTGAAAGACTGGATGAAACTCTGCCCCCGCAAGCAGTTCACCACACTGGATACCCACGATGGAATCGGGGTTGTGGATGTGCGTTACCTGATGCCGGATGAGGAAGTGTTAGAGACTAAGAAAAAGGTATTCGAGCAGAATCCTGACATCAATGAGCTGTACGCAGACCGCAATCAGAAGGTCAACTTCTCCAAGTTTGATACCTATCAGATTACCTGCACCTACTACGATGCACTGGGTTCTGATGATAACAGATACCTGATGGCAAGAGCCATCCAGTTCTTTACGCCTGGTATTCCCCAGGTTTACTATGTAGGCCTGTTTGCCGGAAGAAACGATTTCGATTTTTACCATGAGTCCAGACAGCCCCGTGACATCAACCGTCATTACTACACCCTGGATGAGATTGAGGAGGAGTTCAAGCGTCCCGTTGTTCAGAAGATGAACTGGCTGATGAGGCTTCGCAACCTGCATCCTGCTTTTGACGGCGAATTTATCCTGTTGGATACCGACGAGCACACACTGGGAATCCGTTGGGAAAACGGCGATGATTACGCACAGTTAATGGTAGATTTTGAAACCCTGAAATATGAGATTAGCTACAGCCCTATTGACAACTTGGAAGAGGCATAACAGAAGGGCATAAGTTAATCATAGAAGCAACAGACGAAAAGTCATGTCCTTAGTGGCGTGGCTTTTTGTCGATTTGAATGGAGCGTTGTTATGGACAGGAAAAACACAAATATTTATCCAAATGCACATTTCACCCCACAGACAGGCTGGATGAACGATCCCAACGGCCTGGTCTTCCACAATGGTGTTTATGAGCTCTATTACCAGTACAACCCTTACGGCGTGGAGTGGAACCACATTTCCTGGGGACATGCCAAAAGCACTGACCTGGTAAACTGGGAAAATCTTCCAGTCACCCTTACACCGGATGAGGACGGCTATTTGTTTTCCGGCTGCGGAATCCGCAACGACCACGGAATGCTGGGATTGCCCAAGGATGCCCTGCTTTTCTTTTACACGGCGGCGGGACATATGTCACCGGAGAGTGCCGGAAAAGGCTTTCGGATTATGCTGGCAGTGAGCATCGGGCGGGATGCGAAGGATTTGGAAATCCTCCATGACCGCGGCATCCTGGAAATCTCCGCCAACCATCACATGTTATATAAAGTGACGGACTTCACAGAACTGCGGAACCGCCCCGTCCATAAGGTGACACTTACCGCGGGAGAGGTTAATGTGAAGGTGGAGGTTTGTTAGGATCGTGTGAAAAATAGATTTTTCACACGCAAATTTGTGTCTACGCCACAAAGTTTGCAGACAGTGGAAAGGCATGGTTATTAAAATGGATTCGAATGGAGGGAGCCCCAAAGGTGTTTTGGTGCTCCTTTTCTGTTGATTATACGGAAGGTGTTTCTCTTGCGGAGAGTCAGAGCACTATGTTTTAAGAGGGAAAACCTATAGGAACATGCGTGTTGCGAAACTTATGGGTTCCACATGAGTGTCTTATCCGATAACCAACCTATAAGAGCATGAAAATGACGGTGCTTATGGGTTTATTAGGAGGCAGTAAGGGGAACTCTAGTGGAAATTTGGCATATAAAGAAGAAAAGTAGCACGATTTATGGGTTGACTTGGGGGCAATAAGTGGGAATTTTGCAAGAATTTGACCTATAAGGCGGAGCTTTCACAGTGCTTATGGGCTAAGGTAGTACAATTATGAGGAAAAGCACCCATAAAACACTGTTTTAAATATTATTTATAGGTTAAGAGGAAAAATTATTGTCGAGCATGAACAGGAAAATAAAGACCAGACAGACTATGAAAAAGTCCTTTTCTCTATAAAAATTCCCCCGTATCCTTTAGAAGAATAGGATTGCGAATTTGGTGAAAAATCTCTATGACAGCGAGTTGGAGAGCATCAAGCGTCTGACTGCGGCAGTCGAAAAGACAGTTTCCCAGTGTGAAAATGTAGTTCCCTTGGATTGCGAGCTGGAAGAAATTAAGCCTGCCCTGACTTTGGCAAAAGAAGAAACGAAATGGAATTTGACCCTGGATTTGGAGAAGGTTTCTGAAAAAAAAATTTCTATACCAGAGAGCATGCCCAGTTAGTCAATGCCATTGCAGAAAAAATCACCATGCAGGAAACGATATCCAGATGCCCGGCTGCCGGGAAAATATGGAGGACATGATCCATGCAGTCAAGAGTGGCGAAGAAAAGGACGGTTACAAGATTACGCTGGCAGATTTACAGTTCTGTGCAAGGAATGTACTGCATATCGTGTCAAAGACCATAAAATAAAAAAAGAAAAGGAAAGGGGTCTATGGTGCAGCAACTGCTGCGATTCCGGGGTGGGAACTTGTACTTTCCGGAATTTTTTTGCGCTTTTGTCTATTTACTTTTAGTAATCTTATGGTATAAATATTAGGAAAAGATATCACTACCGTGGAAGAGAGAGGGTGCGACGGAATGAATTTGCTTCTGGACAGAGATTTTCATATTATAATTTCCATAGGAACCTTTGCCTGTTATTTGTTTTTGTATTCCTGCTTTATCAGCGTTACAAGGGATGAACCCATCGTCCATTATCTGCGGGGAATTATGACAGCACTTTTATGCTGGACAGGCGGTATCATGCTCATGAGGCTGCAGATCAGTCCAGGCATGTGGTTCTGGCATCATTTTTCCATGTTGAGTCTGTTTCTCATTCCGGTAGGAATTTATGGCTTTCTGTTTTGCGTTCTGGAGATTACCGGGAAAAAAAGACTGCTGGTATTCTGGTTGCTTTTGTCTGTAGCAATGGCAGTTCTTAACATTTTTACCGGCTGTCTTCTTCCCGCACCAACCGTGTGGTATATGGCAGATGGAAGGGTTTCCTATGTCTATCAGGCAAAACCGGGAATACTGATATGGGCAGCGGCAGAAATTATTTTTCTGATTTATATCACCGTTCTTGCCCATAAAAAAATCGGAATCAACTATGGGGATCGGCGCAGACTGGCTCCTTTACTGCTGGGAACCATATGCCTTTTTGGGGGAAGCTGTTTATGTCTCACATTCTGGGGAGTAGAGGTTCCTTTTGAGGAGTTGGGCGGTGTCTGCATGGCAGTATGCTTTGTCTATACCATTTATAAGCAGTACCTCTTTTCCCTAAAATCGCTGGTTATTGCCGGAATTTCCTATTTTATGGCAGCTGTGGTGGCCTTTTCGCCGATAATCTTTCTGGATTTTTTCCTGAAACAGACAGTGAAAGAAGTAAGCCGTTATACCAGGCAGTCCCTCTTTGTATTTATGCTGGCGGAGTGCCTGTGGTGTATTCTGATACTGGCTTTTACCCGGAAGCGGGTGGAGTATCTCCTGTTCCAGAGAAGAAAATACATCGTGGAAAGTCTGGTGGAATTCCAGGATACCGTTACCTCCGCCATGAATAAAAAGAGACTTTATCAGATGATTCAGGAGACGGTGGGCAAGGCTGTATTGGGTTCCTGCACCCATATTTTTGAGGAAAAAGATGGAAAGATTGTGGAATACACTGCCAATGGAAAACGGATATTGACGGAGGAAGAGGAAATTCAGATAAGACAGCTTTACGGTAAAGTGGAGGATGGCAAGGCACCGGAAGCCGCAGCTTTTAAATACGACAATAAAATCGTGGGCTGTCTGTATGTAGAACTGAAACGAAAAAAACGACTGATTTATGATGAGGCAGACTGCATCCGGCAGATTGGGAATAGTGTGTCCGGGGTGCTAAAGGGCATCAATGCCTACGAAGAACTGTATCAGGTGTCCATCCACGATGAACTGACAGGCTTATATAATCGGAATTATTGCCTGGAATGTCTGGAAAAATGGGATATAACAGCAAGTCCTGCCGGAATGATTTATCTGGATATAGATAACTTTAAGCTGTATAACGAATTATACGGAGAAAAGACGGGAGATCGGGTTTTGCAATGGTGCGCAGAGCAGATGCAGAAACTGGCTGGGAGTACCATGCAGATATTCCGTGTGGGCTCCAATGAATTTCTGATTATCGGGGCGGAAAATGACAAAAAGAAACTGGTTTCGCTGGCAAAACTGATTCAGACTACAATCTTAAAGACAACGGAAGACAAGCCCAAAGTAATCCAGCTGATTACGTTTAGCATCGGCATTGCATGGGACAGAACAATGGCAGAGAATGCCAGAGAACTGTTTCACCAGGCAAGGCGTGCTGCGTTTTATGCCAAGGAAAATGGCAAAAACCGCATTGAAATTTATGAAAAGAATATAGAGGTAAAGGATCAGAATAACGAAAAAGGATATAACCAGATATCCCCGACGATTTTTGCATTGATGGCAGCGGTAGATGCAAAGGATTCTTTCACCTTTGAACATTCGGAAAATGTATCGGAGTATGCGGTAAAACTGGCAGAAAAACTAAAGCTTCCCGAGAAAGATATTCAGACGGTGAAGGTGGCGGGGCTGCTTCATGACATCGGCAAGATCGGGATTCCGGAAAGTATCTTAAAGAAGAATGGAAAACTCACCGATGAGGAATATGCGATGATGAAGACCCACGTGGAAAAATCCGTGGAAATGATCCGTTTCCTGCCCAATATGGATTATGTGATTCCTGCAGTCGTGTCTCATCATGAACGGTATGACGGAAAAGGATATCCCAATGGGATCAAGGGAAAGGACATCCCCATTCTGGGAAGAATTCTTGCCGTGTGTGACAGCTTTGATGCCATGATCTCCAGAAGAGTCTATAAAGAGGCGCTCAGTGTGGACTATGCCGTGGGAGAATTAGAGCGCGGAAAGGGAACGCAGTTCGATCCGGAGGCTGCCCAGGCCTTTATTGAAATGGTGGAAGAAGATCCGGGTTTTGTTGCACATCAATAATCAGACATATAGGGAAGTACTAAGTAGAAAGAGTGACAAGGAGACAACCATGAAAAAGAAACAATTAACAGCGTTATTGATAGCGGCAGTATTTAGCTTAAGCGGATGTGGACAAAGTGCAGAATCTGCATCTCAGCCGGAAGACACAGGTTGGGAGACACTTGCAGATTCCGAACGGCAGGAGGAAGAAGAAACTTCCGCAAGTGAACAGGAGGAAGAAACGGAGGAATCCGGAGAAACACAGGAGAACGGTATCACCATCACTGCCCAGCACTTTGAGGGAACCAGCGATCCTGATGATCCCACGGTAAATTATACCTATTCCTACGATCTGCCCCAGGTTACCATTGAAGGAAACGAAACGGCACAGGAGGCAATTCAGACAGATTTGCAGGCATATGTGGACAGTTTTCTTGCAGGACTTCAGGAGGATGATTTTGGCAAAATTTATGAGGATGAAGACCCAGCTATGGACATCTATCAGGATCTGTCCATGACGGTGCTGCGGGCAGATGAAAAGGCCATCAGTATCCAGATGAGTAATGAAGGTTATGGCGGCGGTGCCCATGGATGGCTTACCCTGGCATACTTTAACTATTTTCCCCAGACCGGTGAGCGGATCACTTTTGACAAGCTGGGAGACGGCTTCAGGGAAAAGGCGGAGGAACTGGTGACGGAGCAGGCCAGGAAAAAGCAGCAGGAAGAAAGCTGCTTTTATGAAGACTTTGAAAGCAGCATTCCTCTGGTTGTCCTGGACGGCACGGAAAAGGCGGAGGATGTATACAAGAGAGTTTACGGAGACTATTATGGTGAGGACGGGGAAAGTAAAATGGACGCGGCATTTTATCTCACAGACAACGGCTTTACTTTTATCTCCAGACAGTATGTATTACAACCCTATGCAGGGGGTGTGGTGGATATTGAGATTCCGGCGGCCGACTTTGGTGACGCCTGTACGGCAGATCTGTGGAATTAGTTATTTTTTTGCAGACAGTCCCTTGAAAAATGCAGTACAATCTATCTATAATAGGAAAGTGACTTGTTAATTTATCACAGAAAACAAAAGAGAGGAAATTACGGCAATGAAATTACTTGAGGAGCGCATCCGGAAGGATGGAACGGTCAAGGCTGGAAATGTGCTGAAGGTGGATTCTTTCCTGAATCATCAGATGGACATTGATCTGTTTAACGAAATGGGAAAAGAGTGGGCACAGTTATTTGCAGATCGTCCCATTAACAAAATCCTGACAGTGGAGGCATCCGGAATCGGAATTGCCTGTGTGGCGGCCCAGCATTTTCATGTGCCGGTTGTTTTTGCGAAGAAAACCCAGTCATTAAACATTGACGGTGAGGTTTATTCCACGAAGATTGAATCCTTTACCCATAAAAGAGTGTACGATGTCATTGTCTCCAAAAAATTCTTAAATCCCGATGACCATATCCTGATTATTGACGATTTTCTTGCTAACGGATGTGCGCTGGAGGGGCTGATTGACATTGTAAATAAAGCCGGTGCAACGGTGGAAGGAATCGGCATCGCGGTTGAGAAGGGATTTCAGAAAGGCGGTGATCTGATCCGCTCCAAGGGAATCCGTGTAGAGTCATTGGCAATCGTGGAGAGCATGGACGATCAAACCGGTGAAATCACATTTCGCTAAGATCGGACAAAAATTAGTTGAAATCGGACAAAAAGGACTCTTGACAAGCTTTGTCCCAGATGCTTATACTGACTAATGTTGGTGAAAAATGCCAATCTAGCTACGCGTAACCCGCGTAAGAATGGAGGAGACGAAGTATTATGAAAAAGAAAGTCGTAAGTTTACTTGCAGTTATGGCTTTGTCTGTCAGCACACTGGCAGGATGCGGATCTGCTGCCAACACTGGCGCAGAGACCACAGCAGACAACACAGCAGACACGGATGCAACTGTTGAAACAGGTGCTGAGACCACAGCAGACACGGATGCAGAGGCAGTAGATGCATCTGATCTCAAAGTTGGCTTTATTTTCCTGCACGATGAGAATTCTACCTATGACCTGAACTTCTTAAACGCAGCAAAAGAAGCATGCGAAGAGATGGGCGTAGAGTATATGTTCAAAACCAACATTCCTGAGGGTCAGGAGTGCTATGAGGCAGCTTGTGAGCTTGCTGATGCAGGTTGCGATTTTATTTTTGCAGATAGTTTCGGCCACGAGGATTACATCATCGAGGCTGCTAAAGAATATCAGGATGTACAGTTCAGCCATGCAACCGGAACAAAGGCTCATACGGAACAGCTTTCCAACTTCCACAATGCATTTGCATCCATCTATGACGGACGTTATCTTGCAGGTATTGCTGCAGGCATGAAGCTGAATGAGATGATCGCAAATGGCGATATCACAGAAGATCAGGCGAAGATCGGTTACGTTGGTGCTTACACCTACGCTGAGGTTATTTCCGGTTACACCTCTTTCTTCTTAGGCGCTCGTTCTGTATGTCCTTCCGCTACCATGGAAGTAACCTTTACCGGTTCCTGGTATGATGAGACTGCTGAGAAAGAGGGAGCAAACAAGTTAATCCAGAATGGCTGTAAATTAATCAGCCAGCATGCAGACTCCATGGGTGCTCCTAC
>ERZ857629.2908-NODE-2908-length-15230-cov-10.423987_pt1 | contig 15230 bp, 21 predicted proteins | sample MGYA00519700_ERZ857629 | MGnify/ENA primary metagenome ERZ857629 (study PRJEB31778, sample SAMEA3449351) | human gut metagenome | biome: human gut; feature: human-associated habitat; material: faeces | place: United Kingdom | collected 2010/2012 ... | reverse complement strand
CTCCTCCTCCTCCTCCTGCGCTCTTGGCGGCATACAGGATGTGGGTAATACTATGGGTGTTAATCATACTTAACTTGTGGAAATTTGGAGCGTGCGCTTGACAAATCGGGAAGAGAGTCGTATGCTGTAGACCTTAAAAACTACTATCCCCATAGGGAAAAGCAAGGAGCGAGGCGACCCCATGAAGCGCAAGGCATTCCGCGCGGCACTGCCGTATTCTCTGCCGATCTGCATCGGCTTTCTGTTTATCGCCATGTCCTACGGCTTCCTCATGCGAAGCAAGGGCTTTTCCGTCGTCTATCCGGCGGTGATGAGCGCGTGTATTTTTGCGGGGTCGATGGAGTTTGTGACGGCCGAGCTGCTGCTCGCGCCGTTCGACCCGCTGCACGCCTTCTTCCTCACGCTGATGGTCAACGCGCGGCATTTGTTCTACGGTATCTCGATGCTCGACAAGTACCGCGGCACGGGCTGGAAGAAGCCGTACCTCATTTTCGGCATGTGCGACGAGACGTTTTCCGTCAACTGCACCGTTACGCCGCCGGAGGACGTGGACCGCGGATGGTTTATGTTTTTTGTCACCCTGCTCAACCAGAGCTACTGGGTCGGCGGCGCGATCCTGGGCGCGCTGCTCGGGTCGGTGCTGCGCTTCAACACCGAGGGCATCGAATTCGTGATGACGGCGCTGTTCGTCGTGATGCTCGTGAACCAGTGGGTGGAGGCGCGGGATCACCGCCCCGCGCTCATCGGACTGGGCGGGACGCTTGCGTGCCTGCTGATCTTCGGTGCGGGGAGCTTCATGCTGCCGGCGATGCTCACGATCATCGCGGCGCTGACGCTGCTTGGAAAAAGAGAGGAGGAGATCGGATGACCATGACGGTCGGACAGAGCGCGATCACGATCGCGGTCGTTGTGCTGGGGACGATGCTCACGCGGTTTTTGCCGTTTTTCGTCTTTCCGGAGGGGAAGGAACCGCCGCGCTACGTGCTCTATCTCGGAAAGGTGCTGCCGTATGCGGTCATCGGGCTGCTGGTGGTCTACTGTCTCAAGGACGCGGTGTTCACCGCGTTCCACGGGCTGCCGGAGCTTATGGCGATGGCGGTGGTGGCGGCGCTGCAAAAATGGAAGAAGAATATGCTGCTGAGCATGTTCGCGGGGACCGCGCTCTATATGCTGCTGGTGCAGACGGTGTTTTGAAGAAAGGAAAAAGGAGATGGCGGGGCCATCTCCTTTTTTGTATGTGCGGAGAGCCGCGCTGCGGCGGGCTCAGGCGTTGTCGGGCGCGGCGGGAGCCGCGGCGGCTTTTTCCTTGTAGCTCATGCCCCAGACGACCATGGAGTCGAGAATGGGCTTCAGGCTGTAGCCGGTGTCGGTCAGCGTGTACTCCACGCGCGGGGGGACCTCGGCGTAGACCTTGCGCGTGAGCAGGCCTTTTTCCTCCATGTCGCGCAGCTGCGCGGTCAGCACCTTCTGCGTGACGTGGCCGATGGATTTTTTCAGCTCGCCGAAGCGCTTCGTGCCGTCCATCAGGTCGCGCAGGATCAGGACCTTCCATTTGTCGCCGATGAGCATCAGCGTCGTTTCGACGGGGCAGGCGGGTAATTCCATAGTATGACCTCCAATAGTATCCTTTTGGTAACTACAGCACAATATTGTGCTTACTTTACGAAATGTCGCTACAGCGCTATGATAAGGCCAACGAAAGGAAAATGCAAGCTTTCGCAAAAAACTTTTCTTTGGAGGAAACTATCATGAACAAAACTGCTGAGCGCACCGTAACGCTGGACAAGGGCCGCGTGGACGTCTATACTGAAAACGGCGTCACGCTTTACGCCTATCAGACCCGCGACCTCATCGACAACGAGGTGTTCGTGCTGGCGAAAAACGGCCGCGGCGTGGTGATCGAGCTGCCGTGCTTTTTTGACAACATCCGAGAGCTGACCGATTTCCTCAAGAGCGAGGGCGTCGCGGTGGAGGCCAAGTTCGTCGCCTATCACGCCGCGGGCGCGTCGTTCCTGCCGGACGTTCCCGCCTACGGCACCGAATCCTCCGTCGCCTACAACACGACGGGCGGCGGCGCGGGGCTGGTCGCAAGCTTCAAAAGCGCATTCGGCGGCAGCTTTGATCCCGGCATCTGCGAGGTGGACCGCGTGCTGGAGGAGGGCGAGATCGAGCTTGCGGGCATTCGCTTTGCCGTGAAGCCGAACGCCGAGGCGTTCGACCTTGAGATCCCTGAGATCAACTGCGTTTACACGCACATGATGGGCCATGACTGCCACTCCATCGTGGCGGGCTGCCCGCACGCCGACGGCATCATCTCCCAGCTCAACTACTACATCCGACGCGGCTTCGATCTTGTCCTGACCGCGCACTACACGCCTGAGGACCTGAAGGACGCGCAGACCAAGGTGGACTATCTGACGAATCTCAAGGAGATCGCGCTGGAGAGTGAGAGCGCCGATGAGATGAAGGCAAAGGTGCAGAAGCGGTATCCCAATTACAGCGGAATGAACTATCTTGATATGACGGTGGGCTTTTTCTTCCCCGATAGGGGATAAGTCCCGAGAAAGGAGCACGATATGACGCAGGCGGAGCGGCGGCTGTACCTGATCCGGTCGCTATTGAACGAGAGAACGGAATATCGGGATCTGCGCGTGCCGCGGGACGCGGGGGAGCAGCGCAAGCTGCTGCGCTCGCTGATGAACGTCCGCGCGCCGGAGACGGCGGACGAAGCGTTCCTGAGCGTGCAGGATGCGTATTTGCAGCAGGAGCTGGCAGACGAGGGAGTTACTGACATCGACGATCTGCAGCCGGTCAGCGGCGATCTCTACCTCTGGCGGGGCGACATCACACGGCTGAAATGCGGGGCCATCGTCAACGCAGCGAACAGCGGTATGACGGGCTGCTATATCCCGTGCCACGCCTGCATCGACAACTGCATCCACACCTATGCCGGCGTGCAGCTGCGGCGCGACTGCGCCGCGCTGATGGCACAGCAGGGACACGAGGAGCCGACGGGGCAGGCGAAGATCACAAAGGCCTACAACCTGCCGTGCGGCTATGTGCTCCACACGGTCGGCCCGATCATATCGGGCCGCGTGACAAGGGAGGACGAGCGACTGCTTGCCTCGTGCTACCGCTCCTGTCTGGCGCTTGCGGAGCGAAGCGGCGTGCAGAGCATCTCGTTCTGCTGCATCTCGACCGGCGTGTTCCATTTTCCGAACGAGCGCGCGGCGGAGATCGCCGTGGAGACCGTGCGGCGCTATAAGTCGGAGACGGGCAGTAAGATAAAGGTGGTTTTCAATGTTTTCAAGGATACTGACAAAGAGATCTACGAGCGGCTTCTCGGCGCAGACCGTGCGCCTGCAGCGCGCGCTTGACGATGCGGACGCCGTCGTCATCGGCGCGGGCGCGGGGTTGTCCGCCGCGGCGGGCTTTACCTACAGCGGCGGGCGGTTCGAGCGGTATTTTTCGGATTTTGCGGCAAAATACGGCTTCCGCGATATGTATACAGGCGGGTTTTCCCCCTTTTCCTCGCAGGAGGAGTTCTGGGCGTATTGGAGCAGGTATATCTATATCAACCGGTATATGAACGCGCCGAAGGGCGTGTACGAAGACCTGCTTGGGCTGGTGCGGGGAAAGGACTATTTCGTCATCACGACGAATGTCGACCACTGCTTCCAGAAGGCGGGGTTTGACAAAAAGCGCCTTTTCTACACACAGGGGGACTACGGCCTGTTCCAGTGCAGCGGGCCGTGCTGCGCAGAGACACTTGACAATGAGAAGATCATCAAAAGCATGGTCGCAGCGCAGGGCTATACGGTTGAGCCGGATGGTACGCTCACCCCGCCTGAAGCACCGAAGATGACCGTACCGGCAGAGCTTATCCCGCGCTGTCCGCATTGCGGGCGGCCGATGACGATGAATCTGCGCGCGGACGACAAATTTGTCGAGGATGAGGGCTGGCACCGCGCGGCGGAGCGGTACGAGAGCTTTCTCCGCACGCGGGACGGGCAGAAGGTGCTTTTTCTGGAGCTCGGCGTGGGCTATAACACCCCGGGCATCATCAAGTACCCCTTCTGGCGCATGACGGCGAAGAATGAGAGGGCTGTATACGCCTGCGTCAACAGCGGCGAGGCCCGTGCGCCGGAGGCGCTTGGACCGCGGGCGGTCTGCATTGACGCGGACATCGGGGAGGCTCTGCGGCGGCTGAAGTAATGTGAAAGCGGGAGAAGGCGCGGCTACGCCTTCTCCCGCTTTTATCGGGACGGCTCTGCTCGCGGGTTGACAAACGCGGCGGCATAAAGTATAATGTGCGATATGCAACGAATGATTTGCAACAAACGTTTTATTACTGCGCGGAGGGGCGGCGGCATATGAGAATACTTGTTTTTAACGGCAGCCCGAAGGGGGAGCGCAGCGATACCATGCACATCACCCGCGCGTTTCTGGAGGGCATGAATGAGGCCGCGCCGCAGGAGGTCGAGGTCGTCGACGTGATCGACCGGCACATCGAATTCTGCCGCGGCTGCTTCGCCTGCAAGCGAAACGGAGGGCGTTGCGTCATCGACGACGATATGCGCGGGCTTCTCGAGCGGATGCTTGCAAGCGATCTGCTGCTCTTCAGCTTTCCGCTCCACAGCTACGGGATGCCGGCGATGCTGAAAAACCTTGTCGACCGGATGCTGCCGCTTTCCTCCATGGCGATGGCGGAGGTGGACGGGCGCTATGTTCACGTCGGCCAGAGCGACTATGCGCACCTCAGGTATCTGATGATCTGCGGCTGCGGTTTTCCGAACAGCCGCCGCAATTTTGAGCCCGCCGTCCGTCAGTTCGAGCTTATGTTTCCGAGCGGTCACACCATCCTGACCGTGCCGGAGAGCCCGATGTTCAGCGCGCCGGAGGCGGCGGCTGTGACCGCGCCGCGTCTGGCGCTGGTGCGGGAGGCGGGACGGCAGTATGCAGAGACCGGTACGCTCGGCGCGGCGCTGCTCGCGGCGCTCGGCACGCCGATGATCCCCGAGGAGACCTATGCCGGCATCGTCAACGGCAGCGTTTAAGCGTTAAGGAGGATTTATGATGAAAGATATCGTGATATACGTTCACGGGAAGGGCGGCTCGGCGGAGGAGGCCGAGCACTACAGACCGCTGTTTCCGGAGGCGGAGGTGATCGGCTTCGATTATCACGCGCAGACGCCGTGGGAGGCCAAGGAGGAGTTTCCGCGGTTCTTTGCCGCGCAGCGGGAGCGCTGCGGCAGCCTTACGCTGGCGGCGAACAGCATCGGCGCGTTCTTCTCGCTCTCGTCGCTTTCCGGCGCGCTGGTCGATCGGGCGTATCTCATCTCGCCCGTTGTGGATATGGAAAGGCTGATCGGCAGCATGATGCAGTGGGCGGGCGTGAGCGAGCAGGAGCTTGCGCAAAGGCTGGAGATCCCCACAAGCTTTGGCGAAACGCTGTCGTGGCGCTATCTCACCTATGTGCGGGAGCATCCGATCGCGTGGCGCGTCCCGACGTGCATTTTATACGGCGAGCGGGACCATCTGACCGACATGGAGACGATAAAGGCCTTTGCCGCGCGCACCGGCGCAGAGCTGACGGTCATGCCGGACGGCGAGCACTGGTTCCACACCGATGAGCAGATGCGGTTTCTGGATGAGTGGCTCCTGCGCTCGTCGGCGGGGAGCCGCGGCGGGCGGGAGTAGGCCATGAGGATCGAAACGCCGCGCCTTTTCCTGCGGGAGATGGCGCCGGAGGACTATGACGCGCTGTATGCCGTGCTTGCCGACTCCGACATCATGCGGCACTATCCCTATACCTTTGATGAAGCGCGGGTGCGGCGCTGGATCGATAAAAACATGGAGCGCTGCCGCGTGTTCGGCTTCGGCCTGTGGGCGGTCTGCCTGAAGGCCACGGGCGGGATGATCGGCGACTGCGGACTGACCATGCAGAACATAAACGGCACGATATTGCCGGAGCTCGGCTACCATATTGCAAAGGCTCATCAGCGTCAGGGCTATGGGACCGAGGCGGCGCGCGCCGTCCGCGACTGGACGTTTGCACACACGCCGTTCCGCATGGTGTATTCCTATATGAAAGAGGAAAACGCCCCGTCCGCCGCCGTCGCCCGCGCGAACGGGATGCGTCTGCTCGGCGCGTTTACGGACGGCGAGGGAGAGCGGTCGGTCGTATACGGGATCGGCAGGACGGAATGGGAGATCCAGAATAAGCGGGATGGATGCGCGCGATGACGCGGTGCGAGGGGAAGCCCTCGCTTTTGAGAGCGCCGCTTCGCACAGAACAAATGCTCTGCCCTCGGGCAGAGCATTTTTGATCCGGAGCGGGGCACGGGAATCGCCGGAAAGCGGCGTCCCCGCCTGAAAAGAGAAAAACGCAGCGCAGACCGGCTTGCGGTCTGCGCTGCGTTTAAGCGTCTGGCGGCTGCCTTTTTTGAGCCTGCTGCATTTGAAGGCGGGCCGCAGCATGGCGCCGTCAATCCGCGGGAGTCCGGAGATACATGCTGTCCAGAAGCTTCGTGCCCGCGGCAGTGCGGAACACACGCTCGCGGAAATTCCTGATCGCCGGACGCGCGTAGCCGCTCTCGCCCGCGTTGACCAGAAAATCCGCTTCCAACAGGATGCGGTGGTCGATGCCGTCGACGTTCGTGTAGGTGTGGTGGTGCGCGACCAGCCACGAGATGCGCGCCGCGTCGGAGCGCTCGACGGGCAGCTCTGCAAAAAACGCCTCCACCAGCGGCGGGCTTTCCAGCTCCTGATTTTTGCCGCTGGTATTGCCGTACTTTTCGCGGCACAGCGGACAGGCGATATCGTGCACCACGGCGGCGAGCTCTAAGACCTCCTGCGTGTGCCGGTTCAGTCCCTCCAGCTCCCCGATGGTCTTTGCCATCGCCCAGACCTTGAGAAAATGGTCAATGTCGTGGATGCTGCCGCTGTAAAATTCGATCATCTTTTGTGTTGCAGCTGCAACGATCATAAGTGTCCCTCCCTTAAAGCGCCGTGCCTTTCTTCGGCACGAAAAGATGCGTCATGTCGGCGCGTTCCAATTCCAGCAGCTTTACTTTGCGCCCGACGCCGCCGGCGTAGCCCGTGAGGCTGCCGTTTGACCCTACAACGCGGTGGCACGGGATCATCAGGGAGATCGGATTATGCCCGACCGCGCCGCCGACCGCCTGCGCGGACATCCTGGAGCGTCCCTGCCGTCTTGCGGCCTCGGCGGCAATTTCGCCGTAGGTCATGGTCTTGCCGTAGGGGATCGTCAGCATGATATCGCAGACCTGCTTGCGGAACGGGGTGGAATCATAGCGCAGCGGCGGCGTGAGATCCGGCGCGCGTCCGGAAAAGTAGATGTCCAGCCATCGCCTTGCATCCCGCAGCAGCGGGTGTTCTTTTTCCTCAAGCTGCGTTGGCAGAATATTTCCAAAATACTTCTGTCCGTTGAACCACAGGCCGATGATCGCCGTTTCGTCACACGCCAGCGTGATGTCGCCGAGCGGCGAGGCATATTGCGCTGTGTAAACCATCGTGCGTCCTCCATTTTATAAAACGTAGTCCCTGCGCCGCAGCGGGCGCATCTTTGGGCTTTCTTGCCGGCAGCCCCGGCGCCGGACGGATGCCATAGGGGATGCGGAGCTGCCGCCCGCCGCGCCAGAGAATGCCGCCCTCGACGCCGGAGCGTAAAAGCTCGTCCAGCACCTCGGTTTGAAAAAGGCTGACGGTCAACTTAGCGTTCGTTTCCGGTACCCGCTTGAGCTGCCCCATCCGGATTCGTTCCTCCGGAGTGCAGACTCCGATGAGCGCGCATCGACAGTACGTTCCTGTCGTTGCAGCGGCATTTCGGTTCGTACACGCGCAGCCGGCCGCGGACGGCTCCATTATAAACGATGCTGCGGCTTCCGACAAGTCCTGTGAGGTTGAACGTCCTGAACGGCGCGTAAAAGGCGGCCGAGCAAGCCGTGGTCTTGCAGCCTTCAACCAGCTTCTCCCGTCCCTCTTTCCGGCTCGTGCGGTGAGTGATGACGATACGGCGGCGCTCTGCGGCGGCTTCATCCGTCCGGACATTCATGGAGAGCAGCCGACCCTCTTCGTTTGAGCGCAAAAAGCGCCCCGCGCGGATGAAAACTTTGAAGCAGGGGAGCGGGGGCCTCAGCATTGCGGCAGAGTCAAGGCGTCGCCGGCCTTGGCGCGTTTTGCTGCAAGCAAAGCGATGATATCTGCCAGATCATTTTCAGACCTTTTTGCTGTTCGGCTTGGGATCCCTCATCTCAGGGATCGCGCCGCCGGCCACGGCCCACAGATACAGGCTCGCAACACTGCAATACGGACTGAAGCGGCGGCGGTACTTTTCAAACAGTCTGCGGTCAATGCTGCGGTGGTGATAGACCATGCGCAGCCCGCGCTGGATGGCGAGGTCGTCGTAGCTGAAAATATCAGGACGCTGCATACAAAAGAGCAGGATCATCTCCGCTGTCCAGACGCCGATTCCTTTCAGGCTGCTCAATGCCCGAATCGCGTCTTCATCGCTCATGTGCGCCACAGCATCCAGATCAAACGCGCCCGTGCGGACCTTTTCGGCAAAGTCCGTGATGTACTCCGCCTTGCGAAAAGTCATGCCCAGCCCTTGCAGTTTGGGTACGCCTGCTGCCAGAATGGTTTCGGCGTTGATCTCGCCCAGCGCGTCCTGCATCCGCCGCCAGATGGTCTCCTGCGCCTTGGTCGAGATTTGCTGGCCGATGATGTGATGAATGACGGACGAAAACAAGTCCGTATCCGCTGCGCGGTCGATATGTCCGATACGGTCAATGACTTCGCCGAGCCGCTTGTCCTTTTGGCGCAGATAAGAAAGCTCGGCTGCTCCGTATGCAAAATACATTTTTTCACCTTCTTGTGTTTCATCCGAATTGCGATATAATTATATCGCAATTCGTTGGGCAATACTATTAGAATCAATCCAGAAAATATCAAAATCACGTCAATATGAGGATGCATAATGGAACAGCAAAACTATATCAATTCCGTCAATCTGAACCAGAACACAGACTTCCCATACTTGGTACTCAATATCGTAAACGACAACAGTTATCCTCGCAACCCTGGCTTCCAGGTCATGCACTGGCATGAAGATTTGCAATTTATCTATGTGCTGTCAGGGGATATTGAAGTTGTGACGCTGGAAACCGTCGTTTTGCTACATCCGGGCGAGGGGGTATTCATCAATAAAAACGTTGTGCATCTGGTACGCAAAAAGAACTTGTGTCACTATAACAGCTTTGTATTTCCAGATTATTTTCTAAAATTTTATTTTGGCAGTCCGGCGGGCAATACGGTAGATCAGGTGATGGAAAATAAAAATTTTCCGATCTTTCACATAAAAGATCAGAAAGAAAATCGGAACGTTCTTGATACATTGAAGAAGCTCACGGATTTGGAGCAGGAGAAAACGCCGCTTTACGTTTATGAAGTCTTGACCACCCTTTGCACGCTGTGGTTGGAACTATGTCGCATTGTAACGCTGCCGCAAGCTCTGTCACCCCAAAATGTGGTCGAAGGACGCATGACCATATTCCTGCGTTACATCGAGCAGCATTTTTCTGAATCTATTTCATTGGATATGCTTGCAGAAAGCGCTCATGTCAGCAAATCCGAATGTCTGCGCTGCTTCAAATCGTCATTACAAACCGCGCCGTATCAATATCTGATGGAATACCGTCTATCCAAAGCGGCGGAACTGCTCCGTAGTACGGATGCGCCGATCAGCGAGATTACAAACCGCGTGGGGTTCTTGCAGACCAGCCATTTCGGAAAGTGTTTTCGGGAGAAAACCGGAATGGCCCCGAGCGCATACCGGAAATCCAAGAAATTGGACTGCCGCAGATAAAGCGGCAGTCCAATAAATATTGTTGCATCGATGGCTTTCACGAATGGCGCGCTTGTGGCGTAATGAGCGCCGCTTGAGCGGTGAACACCTTCGGGCGGGAATGCCTATTCCCAACGGAAGAAGCGGGCGGCAAGGATCGTGCAGAGTGCGGCAACGCCAACCATGACACCGACCGGCAGCAAGGCGCTTCCCGTGCGGAGGCCTAAAAATGTATCTTTCATCATCGTAAGGCCCTGTGTCAGCGGGAAGAAGCTGACGATCTTCTGCATGACCGTTGGCATGACCTCGATCGGCAGCGTCGCGCCGGAAAAGACCAGCATGGGGAAATAGAGGATCGAGGCAATGACGCTGGCCTGCTTGGTGTTTTTTGCCACGCCGCCTGCCAGCATACCGATGGACAGGGTCGAGAGCATGGTAAGCAGCCAACTTCCGAGAAAAGCCAGAAGCGAACCGTGCAGCCGTACTCCCCACAAAAGCGCCGCAGCCGACAGCGTTAGAAGGGACACGGCACAGTAGACGGCATACATCGCCAGTTCAACGCCAAGAATGAACACAGGGCTGACCGGCGTGACGCGCAGCCGCTTGAGGATCTTCATCTCCCGCAGACCGGATACGGCCAACGGCAGACCCATGAGTCCGCTCGCGCAGATCGCAACCGCGCTGACAGCGCCGAAGGACTGTTCCAGAAACGTATAGCCGGCACCATCGTAGGCGGGGCTTGCGCCGTAAATGATGCCGAGGAGGATGAAGATCACAAGCGGCATCATGACAGCGAAGATCGGCATATTCATATCCCGCAGGCTGAGCTTCAGCTCCGTTTTAAGATAAGTAAAAAAGCGTTTCATGCGCCCGCCTCCTCATCCGAAAGCCGCAAATAAGCGTCCTCGAAGCGTTCGCAGCCACATTGCTGCTTTGCCTCGGCTACAGTCCCGCGGAAAACGGGAGCGCCCTTTTTCAAAATGCAGATCTCATCACATAACGCCTCGACCTCATCCATAAAATGCGAGGTCAGGAAGATCGTCAATCCCTTTTCTTTAAGCGCTTCCAGCGTTTTCCACACGCCGCGCCGCGCTCTTGCGTCAAGCCCCGTGGTCAGCTCGTCCAAAAACACCAGCTCCGGCTGTGGGATCAGCGCCAGCACGATAAAAAGCCGTTGACGTTCGCCGCCCGATAGACCTTTGACTGGCGTGTTTGCCTTGTCTCCGATGCCGAACTGCTCACACAGTTTACGCCAGTCAGCGGGACTGCGGTAAAGACAGGCCGTTTCCTCACAAAGCTTGGAAACCTTGATCTCTTTGTGATAGTCGCCCTCCTGAAACTGCACGCCGATGCGCTGGAACAGCGCACGGCGGCACCTCAATGGGTCTTGCCCTAAGAGACGGGTCGTTCCCGCGTCGGCCTGTTTTGTGCCGAGCATACACTCGATCGTGGTGCTTTTTCCGGCGCCGTTTGCGCCGAGCAGGCCGAATACCGTACCGCTTTGCACCGAGAGGTTCAGATGGTCGACCACTGTTTTGCCGTGATAGGCCTTGGTCAGAGCTTCAACAAAAATCGCTTCGCTCATTTCTGGACCCTCCTGACTGCCCGCAGCTCGATATAGCCGCGCTGCCCGCGGGGTTCCAGCTGGATGCGCGGATTCTCGTCATCCCAGCAATAGCCGATGACGGACGGATCATAGCCGTCCATCGCCGTCTGCACAGTGCGGATCGCCTGGCAGTAATCCTCCTCGCGGAAGGGCTGACCCTGAAACATCAGATATTCGGCTTCGGGCAGATGAATGGTATCAAAGCCTTCGGGAATGATGCCTGCATAGTCGGTCTCGACCTCCACGCCCTGCACATAGGTGGAGGTGTTCGGCTTTTTGTACTTTTCGGGCAGCCACATGGAAACAGGCTCTCCGCAGAGCGACTTCATGCTCATGAGGATGCCCCATACGTCGCAGCTGACCTCCTCGCAGTAGGGGAAATAGTTTTCTGCACACTTGCCGCGCTTGATGATGCACAGACGCTCCGGCTTGCGGACGACCTGTATGAAGATCGGTTGAATGTTGGACACGTCGATGTTCTCCTTTCTCAATTCACGATATTTTGCACCGTAAGGAATGAAGAACGGGACAGGAACGGGATTTTTCATGTAGTCGCTCGGGTTCAGCCCGAACTCCCGGTAAAAGGCCCGCGTGAAGGTGTCCACATTGGTAAAACCGGCATTGTAGGCCGCGTCGATGACCTTGACCTCGCCGCCGCGAAGCTGCTCTGCCGCCTGCGTGAGCCGATATTTGCGGATATACTCGGTCGGCGTCAGGCCAAGGCAGCCGCGGAACAGCCGATAGGCATACCACGGCGAAAACAGCGACGAGCGCGCAAGGTCGGACAGGCTGATCTCCTCTGCCTTGTTCTTTTCGATGTAGTCCTGCATCCGCTGGACAGCCAGTATTTGCTCCTTCATTCTTCTCAACTCCTTGCGGGCACATTATATCGTGCTGGAAGAGTTTTCTCTCGACTTTCCTTGCCATTCTGCGTCATTCGGCGCGTCTAGCGGGGGCGTAACCGATCTGCCTCCATATCATCCGCGAAGTCCTGCGGCCTGCATGATGGCCTCGATCGGTTCTACAGGGTCGCTGCCCCAGGTGATCTCCGTTTCCGTGCAGCCGGCGCTGTCCAGCAGCTCACGCGCTTTATTGGTCAGCAGTTTTTGATAGGCGTCATCCACCAGCGCCAGCTTTTGCAGATGATCGGCCAGGTCGTCGTTCCTTGCAGCCAGCCATGTGGAGGCGGCGTCGCCGATCTCGTCTGTGCCGAGTCCTGTGTTCACGCCCCAGTCCAGCAGCTTGACCGCCGCCTGCACAGCCAGCAGGGAGGAGCCGGCCGTTCCGACCGTAACGCTTGCGTCGATCTCGTCCAGAATGGGGAGCGTCAGCACTGGCGGCACATCGGCAGGGGCATCGGGTGCGTCGGAGGTGGAGCAGGTCACACCGTCCCCAGAGATCGTGATATACAGCTTTTCCTGCGCCGCATCGTAAAGGAATGTGCCTTCCTGCAGCAGCATATCGTCCGCATCATACGCACTGACGGTAAAGAGAACGGAGCGGTTTTCCTCCATGGAAAGCTGTGCGATATCATCCCCAGTGAAAAGCCATTCACCAGCCTTCAGCGGCGAGCCGTCCGCATTTTCACACACCTTGGTGAAGCTGCCGCCGTGCAGGGCGATAGAGCCGGCGTCATCGCGCTCCAGCTTGACATACACGCCGGAGCCGTCGGACTCGGCTGGCGTGTCCACCTCGGAGGGGGCGCTGTCGGGGGCTTCCGACAGCTTGGCGCATCCCGTCATCAAGACGGCGATCAGTAGCACCGCTGCGGTCAGCAGCGTTGTGGTCGTTTTCTCGTTGTTTTTCATAGTTCCTCCTATAGTTCATCGACAGATGGGCAGTTGTCCGCTTCCGGAATAACAGCCCGTTTACAAGGCTGGACGGCAGATTTACGGTTTGTTTTTGAAGTGGAGCGCGGATAGCACGCCGATTGGCAGAAAATATGCACACCAAAACTCCAGCGCAATGATTCCGCCAAGGCTGCCGCTCCCGTCTGACATTGCGGTGCGAAACATGCCCGTCATCGGCAGGAACAGGCAGCCGAAGAAGAACACGCCGTGGACCATCATAAGGCGCTTGAGCCATTTGTCCCGCTTGTTTTCCGAACGGATCGTCAGACCTGTAAAAAATGTCGATAACGCCATCATGCCATAGCCGAGCAGGTCATAGCTGAAAAGCAGACCGCCTTTGGAAAAATCAAGAAGCATAGCGGCCTGTTCATTCAGCGGATCGTTTCTGACGGCTGTCGTCTGCGCAAAGTACACCAGCAGGATCAAAACCGCATAGATGCAGCCGAACAGCAATCCGGCATTTGCGGCTGTCTTCCGTTCTTTGCAGCTTTCGTTGTGAAAGCCCGCGATCATAAGCAAGTATTGTGGTCACCAACCGTGTGGTGCTGGACAGCCAGTTGCAGGATACCATCAACAGCTTTGAACATCAGGTCGGTCTGGTGGAAGCAATTGACGATAAGAAGAACTCCCGCAGTCTTGCAGAAGCCATCAACGATAAAAAGCGTATCATCATCTGCACCATCCAAAAGTTCCTCTTCGCCAAGAAGGATATGGAAAAATTCCGTGGGCGCAAGTTCGCCATCATCATCGACGAGGCTCACCAAGGACAGAATGGTGAAAGTGCAAAATCTCTCCGCCGTAGTCTGATTGATCTTGGCGTTGCTATCAAAGAGTATGCCGAAGAAGCCGGAATCGAAGAGGAAGAAGTGGATTTGACAGACGAGTACATCAATGCGGTCATCGGCCAGGGTAGACATGACAATCAGTCCTTCTTTGCCTTCACCGCTACCCCCAAGGGGCAGACTCTGGAATCCTTCGGTACCGTGGTGGGAATGACGCTGGAAGGTGAACCCATCAAGGCTCCGTTCCATGTGTACTCTATGCGGCAGGCCATCGAGGAAGGTTATATTCTGGATGTGTTGGCAAACTATACCACAGTCAAAGAGGCGTTCAGGCTGATTCGCGTGTCCGAGGATAACCTGAAGTGCTTTGCGTTAAATGAGCGTTGCACGCAGGTGGACGGATATCCTGTGCGTCGCGGGATGTGCTTCCCAATTGACAAAAACACCATGTATCTTTTTACCCATGGAATTGCACCATCTGTAATTTCTCCGAAAAGAAGATATTTCCAGGGCGGTAAAAGTGTTCCGCTACCACTAAAAGTGGTTAAACACTATGGTTCTGGGGATATGGCACAGATTGCAACGGAAATTCTTGGATTGTCGAAAATGAACTGGAACAGTTTTGGACTGTATTCAAAACTGCCCTGTACGATAGAATCTTCGAATGAAATTGCACGAATCGGATGGTTGCTGTCTCAATTTGAGGGAACACTTTACGATTATCGCTACTTTATGTGAAATCCGATGTAACCAAAGCGGGCGGCAATAAACAGTGACACTAAAAACCACCAGAAAAATGACGGTAAAAACCAACGACAACACCTAACAACCAAGAGGAGCTGAGGCCAACAGGTCTCAGCTCCTTCTTTCGCAGCGACTATTCTTTTTTCTGCGATCCATTCAGGCTGGCCCAATGCTGGCGCAGCAGCCTTTCTGCTTCTCTGCGAAGGGAACTTTGGAACATGACAGCCACAACCAATGCGCTAAGCACTGCAGCCACAGGCTCCAGCCAGGGATATGCGGTCCAAAGCTGTTCTCCCCAGCAAGCAAGCGGAACACCAACAAGCAACATAAACAGCAAAATAATGATGACAACGTCGGGTCTGCCGTAGCCTTCACGTCTT
>ERZ857629.2903-NODE-2903-length-15254-cov-7.200605_pt1 | contig 15254 bp, 17 predicted proteins | sample MGYA00519700_ERZ857629 | MGnify/ENA primary metagenome ERZ857629 (study PRJEB31778, sample SAMEA3449351) | human gut metagenome | biome: human gut; feature: human-associated habitat; material: faeces | place: United Kingdom | collected 2010/2012 ... | reverse complement strand
CGTACTACTGTAGAAGAAGTAAATAAAATCATTACAAACAATAAGTAATTGATAACATCGATTGTAATGAAATTTACATAATAAAATAGATAAATTAATAAGTGAACTTTATGATAATAGTATTAATATAAGTAAAAAAGAACTTATTTGTTCTAGAACTATAAGTACTAAAACTAAACAAATATCAAGAAACAATAATGAAATAATTAAGAATGAAGCAAGTATAAATACAGATTACTACTTAAAAGATATTCAAAACAGACTTAAAATACTCAGAAGAGAAAAGAAAACAACTCTAGAAAATTATAAAATAATTAATGAGTGTAGTTTATATTTAATGGAAGAAAATGAACTTGATTATGAAGTACCTCAAGAATATAAAAAAATCTTAAAATAGATATTTATTAATCTATTTTATTTTGGTATAATAAGTATGAAAAGTATGATTTGGAGGAAATATGAAAAATAAATATATTGGAATATCTAAAGTAGGGGAAAAAGGACAAATCGTTATACCAAAAGAAGCAAGAGAAATGTTTGGTATAAAACCAGGAGACTCTTTAGTGATTCTTTGCGATAAGAAAAAGGGTATCGCTATACTTAAAAGTGACGTTATAGAATCTAACATTGATGATATTATTAAAACTAAGGAGAAATAAATATGAATGCAATAGAACTTAAAAATGTAGTTAAAAAATATAAAAATAAAATTGTAGTCAATAATATAAGTTTAAATATTAAAGAAGGGGAATTGTTTTCTTTATTAGGCACAAATGGTGCTGGTAAAACAACAACTATCAAAATGATTTCAACGTTAATAAGACAAAACAGTGGTAATATTAAAGTACTTGGATATGACACAATAGAAGATTATACATCAATCAGAAAAAATATAAATGTATCACCTCAAGAAACCGCTGTTGCGATGAATTTAACTGTATATGAAAATCTTGATTTTATGGCAAATGTTTATCAAATTGAAAATAAAAAAGATAAAATAGATAATCTTATAAAAACATTTAAATTAGAAGAAGTATTAAAACAAAAAGCTAAGACATTATCAGGTGGATATATGAGAAAGTTATCTATCGCAATATCACTTATAAATGATCCAAAAATATTATTTTTAGATGAACCAACGCTAGGATTAGATGTATTATCAAGAAAAGAGTTATGGAATACTATTAATACTTTAAAAGGAAAAATTACAATTATACTTACTACACATTATATGGAAGAAGCAGAAAGTTTATCAGATAGGGTAGCTATTATGAATAAAGGTAATATTATTGAAATAGGTACTCCAAAAGAGATAATTAGTAAAACTGAAACTAAAAATATGGAAGATGCTTTTGTCTCTTTAATAACTGGAGGTAAAGATGAATAGAATAATTAATTTTGCAAATAGAAATATCAAAGAAATAGTAAGAGATCCATTAAGTATAGTATTTGCATCAGTGTTACCATTATTTTTATTATTTATATTTAATCAATTTAATATACCAAATGAGGCATACAAATTAGAAAACTTTACACCGGGTATCATAATATTTAGTTTTTCATTTATAACAATGTTTACTGCTACATTAGTTGCTAAAGATAGAACAACTTCATTATTAATAAGATTGGGTATTAGTCCTATGAAACCACATGAATATATTTTAGGATATATTCTATCATTAATACCACTCATTATACTTCAAGATGTATTAACTGTTATAGTTGCTTTATTATTAGGCTTAAAGTTCAGTAGTGGTATTGTTCTTATGATACTTATTTCATTAATTATATCAATTTTATTTATATCACTTGGTATTTTAATTGGATGTATAACAACAGACAAATCAAGTGCAGGTATATCTAGCATTATAGTACAACTAGTATGTTTTACAAGTGGAATGTATTTTAGCGTAGATATGGTAGGTAAGACTTTTAAAATAATATGTGATGTTTTACCATTTAAGTCATCACTTAATATATTAAAAAACTTTATGAACGGTGATTTAAGTTTAATAACTACTTATGATATCTTAACATTTACTATTTATACAATATCAGTAACAATCCTTTCATGTATACTATTTAAGGAAAAGATGAAGGGTGAGTAGTTTAAGTTTATATTGAAACCTCTTTTCATAATAATAAAACAAACAAAACAAAAACGACTTTTCAAAAAAGTCGTTTTAATTTCAATATTGGTGCGAACGACGAAGTGGTTTACAACTTTTTCGCATAAAGACGATTGATTAATATCAATCACTATATTCATTTTACCAAAGAATAGAAAAAGTAGCTATAAATTTTATGCTACTTATTGATTTAAAATTTTATCTAGTTCTTCCAGATGTCATTTCAACAACTTCTTCAATTGGATCAACATAAGAATAACCATCGGTTTTTGACATTGGTTTTAAAGGTAGTTTGTCGCCAAATACTTTCTTTTGTTCATCTATAAATGCTTTTGCATCTTCAAAACTATGAATTTCTACATCATCACCAACGCCTTTTAGTTCTGGGTGCAATGATAAAACATAAGACTTTGCAGCATCCATAACTCTTGGAATTTGATGTGTATAAATACTATCTTCAGTTAAATAATTTAAAACTTCATATACATCATCCACACTAGTAAATAAGCGATTAGTTGTTATATTTAATACTGCTCCTAAATCAAAATCTCTTTGTATTTCTTGATTTTCCATAAAATCCCTCCTGAATATATTATAACATAATTATTTATCTTTTTACCAAGATTATGAACATAGATTTCATTTGAATAATTAAATGCTAGATATAGTTTATTATTAATAATAATTCTATAGGGTTCAATATAAGTTAAATTAGTATGTTCTATCTTTCTAATACTACCATTTTCTATGATAGGTGTAGTATTACAAAAATCACATATAACATTTAATCTTGAAACTAAAGATTCATCAATTTCAACAGTTTTTAACAATTGATTTGCATTTTTTACTGAAATATGATACTGTATTAAGAAATCAAAGGGGGATTTATCTATGAATAAATTTAAGAAAATTCTTTATGTTGTAACGAGGCCTTATGCAAAGAACTATCTCACAGGTAATTTAGGAAATGTTGTTGAAGATGAAGAAAAACTAACTTGTTATGTTAAAAGAAGTAAAGTCAAAATGAAAGATTATAATTACACTATTGCTTGTTTTGGTATAGGAGAAAACAAGGATAGAAAGAAAATTGGGAAAGCATATAAATTGGATAAACCAATTTGTTATGTAATTGATAGTCTTGAATTTAAAAAACATCAAGTATATGTATTTGGATATAATGATTGTGAAGTTATTATTAAAAATTGCAGTTTTGGACTAAATTTATGTGTTCATGTTAATGGCAAATGTACATTAGATAATACAGATATAAAGACTTTCTCGTACTTATCAATTAGTGCAAATGAATTAGTAGTCAAAAATATGAGTAGTGATCAAATAGAAGTAATGGGATCTAAATCACACATTAGATTTGGTGCAAGTGATAAAATTGATGTAATAGATTCTAATGTTGGTAATAAAAAGAAAAACATTAGAGTTTCATTTACAGCTACCAATGGATTAAATATTTCTAATTCAAATATTACTGGTAAAGAAGTTGAATGCGAATCAAGTGTAATTAATGTGGATGAAAGTAGTTCATTAACTGCAACTGATAAAGTTGCTTTGAAAACTAATGATTTTAATCCAATAAATATTAATGCTCCAATAATTGTTTTAAATGGAGAAGAAATTGCAAATAAAAAGGAAACAGTTGTATTTAAAAAAATAACTGATCCATTATCACTTAAAAGATTAGAATTAGTAAATCTTTTAAAAAGAGTAAAAAATGAATGCGAAAGCATTAATTCGGAAAAAGTTTCTGAATACAAAGAAGAATTAGATGTTCAACCTATTAGTAAAGTTTTAAAAAAATAAACCAATTAGTTCTAGCTAATCGGTTTTTATTTAATTAGATATTTTGTAATAAGATATACTGCTATACCTACAATAATACCCACAAATAATTCTATTAATACATTTTTAAGAATATTCTTTTTCTTTTCATCATTTTTAATTTTATTATTTGTTCCTATATTTGAATTTTTAATTTTATTTTTATTTCCAATTTCAATTTTCATTATCTACTCCTACATTTCAATTTTCAATATTATTTTCATTGCCTATATGCACAGAATTATCAGTATAAATAATATTAATAATAGTTTTAGTCATTTCTTTTTCAGCGGTTTTATTTGAAAAGTTAATATAATAATCATCTAAATTGCCATATTTTTTTTCTAATTCTATAAATATTTTTAATACTTTTGATTTTAAAGTTGCTAAAAGATTAGTATGTGCATATATTGATAACTCTCTATGTGCACAAAACATTTCACCATTTACTAGAGAAATATTTTGTGCTAAAAGTTGATGTAAGGGTATTCCTACACAATGCTCTTTGGTTTCTTTTTCTACTTCAGATAATTTCATAATTTCTGAAACTGGTGAAAAAATAACTACTTTTGAATATTCTTTTATAAATTCTGGCTTAATAGGTATATCTTGATTAGTATACTTATATGTACCTCCAACATTTGATTTCAATATTCTATAATCTGGAACATCATTTTCATTTTTGTATCCATTAATTTCATTGTCAAGTCATCTTTTAATTTTATTATCGTTCATATCTTGTAAAAGTAAATATAAAATATCCATTGCTTGAACAACATTTATTTCATCTTTTATTAATTCAATTATTATTTTACTTCTCTTCATATTTTTAATGCTCCTTAAATTACAATAAAAAAGGTGCCCAATGGGACACTATTTTAATGATTTATAAACTGCGAACCCACCCAAATAATAGATAATGTTCGTATATAAACAAAATTGGTGCCTGTGAAGAAGAAGTTGAATAACTTTTCTTACAAACATTAATAGGTAGTAATAACTTACTAACTGATTAGATTGCACCACATTTTTAATAGAAAAATAACAAAAACATAAAATTTGTAAAAAATTATGAAATTTGTGCTATAATATTCTACCAAGAAGGAGGGCTTTTATGGAAAATAGAAATTACAAAGTAAACAGAGATAATATTTATGTCGGGGAAGTTGTAAGAACTGATAGTATTTATCGTTATAATGGAGATACTGATTTTTTTAAAACTAAGCCTGGAATGTTAGATACTGGTAGTTGGTTTTCTTATAGAAGTATGTTATTTGTTCCAAATGAAGAGTTATTATCAAATGATTTATTATATCAAGGCCCTAATTATCCTATACTTAATGTTACTGATGATAATATTTGTTTAAGTCTTGGAGAAAAGAGTATAGTAATAAAAAATGCTTGTAATTTAGCAGCATTACTTGAATATTTTGGATACAATAGGGAACTAACATTTGAAGATATCTTAAAAATAAGAAATACATTCTTTACAGGTAGATTTGCTAAAGATAACTGCGAATTATTTGGATGGAAAGAAACAATGGCTGAGGATGTAACATTTTATGCTTACGGCAAAGAAGTGACGGATCCAAAAGAGTTGGAAAAAAGAAGAAAACAATTTAGGGCTGAGCAACAATCAGGGCATAGATCATTTTCTGGGGTTTCTGAGCATGTGTTACCTAGAGAATATTGGGATGTTCTAGATGATAGAGGTGATAATTCTTTAATTTATGCTATTAAATGGCATGAGAAAATGAATGCATTTAAACCTCATAAAGAAGAAGGACCAGTTAAAAAATTAAAACCTATAAGAAGATAAAAGTCGTAACACGTTATAAAATTACGAAGTAATTTTGTAAGTGGCAATAGACTTTTTCTTTTATTTTCATTACGAAGTTTTGAAAATAAATAATTGTAATTTATTGCAATTAAAAAAACATAATTATGGTTTGAACAAGGAGTTCTTGCTTAATTATGTTTTAGGGCTTCAAAAGAGAATATTCCCTTTGCACACCTATTGGCTCTGCCAATAGAGAAGTGTGTTTTATCTATTGGAAATAGATATTACCGACAAGACTCTGCTTGTCTTTTTATATGTCTATATCTCTATCATCATAATCCTTATCAATTCCATAATTTTGTTCATAGATATAACTATTTATTTCTTCTTCTCTAGGTGTATCATCTGCTATATCGTGTAAATCTCTACCATTATAATAACCTAGACCATGATAAGAAGTCATTTCTTCAACTACATTATCTTTATCTTTTTCACTTCCAAGTGTTTTAGACAATTTTTTAAAGTATTTTTCTGCTTGTTTCTCTGTTCTTAATTCCCAATTCATTTTAAGAGGATAACCATAATCAACTTCAAATAAATTAAAGTTATAAGGTATTCCATATTCTTTATGATTTGTTCTCATATCGACTTTCTTTCTTAATTCCTCACTTATATTTAATTCTTTAGTTCCTATTGTTAACATATAATCGCTCTCACTTTCTTTCTTAAATAACAAAAAAACTAACTATTTCTAGTTAGCATTTATTACTCTCGAAACTTTAAAAGTTCGAGTTTCCTATCAATATGGTGCAGGTGAAGGGACTTGAACCCCCATGGATTGCTCCGCTAGATCCTAAGTCTAGTGCGTCTGCCAATTTCGCCACACCTGCATTAGTGGTGGACCTTGTAGGACTCGAACCTACGACCGCCCGGTTATGAGCCGGATGCTCTAACCAACTGAGCTAAAGGTCCACTGCTTATTAATAATATCATAAAGATTTATTATTTTCAATATCTTTTTTATAAAAAATGTGTAAAAAATCAATTATTGTGTTATTATATTAATGTAAGTATAAATAAGGAAGGTAGAAAATGATATTATTAAATTATAAAGATAAACTATTTAAATATTTTATATACATCTCAATAGTATTCGTGACGCTGTTTGTTATAACTACTTTTATTAACTTAGACTCAAATAAAAATAATAATGAAGTAGAAATGTCAAATATAATTTTTAATAACGAAACAACTCAAATAAATGTAGAATATCCTAGATATAAAAATGATAAAATAAATAAAATAATAACAGATAGCGTATATAATTATGTAAAAACATTTAAAGAAAGTAAAGAAAATAAAGTACTTAATATAACTTATAATATATATAACTTTGATAATTATTCAAATATAGTTTTTTATATAGATAATACATTAAGTAAAGAAAAAAATAAAAATATATTGATAGATCTTTCTAAAAAAGAGATAGCACATATAAGTAATATATATGACAAAGAATATTTAAATAACGAAATTAATAATTTAGTTTATCATAAATATTTTAGTGGTATATATAATAAAGTGAAAGAATCTAATGTAGATAATCATACATATATAATTAGTAAAAATAAACTTGATATTTATTTTAATGACATTGCATTTGATGGTATTGATTATATTCCAAATATCACTATAAGTTTAAACGAGGATGTTTCAACCAAAGAAAATATATATGATGAAACTAAAAAATATATAGCATTTACTTATGATGATGGACCAAGTGAATACACTCTTGAGGTATTAAATACCTTAGACGCGAACAATGCAACTGCGACATTTTTTATGCTTGGAAATAAAATGAAAAAAAATAGTGAAACAGTTAAAACTATTAATTTATCTAATAGTGAAGTAGGTTCCCACACTTATTCACACAAAAACTTAGTTAGTTTAAATGAAAAAGAAATACTTAATGAAATAAATACAACATCAATTATTTTTAATGAGATAACAGGTGATAATATTAAATATGTCAGACCACCTTATGGTAACTACAATAATAAAGTTAAAAATGCAGGTTATCCACTTATATTATGGAATATTGATCCTAAAGATTGGTTAGTTCGTGATAGTGATAAAATATATAATAATATTATTAAAAATGCTTGTGATGGTTGTATAGTTCTTATGCATGATTGTTATAAAGAAACGGTAGAAGCATCAAAAATGGTTATACCGAAACTAAAAGAAATGGGATATGAAATAGTAAGTATTTCTAAATTAATAGAAATTAAAAAATATAATATAGATCAAAATAAGGCAATTACATCAATAAGATAAAGTATTTTCAAAAAAGTACTTTATTTTTGCTTAAATTTATGTTATACTTCATATGTTGATGTGGACCACTAGCTCAGTTGGTAGAGCAACTGACTCTTAATCAGTGGGTCTAGGGTTCGAGTCCCTAGTGGTCCACCAATTATGATACAGAGACTCGCTTATGCGAGTTTTATTTTATAAGGAGTCTATCATGGAAAAAAGAAATATTATAATCACATATGTTTTATTACTACTTATTATAGTAGTACTATTGATCATGGTGTTTTATTACAAAGGAAAAGCAAATAAAGCATGTTCAAAATGCGAAATAAGAAATACAAATAATATAAATAATAACACTAATCAAAATAACAATATCAAGAAAAACACTAATGTTAATGAGAATATTATAAATACTGGTAAAACTTTATGGAATAACACTTACAATCTATATTGGAATTTTATGAAAAATGTAAAAACTACTGAAATAAGTTTAGGTGAAAATAAAATAAATAATATGAATGACTTTAATTTTGCATCACTTACAGATAATGCATTAAAAGAATTATATGACTCATTAGGAGTTAAAAATAGTAATGGGACTTACTACATAGAATCTTTAAGAACTAAAGGTGATGAAACATATATGATAAGTGAAATAACATTAAAAGAAAATAAAGATAATAAAATAACATATAATGTAGAATCTAAATATTGCGCAAGTGGTGATAAAAGTAACTGTAAAGATATCGCAAGTGTAAATAATGACTTTATAATAATAAAAGAAAACAATAACTATAAAGTTGAATCATTCATATTACCAGATTAAAAAAAGAAGCTCAAACGCTTCTTTTTAACTGAATATTACAGAAAATGCTATTGTAAAGATATAACCAAACATTACAACAAGCATCACCCACGCAAATATTTTTTTCCATATGTTTTTAGTTTTTTTCTTTGCCATTTTAATACCTCAATAAAATTATAATATAATTAGAATAAAAAATAAAGTTTTTAATATAATTTAATATGAAAATTATTAAAACTAAATTATTTAAGTCATTATTGATTTCTTTTAGTATTGGTGTTTTTATAGGAATAATTTGTTTTATACTGCTGTCATTTAGTGAAAAAATGTCTTTATCTAGTGATCTTACTAACTACATTAATTTAATACATGATGGTAATTTTAAATACTTTCCATCTTTTATTAAATCATTTATATCTAACTATAAATATCTTGTATTATTATGGGTATTTGGTATTGTATTTTTTTGTTCTTTATTAATACCATTTATAATTATTTATAGGGGAATATTATTAGGTTTTACTATTTCTAGCATAATATATGTATTTCATATAAAAGGACTCCAATATAGCTTAATAATGATGATTCCAAGTACTATTATAAATGAATTTATTTTTATATTAATTAGTTATTATAGTATAACATTTGCAACTAAATGTTTTAATGCAATTAAAAAGGATAAAACTATTAATTTAAGACAATTCATTAAAAATTATTTCTATATATTCCTAGTATTATCATTTTGTATACTTCTTTCAAGTGTATATGAAATATATATTGGTTCAAATATTATTAAATTTGTAGTATAATACTTACGAAAGGAAAGAAGTATTATGAGAGTAGTAGTAGGTATGAGTGGTGGAGTAGACTCAGCAGTATCAGCATATTTATTAAAAAAAGAAGGTTATGATGTTGTCGGTCTATTTATGAAAAATTGGGATTCAAATATTAATAATGATAAAGAGGGTATAACAGATAGTGTGTGTCCTCAAGAACTTGATTTTAGGGACGCTAAAGCTGTATGTGATGAATTATGTATACCATTATATAGAGTGGACTTTATAAAAGAATATTGGGATGATGTATTTAAATATTTCTTAAGTGAACTTGAAAAGGGTAGAACTCCAAACCCAGATATTATGTGTAATAAATATATAAAATTTGATTTATTTAAAAAAGAAGCAAAGAAATTAGGCGCTGATAAAATAGCCACTGGTCATTATGCTCGCATAGAAGGAAATAGACTTTTAAGAGGAGTAGATAATAATAAAGATCAAACATACTTCTTATCTCAAGTATCATCTGAACAATTAAAAGATGTGCTATTTCCAGTAGGTGGACTTACTAAGCCAGAAGTTAGAAAGATTGCTGAAGAAAATAATTTGCCAGTTGCAAAAAAGAAAGATTCTACTGGAATTTGTTTTATTGGTGAAAGACATTATCAAGAGTTTATTGCGAATTACTTAAAAGGTAAAAAAGGTGACATTATAGATGTAGAAACAGGAAAGAAAGTTGGTACACACAAAGGTCTTATGAATTATACAATTGGTCAAAGAAGAAATGTAGGACTTTCTGGTGATGAAAAAAGACATTATGTTTGTGGTAAAGACTCTAAAAATAATATTCTTTATGTAGCATATGGAGATGATTCAAAATATTTATTATCAGATGAGGCTATTATTGAAGATATGAACTTTATTTCAGATAAACATCCGGTATTTGCTACTGCTAAATTTAGATATAGAAGTGAAGATGTGCCGGTAACAATAGAATACTTAGAGAATAATCAAATAAAAGTTAAATATGATAATGTAAAAGCCGTAACTCCAGGACAAGCATGTGTTATTTATTTAGGTGAACAATGCTTAATGGGTGGAATTATAAAACAAGTATTTAAAGATGGAAAAGATATTTGGTATTTAAAATAGAAAATATTAATTTATTTTCTTTTTATATGGACTTTTATATAAATAATTGATACACTTTAATTAGAAAGTGTAGTTAAACTTTACAATTTAAAAAGACTGCCTAAGCAGTCGCTCACAAGTGAGTATTTAGGGCTAAGCCTTTATTTTAACTCTCTATGTCATCTTAAATGGTATTAAAACTTAATTAATGTCAATTCTAATTTTAATTGGCATTTTTTTTGATCTTAAATTTTAAATATAATTAAATTGCTTTTTAATGTTTATATATTGACAACCGAGTGTAAAGTGTTATACAATTAACATAGTGAGAATAGGAGAAATGATGTATGAAAGAATTGAATGGACTATTAGGTCAAATCGGTATATCTAAAGTTAAACTAGCTAAATATTTAGGTGTATCTAGACAAATGATATATAATTATTTAGAACTTGATTCGTTGAGTAAATGGCCTCAAGAAAAAAGATTACTATTATTAAAATTACTTGACATAGAGGAGGGTAATGAAAAAGAAATAAAGAAAATTAAAGTAAATAGTGAATACTTAGAAAGTGTAGAGGCAAGACTAAATCAAACTGTTAAAGATTTAAATAATCAAAATTTTAATTATAAAAATCTTACGAAAGATGAACAAGAATTATTAAATGATATGATATTCTTAATAAGGGAAAAGTTTACTGAAGAAAAGACAAAAGATACGTATTTTATTTTCTTATATTTATACCATATTTTACAATCAATTGATAATGTTCCAGAGATTAAATATTTATTTGCATACTTATCTAAAAAGACTGGATTTACTAATCCAATGGAATTTAAGTTTGATGAGACTAGACAATTTATTTTAGAAAGTATTATATTTACTGCATTTAATTTATATAATAATGGTGGTGCATCTAGATCAAAATTAGTTGAATCTCATAATAGATTTGTTCAAGAAATTGAAAATGACAAAGAAGAAAAATTAAGTCGTACTCAACAATTAAATACAGTTAAATTCCAAGCATTAAAGGAATTGGGTTACACTGAAATAACTAAAGAAAATGCTTCAGAAGTATTGAACAGAATGGCAGAAATTGAATCCAGAAAAGTATAATTTTAATAAATTTTATAACTTCAAATAACATACATTATGTTAACTTATGTATAAAAAATTTTATTAATAATCAAAAAATAGATACTAATTTATCTATTTTTTTTTGCTTCTAATTGTACCTACTTATAAGTAAATCGTGGCATTATTAATTATTAATAATGTTTTCTAATTTTAATATTATACATAATATCATTACATATCTTTAAATTACTTGAAACATTTTCAGCACATTTTTATTCATTAGATGTATAGTTTATCTACCTCGATTCTTCATATAAAGCATTATATTATTATCATTGAAATAATAAATAGCACTATTGCACAAATAAAACCTAATATCATATATTTATTATTTTTATAACTTTTAACTTCTTTTAATATATCATTCAATGATAAACTTATCATCAGTCCTGCTACAAAAATTAAAATAAACGATAAAAATATTTCATTTATATAATTTTTTAATAATATAAATGCAAGCAATGCCCCTATTGGTTCTGAGAGACCAGAAAGTAGGGTATAAAAGCAAGTTTTTCTTCTCCCTACTCCGCTATAATAAAGTGGAATAGAGATAGCTATTCCTTCGGGAATATTATGAAGCATTATTGCTAAACATAATTCTATACCAAGATGAATATCAGTATAAGCACCCATAAATACCGCGATTCCCTCTGGAAAATTATGTAACATTAATGAAATCATACTAAGTACCCCTATTTTATATAATGATGAATTATTATGAGTTTTAATTTTCTTATTTATTTTATCTATACTTAAATAACCAAGTAAAAAAGTAAGAATTATTAAAATTATACCAAACCCTATTTTATAATTTTTTATAATATTTAATGAAGAAGATGGTAGTAAATCAAAAATAGAAATTAGTGTCATAATAGCAAGAGAAAATGATAGTGACACTACTATTAAATTATCGATTTTCCTATATTTAAAAAATATCAGCACACTTCCAATAACAGTAGAGAGTCCGGCAATCAAAGATAATAATAATGGTATTTTCATAATATATTCTATTAAAGATAATGAAATTTAGACCAATAATTTCCAAATTTACAATACATTATATTACCCTATTTATACATAATAATATTAGGTGGTGATAATAATGACAAACGCAAGAAATAATGCAAGAAGTAATGCTAGAAGTAATGCAAGAAAAACTTCATGCAAAGCAAGAAGCAATGCTAGAAGTAATTCTAGATCAAGAAGTACTTCTAATTCAAGAAGTCGTTAGTTAATAAAAGATATTCACAAATAATTGAATATCTTTTTTTTATTTGTTATAATTGTGGAGAAGGTAATAGTATGAAAGCAAAGGCAGTAAAAATAATTTCTATTTTTTTAATTATGATAATAGATTTACTTTTATTAACAAGAGTAACTTATTTTAGGTATTATGAACCATCATCCCCTACTTTACTAAAAGCAACAATAAAAGATAATAAGATGGTTATTTCATTTAATGTTAATGAGCAACAATTAAATAATAAAGTTTACTGTACAATAAAAGATAATGACGATTTACCTAAAAATACCGACAAAACGTGGGTTTTATCAAAAAATAATCAATGTTCATTTGAAATAAGTAAAAATACATATAAAGCATATGTAATGTCATCAGATAATAAAGTCATATTTGTAGACGGTTCTGATAAAATTGGAAGTATCACAAAATTTGAAGTAAATAAAAATAAAATATATTTAGCAATAAATGATACATATACCCCTACTCTAACACTTGATTATATCGGAAATGTTAAGTCTGATATTAAATGGACAAGTAATGATAATAAAATTGCTAGTGTTGATGGAAATGGTAAGATAAAAGGAATTTCTAAAGGTGAAACCAAAATAATTGCTGCATTAATGGATAAAGAAATATCTATAGATGTTATAGTTACTGATTTAATAGTTAAAAAGCCTAAAGAATTTAGTAATAAGAAACAATATCTACCATGTGGTAAATATTCTAAAGAAGAAAATGATTTATTAGATACGATCTTAGAAGATAGAATTAATACTGTAGGATATAAAACACGTGCTGGTGCGGTTGAAGCAGCAAGATTTTTACCACTAGAATTTCCATATAAAATAAGATATTTTTCTGAAAATGGAAGAGAAGCAACAAATGGAGTTCAGGGTGAAGGAAGATATTATAACAAAGGATTATATTTGCATAGTAGTAGATTTAAAAATATAAAGAAGACTGCTCATGGTCCTCAAACATGGGGATGCAGTATATATAGTAATCCATCTCATGGTAAAAGAGCAAATGGTTTAGACTGCAGTGGTTTCATATCTTGGGTATTATTAAATGCTGGATTTGATGTAGGAGATATTGGCGCTGGTCTTGCACCACATTTAGACTTAACTGACTACGGTCAAAGAATTAATTTTAATTATGATGTAGTTAAATCCGGTAAAGTTAAAGTTGGAGACTTATTAAGCTCTGGTGGTGTAAATGGTGGTCATATTGCTATGATAGCGGGAGAAGATGATACATATTATTACGTTGCTGAAAGTTTATGGACTCCTCCAAATGTAAGTGTAGGAATATATAAATATGCAAAAAAGACAATATTCAATAGATATTATTATGTTGTACTTATGGATAGTTATTATAAAGAAGATGGAAAATTAACAAAATTATGGTATAAGGAAGTGTGAATTATGGATTTTATTGAAGAATTTATAGAAGATAATATAAAAGTAATTGTTATAACTTTTATAATTATATTTGTAGTTTTAGCATTATATTTTATATTAAGAGAAAAGAAAACTTATGAAATTGTAGAATGTCAAAGTAACGGTGGTTATTTTGAAAGAAGCATTACATATAAAAACGATAAAGATTCATGTGACTTAATTATAAATGCTGGAAGTAAACCTACTTCAACTTATACTTTAAAAGTCAAAAAAGTTAAAATCAGTAGAAAAAATAATATTGAAATACTTGTAGAAAATAAAAAGCTATCTGATGAAACAAAAGAATCATTTACTAATCCTTATTGTAAGATAAAATTTAATTTTCCATGTAATGATGTTTATGTAAAGGATAACCACAATAGGATATATTCCCTATTAAATAATGTAAACTAAAGGTACTTTAAATGTTAAGTATCTTTTTTCAATTTTAATAATATGATAATATTAAATAAAAGATGGTGATAATTATGGCAAAAAAAAGATATAAAAAACGAAAATTAAAAAACAAGTTTAAATTACTTTTTAAATTTATATTATTCTTACTTGTAGTATTTACTTCATATTATTTATATAATTTAATTAGTAATAAATCCCCTATTCTATCTATCACAAACAAAAATAATAATTTAGAAATAGAATTAA
>ERZ857629.2902-NODE-2902-length-15255-cov-10.949079_pt1 | contig 15255 bp, 14 predicted proteins | sample MGYA00519700_ERZ857629 | MGnify/ENA primary metagenome ERZ857629 (study PRJEB31778, sample SAMEA3449351) | human gut metagenome | biome: human gut; feature: human-associated habitat; material: faeces | place: United Kingdom | collected 2010/2012 ... | reverse complement strand
GCGGCCACCGGCGGCAGCTTCAAGAAGTGCAACGACATGAAGGAAGCCTTCAAGGGCGCCGACATCGTGTATCCCAAGTCCTGGGCCCCGTTCAAGGCCATGGAGGAGCGCACGAAGCTCTATCAGAAGGGCGACAAGGCCGGCATCGACGCGCTGGAGAAGAAGCTCCTCGCCCAGAACGCCGAGCACAAGGACTGGGCCTGCACCGAAGAGATGATGAAGCTCACCAAGGACGGCAAGGCGCTCTACCTGCACTGCCTGCCCGCCGACATCACCGGCCTTTCCTGCCCCGAGGGCGAGGTCGACAACAGCGTGTTCGACCGCTATATCGTCCCCCTGTACAAGCAGGCCTCCTACAAGCCCTACATCATCGCCGCGATGATCTTCCTGGCCCAAGTCAAGGATCCCGTCCGCGCGCTGATGGAGATGGACAAGTCCGACGCCGAGCGCAAGATGTTCTAAGTCCACACCGTTCCCGACGCAATTACAAAAAAAGCGGCTCTGCCGCTTTTTTTGGCAATGAGAGAAATTCCAAACCATCATACAATTAAGGAGAGATCGTCATCATGAGCAAGAGAATCGTCATCGCCCTCGGCGGCAACGCGCTGGGCAACACCCCCTATGAGCAGCTCGCCCTCGTCACCGAGACCGCCAAGCCCATCGTCGACCTCATCGCGCAGGGCAACGAGGTCATCATCGCCCACGGCAACGGCCCGCAGGTCGGCATGATCAACCTCGGCATGGCCACCGCCGCCGAGGCCAAGGCCATCAAGTCCGACATGCCCTTTCCCGAGTGCGGCGCGATGAGCCAGGGCTATATCGGCTATCACCTGCAGAACGCCATCGGCAACGAGCTCGCCTCCCGCGGCATGAACAAGGACGTCGCCACCGTCGTGACGCAGGTGCTCGTCGACGAGGCCGACCCCGCTTTCCAGCATCCCACCAAGCCCGTCGGCGCGTTCTACGACAAGGAGACCGCCGAGCGAATCGCCGCCGAAAAGGGCTACACCATGGTCGAGGACGCCGGCCGCGGCTACCGTCAGGTCGTCCCCTCCCCCAAGCCGATCGACGTCATTGAGAAGAACACCGTCAAGGCGCTCGTTGACAACGGCACGGTCGTCATCACGGTCGGCGGCGGCGGCATCCCCGTCGTGCGCAAGGACGGCAAGCTCTACGGCACGCCCGCCGTCATCGACAAGGACTTCGCCTCCGCCAAGCTCGCGGAGCTCCTCGACGCCGATATGCTCGTCATCCTGACCGCCGTTGAGAAGGTCGCCATCAACTTCGGCAAGCCCGATCAGAAGGGTCTCGACACGCTGACCCCCGATGAGGCGCGCAAGTATATCGAAGAAAAGCAGTTCGCCCCCGGCTCCATGCTGCCGAAGGTTCAGGCTGCGATGTCCTTCGCCGAGAGCAAGAGCGGCCGCACCGCGCTCATCACGCTGCTTGAGAAGGCAGCCGAGGGCATCGAGGGCAAGACCGGCACCCGCGTCCAGATGTAAGGCCCCGGCGCCTGCAAAAGCGCCAAACGTTCCGTACAAGATAAACAAAAGGTTTGCCCCTGCGGGCAAACCTTTTGTTTGCTTTCCTGACGATTTTTTTGAATTTTCTCCCATCTGCTTAAAATTCCTGTAGAATTTTGGTAAATTTTTCGAACCATTTTTGTTTTTGCCCCGTTGCGTTTTGCCGGAAAATTCTGTATGATAGTAGCCAAAGGCATTGCCCCGTCAGGGCGTGCCAACTTTTAAGGAGGATTTACCACATGAAGAAGCTTCTTGCGATCCTGCTGTCTGTCATCATGGTCCTCTCCCTTGTTGCCTGCGGCGATAAGGCTCAGGACGAGACCCCCAACACCGACGACCAGCAGCAGACCACCGACGAGACCAAGACCGTCAAGGTCGGCCTCATCTGCATCGGTGATGAAAACGACCAGGGCTACACCTACAACTTTATCCGCGGCAAGGAAGCCGCCACCGACGAGCTTGCGGCCAAGGGCATCAATGTCGAGTGGGTCGTCAAGTACAACATCGGCGAGGATTCCACCTGCGAGGATGCGAACATCGAGCTGGCTGAAGAAGGCTGCGAGCTGATCTTCAACAACTCCTATGGCTTTGAGCCGTTCATGCTCAAGGTCGCGCCCGACTATCCCGAGATCCAGTTCGTCGGCTGCACCAATCAGGGCTCCTGGAACGACGGCCTTGACAACACCCACAACGCCTTCGCCAACATCTATGAAGGCCGTTACCTCGCCGGCGTCGCCGCCGGTATGAAGCTCCAGCAGCTCATCGACGACGGCACCATCAAGCCCGAAGAGGCCGTCATCGGCTACGTCGGCGCGTACTCCTTCGCCGAAGTTATCTCCGGCATGACCTCTTACTTCCTGGGCGCCCGCTCCGTCTGCCCGAGCGCGACCATGAAGGTCCAGTTCGTCGGCTCCTGGTCCGACGCCACTGAGGAGTCCAACGCCGCGTCCGCTCTGTGCGACCTCGGCTGCAAGATCATCTCCCAGCACTCCGATAACACCACCCCCGCCACCATGGCACAGTCCAAGGGCGCGTTCCACACCGGCTACAACAACGACATGACCGGCGTTGCTCCCGAGGCCTCCATCATCGGCTGCCGCATCGACTGGGCGCCGTACTTCGTCTATGCCATCGAGGCTGTTGCCAACGGCCAGGCCTTCGATCAGGACTTCTGCAAGGGCTATGCTGACGGCAGCGTCGTGCTGACCGATCTGAACGAAGCCATCGCCGCCCCCGGCACCGCTGAAAAGCTCGCCGAGGTCGAGGCCGGTCTCAAGGACGGCTCCATCAAGGTCTTCGACACCTCCACCTTCACCGTTGGCGGCGAGACCCTGACCTCCGCTTTCGCCCTCGATACCGACGGCGACTTCACCCCCGACTCCGAGGAGGCCGTGTTCGACGGCGCGTTCCACGAGTCCTACTTCCAGTCCGCTCCTTACTTTGCCATCCAGATTGACGGCATCGAGTGGCTGAACTCCGCGTTCTAAGTCAACGCTTTGTACATCCCATCGGAGAGCTGCCTGCGGGCAGCTCTCCTTTTTTGCGTCTTCCCCTGAAAAAAAGTAAGGTCATCAAACTTTTTGTTGATTTTCCCATTTTTTTGCACCCACTTTTGATAGATTCGCCGATAGCTTTTTCATTTACATCATGGCTCGATTATGTTAATATAGGTATTGAATAATCAGCATTTATCGGAGCTTCCCTCGTTCCCTCCGGTAAGGTGGCTGCAGCCTTAGACAGAAAGGATGACAGAACCTTGGACAACGCATGTGCAATCGAACTGAGACACATTACCAAGCGCTTTGGCAAGGTCGTTGCCAACGACAGCATCGACCTGACCATCAACCGCGGCGAGATCCTCTCCCTGCTGGGAGAAAACGGCAGCGGTAAGACCACGCTGATGAACATGCTCGCCGGCATTTACTTCCCCGATGAGGGCGAGATCTATGTCAACGGCGTGCTCACCTCCATCCGCTCCCCGAAGGACGCCTTCGACAACCACATCGGCATGATCCACCAGCACTACAAGCTCGTTGACGTGTTCACCGCGGCGGAGAACATTGTTCTCGGCCTCGACGAGCCGGGCAAGCTGGACATCAAGGCCGCCAACGCAAAGGTCAAGGAGATCTGCGACCGCTACGGCTTCGATATCGACCCCACGAAGAAGATCTACGACATGTCCGTCTCGCAGAAGCAGACGGTGGAGATCGTCAAGGTGCTCTACCGCGGCGCGGACATTCTGATCCTCGACGAGCCGACCGCCGTTCTGACCCCGCAGGAAACGGAAAAGCTCTTCAACGTGCTGCGCAATATGCGCGCCGACGGCAAGGCCATCGTCATCATCACCCACAAGCTGCACGAGGTCATGTCCCTTTCGGACAAGGTCGCGGTGCTGCGCAAGGGCCAGTACATCGGCACCGTCAACACCGCCGAGACCAACCCTCAGGCGCTGACCGACATGATGGTCGGCCACGCGGTCACGCTGAACATCGACCGCCCGCGCTATGAAAACCCCGTCCCGCGCCTGACGCTCAAGGACGTCACGTGCTACGATGCCGAAGGCGTCGCCCGCCTCGACCACGTCTCGTTCACCGCCATGGGCGGCGAGATCCTCGGCGTCGCGGGCATCGCGGGCAGCGGCCAGCGCGAGCTGCTCGAATCCATCGCGGGCCTTTATCCCGTGGCCGAGGGCGGCAGCATCCGCTACACGCCCGAGGGCGCGCCCGAATCCGAGCTGGTCGGCAAAACGCCGATGCAGATCAAAAAATCCGGCGTCGCGCTCGCGTTCGTGCCGGAGGACCGCCTTGGCATGGGCCTTGTCGGCTCGATGGGCATGACGGGCAACATGATGCTCCGCTCGTGGAAAAAGGGCAAGGGCGTGTTCGTCAACCGCAAGGACCCCAACGAGCTGGCCATGAGCATCTGGAAGGAGCTCGAGGTCGTAACGCCCAGCACCGAGTTCCCCGTGCGCCGGATGTCCGGCGGCAACGTGCAGAAGGTGCTCGTCGGACGCGAGATCGCGTCCTCTCCGAACGTGCTGATGTCCGCCTACGCCGTGCGCGGCCTTGACATCAACACCTCTTACACCATCTACAACCTCATGACCGGGCAGAAGATGAAGGGCGTTGCCGTCATCTTCGTCGGCGAGGATCTGGACGTGCTGCTCGAGCTGTGCGACCGCATCCTCGTGCTCTGCGGCGGCAAGGTCAGCGGCATCGTCGATGCCCGCACCACCACCAAGGAGGAGATCGGCCTGATGATGACCCGCATCGGCGGCGGAAAGGAGGAGGCAGTCCATGCATAACGAGAACAAGGTACCCCTGATCCGTCTCGCCAAGCGCGACATGATGGAGCCGTGGAAGGTCTGGTGCATCCGCCTTGCCTCCATCCTCGTGGCGCTGATCCTCGGCGGTCTCGTCATGATGATCGCCCTGCCCGACGGCGCGTCCCCCATCACGGGCTACGCCACCATCATCACCGGCGCGCTCGGTAAAAAGACCGCCATCCGCCAGACCGTCAAGCTCGCCGTCCCGCTGCTGGGCTGCGCGCTGGCCATCGCCCCGTGCTTCAAGATGCGCTTCTGGAACATCGGCGCCGAGGGCCAGATCACCGCGGGCGCCATCGCCGCGAGCTACTTCGCGCTCTACTGGGTCGGCAAGGTCCCGTCGGCGCTGCTGCTCATCATCATGGGCCTGTCCGGCGCGGTCGCCGGCGGCATCTGGGCGCTGATCCCCGCGTTTTTCAAGGCCAGATGGAACACCAACGAGACGCTCTTTACCCTGATGATGAACTACATCATCATCGGCGTGGTGCGCTGGCTCCAGGGCGGCCCGTGGGAAGGCCGTCCCGGCTCGCAGATCATCCCGCAATTCGACGCTGCCGCGACGCTCCCCAAGGTGCTTGGCGTCCATTGCGGCTGGATCATCGTGCTGATCCTCGTCGTGTTCATGCACGTTTACATGAACCACACCAAGCACGGCTATGAGATCGCCGTCATCGGCGACTCCATCAACACCGCGCGCTATGCGGGCATGAACGTCGGTCACGTGATGATGCGCACGATGTTCCTCTCCGGCGCGATCTCCGGTCTGGTCGGCTTCATCGTCGCCTCCGGCGCGAACACCACGCTCTATGACGGCGTGGCTGCGGGCGTGGGCTTCACGTCCATCACGGTCGCCTGGCTCAGCCAGCTCAACGCGTTTGCGATGATCGTCATCTCCATGATGCTCGCGGTCATCTCCAAGGGCGCCGAAACGCTCCAGACGCGCCTTGCCGTGCCGGCCTCCATCTCCGATATCATCACCGGCATCCTGCTGTTCTGCATGCTCGGCTGCGAATTCTTCATCAACTACCGGCTGATCTTCCGCTCGTCGAAAACTGAAAAGGAGGCGGCTAAGTAATGGCTAACTTTGCAACGCTTTTCATCACCCTCATCATCGCCGCCATCACCTACGGCACACCGCTGCTGTTCGGTACGCTCGGCGAGATCCTGACGGAGAAATCCGGCAACCTCAACCTCGGCGTTGAGGGTATCATGTTCATGGGCGGCGCGATGGGCCTCGGCGGCGTGTACTACTACGAGAAGTTCGCCTCCGCGCCCAACGGCCACCTTGCTATCCTCATCGGCATCCTCTGCGCGTTCCTTGCCGGCGCGCTCGCCTCGCTGATCTTCAGCTTCCTGACGATCTCGCTGCGCGCCAACCAGAACGTCACGGGCCTTGCGCTCTCGATCTTCGGCACCGGCGTCGGCCAGTTCATTGGCGAGTATATGCGTGTGAGCGAGAACGGCTACATCTCCGTGAGCAATATGCTCAAGGGCTACTTCCAGAACTCTCCGTTCCCCAAGGGGCTGCAGAACATTCCCTATATCGGCGGCATCCTCTTCGGCAACAGCTTTTTCTTCTATCTTTCGGTGCTCTGCGCCGTGGGCCTGTTCTATTACCTGAACAAGACCCGCAGCGGCCTGTATCTGCGCAGCGTGGGCGAAAGCCCCGCCACTGCCGACGCGGCCGGCATCAATGTTACGAAGTATAAGTACCTCGCCACCATCATCGGCGGCGGCGTGAGCGCCATCGGCGGCATGGTCTACATCATGACCATCGCGGGCGGCGTTTGGAACCACGAGGGTCTGTCCGGTGTAGGCTGGCTGGCCGTCGCGCTGGTCATCTTCTGCCTGTGGCGTCCGCTCAGCGCCATCTGGGGCAGCGTGCTCTTCGGCGCGCTGATGATCCTGTATCTGCGTCTGGTGGTCGCGTTCATCCCCACGCAGCTCTACAAGATCCTGCCCTATGTGGTCACGGTCATCGTGCTGATCATCTCCAGCATGCGCAACAACAAGGAGAAACAGCCGCCTGCCTCGCTGGGCCTGAACTACTTCCGCGAAGAGCGCTAACGCTTTCAAAAACGGCAACCGAATTGGTTGCCGTTTTTGAGTAGGCTCACACTCCGCTCTGCGCACGCGCCACAGGCGCGCACGCTCGCTCCGCGCAAAGTGTTTTTTGCCACGCACGTGTCGCGGCAAAAAACAATTGAAAGTAATTGCGCCGTGCGCGGCGCAATCGAAGCGCATGTCGTCCTTCGCGACGGATCTCAATTTATTTGCCGCCGTGCGCGGCGGCAAAGTCTGCGACGCTTTTTGCCACGCGCACGCCCCAGGGCGGTATCTCTTGCCGCTTTGCGGCAATTCACCTTCTGTCACGGCAAAAAACAATTGAAAATAATTGCGCCGTGCGCGGCGCAATCGGAGTGCGCGGCGGCAAAGTCTGCGACGCTTTTGCCACGCGCACGCCCCAGAGCGGCATCTCTTGCCGCTTTGCGGCAATTCACCTTCTGTCGCGGCAAAATCATTTGCACTGTGCGCGGCGCAAAATGACGCGCAAACGGCAGCGTGCCCTTTACCGGAAAGGAGACTATTATGTCCACTCTGCTCATCCAGAATATTCGGACGCTCGTCTCGTGCGACGAGAATGACACCGTGTACGAAAACGTCGACCTCTACGCCGAAGACGGCTTCATCCGCGCCATCGGCCCCACCCTGCCGTACACGGCAGACAGGACCATCGACGCGCGTCATATGCTCTGCTATCCGGGGCTTGTGAACACGCACCACCACCTCTACCAGATCTTCTCGCGCAATCTGCCGGAGGTGCAGAACATGGAGCTGTTTGACTGGCTCAAGACGCTCTATGAGATCTGGAAGAACCTCGATGAAGACGTCATCCGTCTCTCCACGCTCACGGGGCTTGGCGAGCTGATGAAGCACGGCTGCACGACCTGCTTCGACCATCACTATGTCTTCCCCGCAGGCGCAGGCGACCTGATCGGCGCGCAGTTCGCGGCCGCCGACGAAATCGGCGCGCGCATGTATGCCTCACGCGGCAGCATGGATCTTTCCGTCAAGGACGGCGGGCTTCCGCCCGACAGCGTGGTACAGACGGTCGATGAGATCATGGCCGACTCCGCGCGCCTGATCGAAACGTACCACGACAGGTCGTTCGGTGCGATGCACCGCATTGCGCTCGCGCCCTGCTCGCCGTTTTCCGTGTCCGCGGAGCTTCTGCGCGAGAGTGCGGCGCTGGCGCGTCAGTACGGCGTGCGCCTGCACACGCACCTGTGCGAGACGAAGGATGAGGAAAACTTCATGCTCGCGCGCGAAGGCGTGCGTCCGCTCGAGTATATGGAGCGCCTTGGCTGGACGGGCAGCGACGTCTGGTTTGCCCACGGCATCCACTTCAACGACGAGGAGCTGCGCGTGCTCGCCAGAACCGGCACCGGCGTTGCCCACTGCCCGATCTCGAACATGAAGCTTTCCTCCGGCGTTGCACACATCCCCGAGATGCTCTCGCTCGGCGTGCCGGTGGGCCTTGCCGTCGATGGCTCCGCCTCGAACGACGGTTCGTCACTCATGGAGGAGCTGCGCGTCGCTTTTCTGCTGCATCGGCTCAGCGCCAGCAAGAAGGCTCCCAGCGGCTATGATGTGCTCAAAATGGCCACACGCGGCAGCGCGCAGCTCCTTGGCCGCAGCGAGGATATCGGCTCGCTCGCGCTCGGCAAGTGCTGCGACCTCTTTATGATCGACTCGCGCCGCCTCGAGCTGGTCGGCTCGTGCTTCGACCCCAAAAGCGTGCTCGGCACCGTCGGCGTGCGCGGCACAGTCGACTACACCATCGTCCACGGCCGCGTGACGGTCGAGCATGGCCGCCTTGTCATGATCGACGAGGAAAAGCTCGCGCACGACGCGGAGGCAAAATGCCGCGCCTATCTGGGCCGCTGAAACGCACTATGACCGTTGAGATCGTATGCGGCGGCACCGCCGCACTCCCCCCCGCCGACCGCGCCGCGGCACTGCTGCCGCTTACGGCGGGCGACACCCTTACGCTCGCCTGCATGAACGGCGATCTGAAGGCCGCCTATCGCGTGCTGCGCGCTGTTATGGACTACGGCTACGAGCACGAGCGGCCGTCCCGCGTGCGCCTTGTCTGCGCGGATGAGACGGCTTACAAAGCCTATACCTTCCAGTGGAATATGTGGTTTGCCGAGCGCAAGCCGGCGCATGAGGACTGAACGAAAAAGACGGCCGAAGAATATCTTCGGCCGTCCTTTTTTCTTATAAGTAGCGGTCCATTTTTTGCAGCAGCGTCCGGTAAAGCTCGGAAAACTCCTGCTTCGTGCCGCGCAGCAGCTCCTGCATCTCCGCACACGAGCGCGCAAACCCCTGCTCCGCCTCGCGGCGTTCGCGCTCCAGTCCCGCCGCGATCTCGTCCTGCAATTCTCCAACGCCCGCGAGCAGCTCCATCAGCTCTCCCTGCGTCTTAAAGAACCCGTCGCCGAAGCGCTCGTGACGGGGATATTTCCCGCTGCGATAGTTGTCGATGACGACCTCGTAGCGCGCCATCGCGCGCTCCACCGCCGTCTCCCACGAAACGTACAGCTCGCGCTGCGCGTTTTCGCCGACGATGCGCATCGTCTCCGGCGCGCGGCAGAGCTCTGCAAGCTTTGCCGCCATCGACGCGGCGTTCTCCTCGATGAAAAAGCCGTTGCGCCCATCGCTCACGCCCTCCGCGGCGCACGAGCCGCGGATCATCACCGTCGCCGTGCCGCTGGCCGCGGCCTCGCGCACGACAAGGCCATTCGTGTCAAAGGTCGAGGGGAAAAGGAAGAGGTCGGCGCGGCTATACCATGCGCGAATGACCTCGCGGTCAGCGATCGCGCCGGTGAAAAAGCAGCGGTCGGACAGCCGCAGCTCCTGCGCATAGGCGCGGATCGCCGCGCCGTCCGCGCCGTCGCCGACAAACACCATGCGGAAGTCAACGTTTTGCTCCCGCAGCGCGCCCAGCGCATCCAGAATGATGCGGATGCCCTTGTACCACATCAGCCGCCCGACGAACAGGAACACCGGCACGTCATGCGGCAGGTCGTACCCGCCCACCGCTGCGGCGACGGCCTCGTCGGACACCCGCCCGCGCGGCACATCCACGCCGTTTTCCATCACGATGTAGTCCCCCTCGTAGCCGAGCGAGCGCAGATCCTCTCCCGCGCCGCGGCTCACGACCCAGACCTCGTCGCAGCTCGAGACGTTCTGCACCAGCGCGCGGATGGCGCTCTCCTGCAAAAGCTTGCCGCGCACCGCTCTGGCGATGTCGATGTCGTACTTCGTGTGATAGGTCAGCACGAGCGGCGCATCCAGCTGCGCGCGCAGCGAGCGCGCCAGCAGGCACGAGGTGATCGGGCAGTGCGTGTGCAGCACGTCCGGCTTTTCCTCCGCCAGCACGCGCGCGACCTCGGGCGAGAAGGGGTAACCCGCTACATAGCCGACGAGCTTTCGCGTATCGATGCTCGGATAGCGCAGCACGGGGAAGGGATAGGCGCTGTCGTCCGCGCCCGGCATGGCCGGCGCTGCGACCACCGCGCGCGAGCCGTGCGCGGTGATGTTCTTCGCGTAGTTCAGAACGGCGTTGGCCACGCCGTCGATCTCAGGCGGGAAAGAATCGTTCAAAAGGCAGATGGTCTTGCTGTCCATGGCGTTGCCCTCCGGAAAAGCAGAGTTTTCTCCGGCGCGCAGCGCCGGAATTTCGAGTTCAGTATATCATCTTCGGAAAAAAGATGGTATACTGTATGTGAATTTTACAGCCCGTTTATATTGCGGCGCGGAAAGGAGGCTCCATGCGCATACTGACCTACACCGTCCCCCCCGCGCTCGAGGGCCGCATGGTCAAGGGCATCCTGCGCGGCGAGCTGCACATCTCCTACACGCTGCTCAAGAGTCTCAAATGGCGCGAGAACGCGATCCTGCTCAACGGACGGAGCGTTCACGTCAATGCGTGCGTCCGCGCGGGGGACGTGGTCAGCGTCGCGCTCGATGAGCGTGCGCCGCGCCAGACGCTCTGTGCAGCAGGTGCGGGCGCGCCGGACATCGTCTATGAGGACGAGGACCTGCTGGTGCTCAACAAGCCCGCGGGCATCGCCATGCACCAGAAGGCGGACGGCACGGGCGCGCCGAGCCTTGCCGCGATACTGACGGGCTATCTCGGCGAGGGCAGCGTGCCGCACTTTGTCAGCCGTCTCGACAAGGGCACGTCAGGGCTGCTCATCGCCGCGAAAAGCGGCTACGTCCACGACCGCCTTGCCCGTGCGCTGCATTCCGATGCGCTCAGGCGCGAATACCGCGGCATCGCCGTGGGACAGGTCGCGCCGCCATGCGGCGTGATCGACGCTCCCATCGGCCGCGCGGACGGCTCCATCATTCGCCGCTGCGTGCGTGCGGACGGCCTTCCGAGCGTCACGGAGTATGAGACGCTACAAACGACCGAGCGCTTCACGCTCCTGCGTCTCCGCCCGCAGACGGGACGCACGCACCAGCTGCGCGTCCACATGGCGCACCTCGGCTATCCCCTTGCGGGCGACTGGCTCTACGGCACGGAGGACAAGGGTCTCATCGCCCGCCCCGCGCTGCACTCCTGCGAGCTTACGTTCACGCAGCCGGTCACAGGGCAGGAACTGCATTTTACCGCACCGCTGCCGGAGGACATGGCGCGCCTGCTGGAATGAAAAAAGCACCGCTTCTCGCGGTGCTTTTTCTCATTTTTCCTTGTAGTAGAGCCGGCAGTGGCAGTAACCCTCAAACTCGGGGTCCGCGATCTGTTCGCGGAACTCCCTGCACATGCAGACGTTGTCCTCCGTTTTCTGGAAGCGGCAGGGGCATTGCAGCTCGCGCTTCAAAAGCGCCGCGCGCAGGCGGGCGACGACCTCGGCGTCCTCGTTGTATCGTATCTTCATGCCTTGCACTTCTCCAGCATCGCCTTGATGTCGGCCTTGTCATGCACGCCGACCATGCCGGTGAGCGTGTGGCGGTCCTGCACGACGGCGAGCGTCGGGATGGAATCGATGCCGAACATCGAGGCAAGATTCGGCTGCTCGTCAACGTTGACCTTGCAGAACTTGACCTTGTCCTCTTCCTCGTTGAGCGCGGCAAAGACGGGTGCCATCATTTTGCACGGCTGGCACCACTCGGCCCAGAAGTCAATGATGATAAGGCCCGGATCGTTCAGCACCTCGGCCTCGAAGTTCTCCTCCGTCAGCGTGACGATATCGGTAAAGGTGCGCGTCTCGACATACGGCTCGCGGAAGCCGCCGCCACAACCGCCGCAGCCCGCGCCGCATGCACTGCATCCGCTGCCGCAGCCTGCGCCGCAGCCGCCCGCGCCTGCGGCGCTGTCGCCGGTCATCAGCTCGAGCCGGCCCTCAAGAAAGCTGTCGACCGCCGCGTCCGCCTCGCCGGATACGCCGGAGATGAGCAGCATGTGCGCGTTTTCCACGGCGCTGCGCGCGCCCGGGCCGATATCGCCGCAGATAATAAGGTCGACGCCGCGCGCCTTGAGCCCGCCCGCGACCTTCTCATGGTCGAGATCATCAAAGGTCACGCTGTCCTTTTCGATGGGCTTGATATCCTCGATGGTGTAGAGGTTAAAGGTCTTGGTATGGCCGAAGTGCTGCATCACCTGGCCGTTTTCACAGGGAATGGCAATTTTCATCATGTTTTTCCTTTCTTCGGCAGCGCGGCGGGATGCCGCGCCCCATGCTTTGTCCGTAGTGTACCACGCTTTTCCTCTCCGTACAACCGGAAATTTGTAAACAAACCGCGATCGTCCGCAGCGCCGCCTTGCTTTGACATTTATTCCCCACTATGCTATGATCGTTGCATCGCTGAGACTCTTTCGCCGCCAAGTCCAAACCTATAGAGGGGAGCGCAGCCATGCAGATCAGTCAGTTTTTTCTGAATGGAGACATGAAGGGCGCCATTGCATACATGCGCGAGCACGAGGAATTCAAGGACATTCTTCCCGCGTATGCCGCGATCTTTGAAAACTGCGAATACCGCACGTTTGAAATACCGGATATGCTCAACGACATCCTGCGGCTGTATCAGGTCTATTTCCGCGATGCCTTTTACTGCGGCTTGCCGGAGGCAGAGGCCGCGGGCAGGCTGCTGACAGGGCTGAGAGCGCTCCTGCATATGCCGGACGCGGATGAAGCGCTTCTGACCGAGCAGCTTCGATCGGTGTTTGAAGCGAACGGCTATCATGCGCTTTTCGGGAAGACACAGGGATATTACGGCCCTTATGTCTGGCGGGATACGGTGCCGACCGTCTACTCTGTCGAGCTGCCGGACGGAACGGCGGAATATACGGTCAATATTCTCAAGGGCTTCGTATTCCGAAGCTGGATGGATTATCTGACCTTCGGCCGGTACGGTACGGGCGGCTGGGCCTCGGCCGACGGCACGATCAACTGCGTTGAACAGGCGTATGACTTCGAGAGCGAGCGGTTTCTTGTTTCGCTTCTGAAGCACGAAGCGCAGCATACGATGGATATGAAACGGTTTCCGGGGATCGCCCCCGCGGAGCTGGAGTACCGGGCAAAACTGGTGGAGCTCCACTACTCCGGCGATTTGGGGCTGCTGCAGAAGTTCTTATCGGAAGCGGATGAAAGCAGGACAGGCGACAGTCATGCGGCAGCAGCCGCGCGGATCAAGCGCGAGTTTGCAGGCACGGATCAAAGGTCGCTGCCCTGTATCCGGACGCAGGCGCTGAAGCTGCTTCATGCACACACGAAAGAAATGGAAGAAAAATACGGGCGGCCGAAGTCAGTGTCCAACGGTTGACCGCAGCGGTCTTCTTTCTCTATGACGCAGCCCAAAAAGCCGCCGCAGCAGAAATCCTGCTGCGGCGGCCTTTTGCTTTATGGAATTCAAGGCGCTCAGTCGTCCTTCTCCTCGTCGTCCTCCAGGTCGGCGGGATCAAACTCGAGAGTCGCGCCGCAGTTGGGGCAGATCACCTTGCCGTCTTCCAGAACGGAATCGTCGAAGAAGATCTCCTCCTCACACTCGGGGCAGGTCGTGGCGTAGCACTCCTCCTCGTCATCCTCGTCTTCTTCCTCGTCGTAGTCGTCCTCGTCCTCATCATAGACAAGGTCCTCCACGTCGCTGAGATCGTCGCTGACGACATCGAGCCCGTCGCCAAGCTCCATGACCTCGTCGGTCAGATCCTCGACCTCGAGCGCGACCTCGTCGAGCACGTCCACGATCGCGCGGAACAGCTTGCCCTCGTTGGACTCGGCGTCGAGCTTCAGGCCTTCCATCAGGCCCTTGAGATATGCGATCTTTTCAGAAATACCCATCGTAAAACTCCTTTCCTTGAGCGGAACTACGATCCTCCTGTGGCTGCTATCGTATGCGGGCCGTATGCCTTACTTGGCGCGGCTGAGATACTCGCCCGTGCGGGTGTCGATCGTGATCTTGTCGCCGATGTTGACGAACAGGGGCACCTTGATCTGCGCGCCGGTCTCGAGCGTGGCGGGCTTGAGGGTGTTGGTGGCGGTGTTGCCGGCCAGGCCCGGCTCGGTATCGGTGACCTCAAGGTCGACGAAGTTCGGCGCTTCCACGCCGAAGACATTGCCCTTGATGGACAGGATCATGCACATGGTATTCTCCTTGACGAAGCGGAACGCGTCGCCGAGCATATCGCGGTTCAGCGGGACCATGTCGTAGGTCTCCTGATCCATGAAGTAGTACAGATCGCCGTCGTTGTAGCTGTACTCCATGTTCTTGCGCTCGATGGCCACCTCGTCGAACTTCGCGGTGGGGTTGAAAGAGGTCTCGGTCACGCCGCCGGTGACGACGTTCTTCATCTTGGTGCGCACAAAGGCCGCGCCCTTGCCGGGCTTGACATGCTGGAACTCGACGACCTGATAATACTTGCCGTCCATCTCGAAGACCTTACCGTTTCTGAAATCACCAGCCGTAATCGTTGCCATTGCTTTTTCCTCCTGTATTCCCGAGGATATCCGTTGCTATCCTCAAATTCAAAAAAGTATCGGTTGATAACCTTAGGTATTTTACCGCATACAGCGCGCCTTTGCAAGTGGTTTTCTTGATATTGCGGTAGATTTTCACAAATTTTTCGATCCTGCACGTTCGTCGTGGGCGCTGGCGGCCTTGAACGGCTGCTGCATCGCGTGCAGCGCGCGGTTCCATGCGCCGCGCGGCCCGCCCTTCGGCTCGACCATCAGCGCCAACACGCCGCTGCGCCGTCGTCCCAAGGATGCAGAACGCGACTTGGACCCGTGGACGCTCATCGCGCTGATGAGCGCTGCCTGGCGCGAGCTGGATTACGAGGGCGCCGAACACTACCTGCGCATCCTGGTGCGCTCATGCCCGCACGCGGCCGAAGCACTC
>ERZ857629.2897-NODE-2897-length-15270-cov-11.129017_pt1 | contig 15270 bp, 12 predicted proteins | sample MGYA00519700_ERZ857629 | MGnify/ENA primary metagenome ERZ857629 (study PRJEB31778, sample SAMEA3449351) | human gut metagenome | biome: human gut; feature: human-associated habitat; material: faeces | place: United Kingdom | collected 2010/2012 ... | reverse complement strand
GATCTGCCGTCTCCTAAGAAGGGCCTAAAAATCCTTTAAAGGGCACAACTGTGAAGCCTTTGGTGCCTGCTTCTTACGCCCAGTTTGGGGTGGGTGCTGAAGGGAGGCAAAAGCGAAAGCTGCGCCTGCGGATCCCGGGCGTCCCCTAATGGCATAGGGGAGCCGACCCTGTTTCTGCGGAGACCTGTCGCTGTGCCGGAGCGGACTCCCGTTTCGGGTATCGACTTCGGTACGGAACAGGATATGAACCTGCATTGCGGTGCTACCCGGCCTTTGTGCCGCGAACGCTGTGTGCAGTGTAGCCTGCCTTGCGTGGGAAATTCGGATAGGAGAACAACGTGCAGACTCTGGCCAAGGGCGAGGCACGATCGCTCCTTGAAATCTTTCCTGCAAAAGAGGATAAGAGACGGCGTGACTCCGGGGTGGAAATCACCTAGGCTGTCGTAAGGGCAGCGGAAGGGTTACAGTGCGGACTGAGTGGCAATCGGGTACCCCGTATGGAGACAACGGGGCGCGGCGCCTAAGGGGGAACCGCCTCCATCGGCAACGAGAGGTGCGCTGCGGGGAAAGCCAACCCGACCTATGCCGCAGGATTACCTTCTGCTGTTGCCGCTGCATTAGCAAGCTTAAAAAATTTTGATGCTGGAGAGTTCAAATTTTGGAAAACGAAGAAAACGAAGCGGACCGAAGGAGCGCGAAGAAGGCGGAAAAGACGCCGAGCCATGCCCGCTGGGTCGTCCGCGTGTTCCTGATCGCCGTGGCGCTCTCGGCTGCGATGAGCCTGTGCTCCGGCGCAGTGCTCGAGGATGCGGGCTATGTGAGCGCAACGCTGATCCTCGCGCTTTTCATCCTGCTCGGCATTGTGTTCGATATCATCGGCGTCGCCGTGACGGCGGCGAATCCGCGTCCGTTCAACTCCATGGCGGCGCACCGCGTCAAGGGCGCGAAGGAGGCGCTGTACCTCATCCGCAACGCGGAGAAGGTCGCCTCGTTCTGCAACGACGTGGTCGGCGACATCTGCGGCATCGTCAGCGGATCGACCGCGACGGTCATCGTCGTGCTGCTGCAAAGAAGCTTCGGCTGGCGCAGCATCGTGGTCTCCACGGTGGTCACGGCGCTCATCTCGGGGCTGACGATCGGCGGCAAGGCCATCGGCAAGAAGGTCGCCATGAAAAAGAGCAAGGATGTCATCTATCTGGCAGCGAAGGTGCTGTCGGTGCTGCATCTTGGCAGATAAAGAAGGAAAAGACCATTGATTCTTGAGACCATCCACGATCCCTGCGATGTCAGGTCGCTCGACGATACACAGACGCAGCTTCTTTGCACAGAGCTGCGTGAATTTTTACTGAAGAATGTTTCCGCGACCGGCGGACACCTTGCCTCAAATCTCGGCGCGGTGGAGCTGACGGTCGCCATCCATCGTGTGTTCGATACCTCGCGCGACCGGCTCGTGTTCGATGTGGGGCACCAGTGCTACACGCATAAGATCCTGACGGGGCGCAGAGACGCGTTCCCCACGCTGCGGCAGTACGGCGGCATATCGGGCTTTCCCAAGCCGCGCGAGAGTGTGCATGATGCGTTTATCGCGGGCCATGCGTCCAACTCCGTCTCCGTTGCGCTCGGCATGGCGCGTGCGCGCACGCTGCTGCACGAGGATTATTCCGTGCTCGCGCTCATCGGCGACGGCGCGCTTTCCGGCGGCCTTGCCTATGAGGGGCTGAACAACGCGGGCGACAGCGGCGAGCCGTTGATCGTCATTCTGAACGACAACGGCATGTCCATCAGCAGCAACGTCGGCGCCATGAGCCAGCACCTCGGCACGCTGCGGACGCGACCGGCTTACTATGAATTCAAAAAGGCTTACCGCAGCGCACTGGAGCGTAATGCGCTCGGCCGCGCGGTATACGACTTCAACCATCGCCTGAAGACCGATCTCAAAAAGGCGCTGCTGCCAAATTCCACCATGTTTGAAGACATGGGGTTTACCTACCTCGGCCCTGTGGACGGGCACGATGTGGACGAGCTGACAAATACGCTGCGCTGGGCCAAGGAGCTGAGATCTCCGGTCCTGGTGCATGTGCGCACGAAGAAGGGCAAGGGCTACGGTCCTGCCGAGCGCGAGCCGGAGCGCTATCACGGCGTCGGGCCGTTTGATCCGAAGCGCGGCGTGCCGCGCACGCAGAAGCAGGACTTTTCCGCTGTGTTCGGCGATACGCTCTGCGCGCTCGCACGGGAGGACGTGCGCGTGTGCGCCGTTACCGCCGCCATGCGCGACGGGACGGGGCTGCACGATTTTGCGGCGCAGTATCCCGATCGGTTTTTTGACGTTGGCATCGCCGAGGGGCATGCCGCGGCGATGGCCGCTGGCATGGCCAAGCAGGGACTTACGCCGGTCGTGGCGATCTATTCGAGCTTTTTGCAGCGCGCCTACGATCAGCTCATTCACGATACGGCGCTTCAGGGGCTGCATGTGGTCTTTGCGGTAGACCGCGCGGGCATGGTCGGTGCGGACGGAGAGACGCATCACGGCATTTTCGACGCGACGTTCCTCTCCGATATCCCCAACATGACGGTGCTCTGCCCCTCGAACTATGTGGAGCTGCGCGCGATGCTGCGCAGGGCAGTGCTTGAGCTTGACGGCCCCGTTGCGATCCGCTACCCGCGCGGCGGCGAGGGTACGTATCGCGAGGACAGCGGGCGGGAAAACATCGTTGTGCTGCGCGCGGGAGAGGACATCACCCTCTGCGCCTACGGCACGATGATCAACAATGTGCTGGATGCGGCGGAGATCCTTGAAAAACGGGGCGTTTCGGCGCGCGTCGTGAAGATCAACGCGATCTCGCCGCTCTACGACAGCGATATGCGCACGGTCGTCGGCAAAACGCGGGCGCTGCTCGTGGCGGAGGAATGCGCGAGCGTGGGCTGCGTGGGTCAGCGCATGGCGGCGATCCTGGCGTGGAACAGGATCGCGCCGGAGCGGCTGGAGCTGTGCAACCTCAGCAGGAAATTTCCCGCGCAGGGGCCGGTCGAAGCGCTTTACCGCGAATTCGGACTGGATGCGCAGTCGCTCGCTGACAAGGCGGTGGAGGTGCTGCAATGAGCAACAAGACAAGGCTTGATGTGCTGCTGCTGGAGCGCGGGCTGGAACAGAGCCGCCAGCGCGCGCAGGCTGTCATCATGAGCGGCGAGGTATTCGTGAACGGTCAGCGCGTCGACAAGGCGGGCACCGCCGTCCCGAACGACGCGGAGATCGAGGTGCGCGGCAGCGCGCTGCGCTATGTGAGCCGCGGGGGGCTGAAGCTCGAAAAGGCGATGACAGCCTTTGGCCTGACGCTTGACGGCTGCATCTGCGCCGATATCGGTGCATCCACCGGCGGCTTTACTGACTGTATGCTGCAGAACGGCGCAAGAAAGGTCTACGCGGTCGATGTCGGCTACGGCCAGCTCGATTGGAAGCTGCGCTCGGATGCGCGCGTTGTGAGCATGGAGCGCACGAACGCGCGGTATCTCGACCATGACCAGATCCCCGATGAGCTGGATTTTGCCAGCATCGACGTGTCGTTCATTTCGCTCGCAATGATCCTGCCGGCGGTCAAGCGCATTTTGAAGCCCAGCGGGCATGTCGCCTGTCTCGTCAAGCCCCAGTTTGAGGCGGGGCGGGAAAAGGTCGGAAAGAAAGGCGTCGTCCGCGACCCGGCCGTACACCTTGAGGTGCTGGAGCATTTCCTGATCCATGCAAAGCAATCCGGCTTTACAGTGCTTGATATTACATTTTCTCCTATCCGCGGACCGGAGGGAAATATTGAATACCTCGGCTACCTTGAAAGCGGAGAGGGCGCCGGACGGGAAGTTGATCTCAAGGCGCTCGTCGAGCAGTCCCATCAGGCGCTCGACCACGGAAGGGAGGGAAGCTGATGCTCAAAAAGGTGATCCTGTGTCCCAATCCCTACCGCGACGCGCAGCTTTGCGTGGCCAAGGAGGCGAAGCGGGTGCTTGACGATGCGGGGTGTCCCAACGTTGTATGCCTGCCGTTTAAGAATCAGGAGCGGCCCGAGGGCTACGGGCTGACGATCGAGCCGCTGCAGCAGGAGCTGCGCGGAGCGGATATGATCATCGCCTTCGGCGGCGACGGGACGATCCTGCACCTTTCCAAGACCGCCGCGCACAAGGATATTCCGGTGCTTGGCGTAAACCTTGGCAGCCTTGGCTTCATGGCGGAGCTGGAAAGTCAGGAGCTTTCACAGCTGCGCGGTCTGTGCGAGGGGAAATATGACATCGAAAGCCGCATGATGCTCGATGTCAGCGTGCGCCGCGAGGGCCGCACGATCTACTCGAATCTTGCGCTCAACGAGGCGCTGATCGCGCGCGGCAACGTCTCGCGCGTGATCCGTCTGCGCATCGACACTGAGCAGGGCAAGCTCGTGGATATCGCGGGCGACGGCGTGATCGTCGCAAGTCCCACGGGGTCTACGGCGTATTCGCTCTCCGCGGGCGGGCCGGTCGTCGAGCCGACGGCGCGTAATTTCATCATCTCGCCGATCTGCGCGCACAGCGTACACGCCAATTCCTATGTGCTCTCGCCTGAGCGCGAGATCACTGTACAGACGGAGAAAAACGGCTACAAGCCGGTGCTTTTGAGCGTGGACGGGGGACGGGCGTTCTCCCTGCGCAGCGGTGACTGCGTAGAGATCCGGCGCTCCAAATATGACACAAAGCTCGTGCGGCTGAGCAAGCGGAGCTTTTGCGAAATATTACAAAAGAAAATGCTGATGGGAGGATACAGCGATGAAGAATGAGAGACAGGACAAGATCCTTGCGATCATCGCCGCCGAGGCGATCGAAACGCAGGAGCAGCTGATCGCGCGGCTGCGCGAGGAGGGCATCTCCTGCACGCAGGCAACGATCTCGCGCGATATCAAGCAGCTCCACCTTATCAAAGAGCCGACCGGCAGCGGCACCTACCGCTACGCCGTGTCTGCGCAGAAGGTGAAGCTCAATCTGGCCGACCGCTTACAGACCATCCTGCGCGAGAGCATCGTGTCGGTGGACTGCGCGCAGAACCTGGTGCTCATCAAGACGATGCCGGGCCTTGGCCCCGCGGCTGGCGCGGCGTTTGATGGGATGGACATCCCCTCCAAGGTCGGCACCGTGGCGGGCGACGATACAGTGCTCGTCGTGATGCGTGAGGGGGAGTCCGCGCTTGAGCTGTGCAGCGAGATCGAGGAGATGCGCCGTCAGCGCCAGCATCGCTAAGCCATGCTCGAGCTGCTGCACATCGAGAATATCGCGATCATTGAGCGCGCGGACATTTCGTTCGCGCGCGGCTTCAATGCGCTCACCGGCGAGACCGGCGCGGGCAAATCCATCGTGATCGACGCGCTCGGCGCGGTGCTGGGACAGCGCACATCGCGCGAGCTGATCCGCACGGGCGCGGATAAGGCCTTTGTCAGCGCGGAATTCAGCGGCGTTTCCGCCGCGCTTCCCGCACTCGCGGACAACGGCCTTGCTCCCGAGGAGGATGGAACGCTTCTTTTGCAGCGCGAGGTGCATGGCGACGGAAAGAACGTATGCCGCGTGAACGGTCGGCCGGTGACGGTCGCCCAGCTGCGCGGCATCGGCGCGAGCCTGCTCAACATCCACGGCCAGCACGACGGGCAGCAGCTGCTCGACGAGGAGCAGCATCTCGTCTACCTCGACCGCTTTGGCCGCGTGGACGAGGCGCTCGCGCTGTGCGCGGCGCGCTGCGCCGCGCTCCGCGAAACGCAGCGGGAGATACGAACGCTTGAGATGGACGAGGCGGAAAAGGCTCGCCGCGTCGATATGCTGCGTCACCAGATCGGCGAGCTCGAGCGCGCCGATCTGCGCGAGGGTGAGGAAGAGGAGCTGCTGGCACGGCGCAGCATCCTGCGCAACGGCGAAAAGTTCCTTGCTGCGATCTCCGAAGCGGACGCCTGCCTGAGCGGCGGGGACGAGGGCCTTGGCGCAGTGTCCGCCATCAAGGAGGCGGAGGATGCGCTGCGCGGTCTGCGCAGCCTCGGCGATGAATTCGTTGCGCTCTCTGACCGATTGGAAAGCCTACGCTGTGAAGCGTATGACCTTGCCGAGACGATCCGCGACAAGCGCGGAGAATACGATTTTTCCCCGCAGGAGCTGGACGCGGTGGAGTCCCGCTGCGACCAGCTGTACCGGCTGAAAAAGAAGTATGGCTCCAGCGTGGAGGATATGCTGGCGTTTCTTGACCGCTCGCGCGAGGAGCTTGAGCGCATCGAGTATGCGGACGACCGCATCGCGCAGCTGCGGCAGACGATGAACAAGCAGGAGGCAGCTGCGATGGAGGCGGCGCGCGCGCTGTCCGATCAGCGCAAGGCCGCGGCAAAGGAGCTTGAGGCGCGTATTTCCCGGGAATTATCCGAGCTTGATATGCCGAAGCTTCGCTTTTCCATCGACTTTCAGGAAAAGGAGCTTGCGGAGGACGGTATCGACGCGGTGGCGTTTTTGATGTCGGCCAATGTGGGCGAGGCGCTGCGTCCGATCCACAAGATCGCGTCCGGCGGCGAGCTGTCGCGCATCATGCTGGCGCTCAAAAACGTGCTGGCCGAGCAGGACAGCGTAATGACCATGGTGTTCGACGAGGTCGATACCGGCGTTTCGGGCCGTGCCGCCCAGCGCGTGGCAGAAAAGCTCGCGCGGCTCTCGCACACCCGTCAGGTGCTGTGCGTGACGCATCTGCCGCAGCTCGCGGCGATGGCGGACACGCATTTCGGCGTGGAAAAGGGTGAGGAGAACGGGCGCACGCTCACGCGCGTGACCGTGCTCGACCGCGCCGCACGCCGCCGCGAGATCGCGCGGCTGAGCGGAGGAGAGCTTTTGAGCGAGACGCTGCTCTCCGGCGCGGAGGAACTGCTTGCCGCGGCGGAACGCTTTAAAAAGAATGAACAGTAAAATAAAAACACTTTACAGATAATGCTCCGCATAGAATCAAAACGGACGGGAGAGGGATAACGCCATGAACGAATTTGCCGCGCGCATCGAACGCGATTTTCCGGTGCGGCGCAAGGAAAAACAGAAGACCGAGTTCCGCGCGTGGCTCGTCCATACGCTCAGGGAGCTGGGCTATTCGCCGCGCCTTGAGGGCGGGGAGTATGCGCTCACGCTGGGCGGCAATATGACAAACGTAGTCGTGGGCGACATCGAAAAGGCAAAGCTTGTGCTGGCCGCGCATTACGACACCGCCGCGCGCGACCCGCTGCCGCCGATGCTGAGCCCCACGCGGCCGGTGAGCTTCCTTTTGTATCAGGCGCTCACGCCGCTGTTGGCGCTGCTGGGCAGCTTTGCGCTCTCGCTGGCGCTGACGTTCCCGTTCAGCCTGCCGAACCTGACGCTCCCGCTGTTTCTCATCTTTCTTGCGGCCGCGCTCTTTTATCCGAAGTACGGTCCCGATGAGAAGAACAACCGCAATGCGAACGACTCCGGCGTCGTGACGCTGCTGGAGGTGGCGAAAACGCTGACGCCGCGCTACCGCGGCGAGGTGTGCTTCCTCTTTCTCGACGGCGGCACGCAGGCGTCGAAAGGCGCAAAGGGCCTGCGCCGCGCGCACCCGTGCCTCAAGGAAAAGACGGTGATCGTGGTCGACTGCGTGGGCGAGGGGGACGAGCTTCTGATCCTGCCCGGCAGGTCCGCGCGCTGGGACGGCGCGCTGCTCGACGCGGTGAACGACCAGTTCCGCAACAGCGAAAAGAAGACGTGCTTCCTCAAAACGGACGGGCTGATCTCGTTTCCGTCCGACAACCGCGTTTTTGCGCATGGCACGGCCATCTGCGCATGCCGCAGGGTGCGCGGCTTCGGCCGCTGCATCACGCCGCGCGGAACGCGGGAGATCGACGATGAGAATCTTGCCATCCTGCGCGACGGGCTTTCAAGGCTTGTGATGTATTACCAGCCGGAAAAGACTTGACAAGACGGCAAACATTCGCTACAATAACTGCGTTTACGGCGATGAAGCGGAGAAGTAAGCGGATCGACCCTGCAAAGAGAGCCTTCGGACGGTGCGAGAAGGAGAGGGGGGCCGCTGAAATACACCGCGGAGCCGGCGCCCGAACGATGGATCTGTCCATCCAGTAGGCGCGCCCCGGGAGCGCCCGTTACCGCGCGGGGGTGTGTCGGCACTCCATGAGGCCGTCTTTGCGAAAAGGCGGCGAACCAGAGGTGGTACCGCGAAGCTTTTCGCCCTCTGTCCGGAAAAGGACAGAGGGCGTTTCTATTGCTCCGGAGACGTCTGGAATGTCCGAAAATCAAAACATAATGAGAATATAGGAGGAAGCAAACCATGGGCATTTATGAAGAACTGCAGGCGCGCGGACTGCTTGCACAGGTCACGAACGAGGAAGAGATCCGCGAAATGATCAACGCGGGCAAGGCCAAGTTTTACATCGGCTTTGACTGCACGGCGGACAGCCTGACGGCGGGCCATTTCATGGCGCTGACGCTGATGAAGCGCCTTCAGATGGCGGGCAATCAGCCCGTCGCGCTGATCGGCGGCGGCACGACGATGATCGGAGACCCCTCCGGCCGCACGGATATGCGCAAGATGCTGACCAAGGAGGACATCGACCACAATGCCGAGTGCTTCAAGCGTCAGATGGAGCGTTTCATCGACTTCGGCGAGGGCAAGGCTATCATGGTCAACAACGCCGACTGGCTGCTGGATCTCAACTACGTCGAGCTGCTGCGCGAGGTGGGCGCATGCTTCTCCGTGAACAACATGCTGCGCGCCAAGTGCTATGAGCAGCGCATGGAGAAGGGCCTTTCGTTCCTTGAATTCAACTACATGATCATGCAGTCCTACGACTTCTACTACCTCTTCCAGCACTATGGCTGCAACATGCAGTTCGGCGGCGACGACCAGTGGTCCAATATGCTCGGCGGCACGGAGCTTATCCGCCGCAAGCTGGGCAAGGATGCGCATGCCATGACCATCACGCTGCTGACCGACTCGCAGGGCCACAAGATGGGTAAGACCGCCGGCAACGCCGTGTGGCTCGACCCGAACAAGACCCCGCCCTACGACTTCTACCAGTACTGGCGCAACGTCGGCGACGGCGATGTTTTGAAGTGCATCCGCATGCTTACGTTCCTGCCGCTCGAGCAGATCGACGAGATGGACAAGTGGGAGGGCAGCCAGCTCAACCGTGCCAAGGAGATCCTTGCCTATGAGCTTACCGCGCTCGTCCACGGGGAAGAGGAGGCCAGAAGGGCGGAGGAAGCCGCCAAGGCGCTCTTCGGCGCGGGCGGCGACACCGCCAACATGCCGGCGAGCACGCTTACGGACGCTGATTTCGATGAGAACGGGCAGATCAACGTGTTGACGATGCTGGTCACGACCGGCCTGTGCCCGTCGCGCGGCGAGGCGCGCCGTCTTGTCCAGCAGGGCGGCGTGACGATCGACGATGTGAAGGTCGCGTCCATTGACGAGAGCCTTGCGCGCGAGCGCTTCGAGGGCGAGGGCGTGATCGTCCGCAAGGGCAAGAAGGTCTTCCATCGCATCAAGGCGTGAGCAAGAGCGATCACAGAGCGTATTCAGAGCAGGCTGCGCGGCTTTTGCCGCGCAGCCTGCTTTTTGACCAGTTGCACAAAGCGAAAACAACACCGTGAATGCAGCGAATATTTTGCGAATGCTGCGATGGATATGCGGTGAATGCCGAGTGAATAAACCGGAACGCCGCTTATACCGTGACGCCGAAGTCCTCCATTGCATGGGCGAGCTGCTCCATATGCTGCGCGGAGATGCCGCACAGCGGCAGCCGCAGCTCGCCGCCGCACAGACCAAGCTGCGCCATCGCCGCCTTGACGGGGATGGGGTTGACCTCGCAGAACAGCGCGCGGATCAGGGCGTTCAGCCGCAGCTGGAGCTGGCCTGCCTCATGGAAACGGTCGGCAAGGCAGAGCTGCGTCAGCTCGTGCAGCTCGCGCGGGACAATGTTGGCCGCGACGGAGATGACGCCCTTTCCGCCGAGCGCCATGATGGCGGTCGTGGAGCCGTCGTTGCCGCTCCAGACTGAAAAGTCCGCGGGGCAGAGGTTGAAGGTATCCTGAATGAGATCAAAATCGTCGCTCGCCTCCTTGACGCCCGCGATGTTCGGATGTGCCGCAAGCTTTTGATAGGTCTGCGCCGTGCATTTAACGCCCGTGCGCGAGGGAACGTTGTAGAGGATCACGGGGATATCCACCGCGTCGGCAATGGCGGAAAAGTGGCGGACAAGACCGGTCTGCGAGGCCTTGTTGTAGTAGGGCGTGACGGTGAGCAGCGCATCGACGCCCGCGCTCTGCGCCGCGCGCGAGAGCGCGACGGAGGAGGCGGTGCTGTTTGTGCCGCTGCCCGCGATGACGGGGACACGGCCGTCGACCGAGCGCACGCAGAGGTCGATGAGCCGTGTGCGCTCATCGTAGCTCATCGTCGCGGCTTCGCCTGTTGTGCCGCAGACGACGATGGCGTCGGTGCCGCGGTCGAGCTGCCAGTTCACAAGGCGCTCAAAGGCGGCATAGTCCACAGCGCCGCCGTCAAAGGGCGTGACGATGGCGACGGCGCTGCCGGTGAAAACGGTTTTTTTCATGCGAGTCTCCTTTCGGTCATGGCGGGCGGCAGCCCGCCGAAAAAGCTGCGCGGTTTGGCTTGAAACGGTACGGGATATGTCGTATAATGTATGCTGTTGAGTTTTAGACGACTGCGGCGGAACGATGCCGCTCCGCCTGATATGAGGATGGGATACCATGAGAAAGCCATGCAGAACGCTCCTGCTCTCAGCGCTTTTATGCTGCGCGCTGTGCGTGGGAGCGAGCGCTATAGAAAATAATATGCTCAAGGTGGGCCTGAAATACGGCGCCGAGGCCATGAGCGAGGCAAACCTTCAAAACTATTCCGCCTTTGGCGGCTATGCGCTGGGGTATTACGATGCGCAGCGCAGCTTCGTGCAGCTTGCGGCGCTGCCGGCGAGCTATGAAAAGATCACCATGACGCAGGACAGGACGTACCACCCGCAGCTTGGCGAGACCTATCCCGACTACGCCTCGGCTGCGGCGCGCGCCGCGCAGTTCTACGGCGCGTTTGCCGCGTATGATAACGGTGCGTTCGTCGTGCGCGTCGGCAGCTACGGCGACTATGCCTCCGCGCAGAGCGCGCTTTATGCCCTCGGGGGCGGAGGAACGGTCGCCGGCGGCAGCGCATCCGGCGTAACGGTCATCGTAACCGGCACGAGCACGGTGCTCTTTGAGTTCGACGGCGGCGGGTATTCTTTCCTCGGTATCCAGCCCATCGCTGCGGGGGAGAAGACCGTGACGTGGTTCCGCGGCTACCGCTACTACGGCGGCTTTGAGTACCGCCGCACGGAGGGTGGGCTTTTGAACGTCATCAACGTGGTGGATATCGAGGATTACGTCAAGTGCGTCATTCCCTGGGAAATGGACAGCGACTGGCCGATCGAAGCGCTCAAGGCGCAGTCCGTCTGCGCGCGCACCTATGCTGCCTGCCAGCGCAAGCACAGTGCGCTCGGCTTTGATATCTGCGCGACGACGGACTGTCAGGTCTATCAGGGAACGGCCAAATGCAGCGGGCATTCCGACGCGGCGGTCGACCAGACGGCGGGGCAGTACCTCTATTACAATGGCCAGATCGTCAAGGAGGCGCTCTACTATTCCAGCAACGGCGGCGCGAGCGAGGACAGCGTGAATGTCTGGGGCTCGGACGAGCCATACCTCAAGGGCAAGATCGACCCATACGAGGGGCGTGTCGCCTCGCGCATCCCAAAGTACAACTGGTCAACGACCTACACGGTCTCTGAGCTGACCAATCTTCTGAACAGTAAGGGCTACCAGATCGGAACGGTGCAGAATGCCTACGTCTCGGCCCTTACCGACGTCGGCAACGTCTATTCCGTCACCTTTGTCGGCACGAGCGGCAGCAGGACCGTTACGCGCGAGACCTGCCGGACGCTGCTCAATCTCCGCAGCCAGCGCTTTACGATCGGCGGCGGCAGCGGCGAGAGCTATTCGGTCAACGAAAACGGCGGGAGCGTCCTGCGCGGCGGCATGAGCGCGATCGACGGCAGCGGGCAGGTGAGCGCCGTTTCCGGCGCGGCTGACATTTACGTCATCACCTCCTCCGGTACGGCGGCGCTGGAGCAGAAGACCCAGCAGACCGCATCCGGCGGCTTCACGATCACCGGCAGCGGAAACGGGCACAATGTCGGCATGAGCCAGTGGGGCGCATACGCGATGACGGATCTTGGCCATTCCTACCGCGAGATCCTGCAATTCTACTATACGGGCGTTACGATCATGTGACGCGGAAAGAGCGATATGAAGACGAAAGATTTTGACTACTATCTGCCGGAGGAACTGATCGCGCAGACGCCGCTTGAAAAGCGCGACGGATCGCGCCTGATGTGTCTTGACAAGGAGACGGGCGCGATCGCGCACCATCGCTTCTACGAGCTGCCGGACTTTCTGCGCCCCGGCGACTGCCTGATCCTGAACAATTCCCGCGTGCTGCCGGCGCGTCTGCTCGGTCAGCGTCTCCCTGGCGGCGGTGCGTGCGAGGTGCTGCTGCTCATCGACCGCGGCGATAAGACGTGGGAGTGCATCGTGCGTCCGGGCAAGCATCTGCGCAGGGGCGCAAAGATGCAGTTCGGCGGCGGCGAGCTGACCGCCGAGGTCGTGGACGTTCTGCCGGACGGCAATCGCATGGTGAGATTCAACTATGAGGGGATCTTCCTCGAGGTGCTTGAGCGGCTCGGCAAGATGCCGCTGCCGCCGTACATCAAGGAGGAGCTTGCCGATCAGGAGCGCTACCAGACGGTGTACTCCAAGGTCGAGGGCAGCGCGGCCGCGCCGACGGCGGGGCTGCACTTTACCAACGAGCTGCTTGCTGCGATCGCGGCAAAGGGCGTCGGCATCGGCTATGTGACGCTGCATGTCGGCCTCGGCACATTTCGCCCTGTGAAGGAGGACGACATCGAGCAGCACGATATGCACAGCGAATACTGTGTCATCCCGCCCGAGACGGCGGCGCTTATCAACGAGACGAAAGCACGCGGCGGACGTGTTATCTGTGTCGGCACGACATCGTGCCGCACGCTCGAGAGCTGGGCGCAGGAGGACGGACATATGGAGCCGTCCGCGGGCTGGACGAGCATCTACATCTACCCCGGCTACCGCTTCAAGGTGATGGATGCGCTCATTACGAACTTCCATCTGCCGCAGTCCACGCTTATCATGCTGGTCTCGGCGCTCGCAGGCCGCGAGCACGTGCTGCACGCCTACGAGGAGGCGGTGAAAGAGAAATATCGCTTCTTCAGCTTCGGCGATGCGATGTTCATTTCCTGAGGAGGGTTTCATGTTTAAGGTCATCAAATACGAGGGCAAGGCGCGGCGCGGCAGATTCCAGTGCGCGCACGGCGGAGAGGTGCAGACGCCCGTCTTTATGAATGTCGGTACCCAGGCGGCCATCAAGGGCGGCGTGAGCGCGCTCGACCTGAAGGATCTCGGCTGTCAGATCGAGCTGTCCAACACCTACCATCTGCACCTGCGCCCGGGCGACGATGTGGTGCGTCAAATGGGCGGTCTCCACAAGTTCATGCACTGGGACGGCCCCATCCTGACCGACAGCGGCGGGTTTCAAGTGTTTTCCCTTGCGGGCCTGCGTAAAATCAAGGAAGAGGGCGTGACGTTTGCCTCTCACCTCGACGGCCGGCGCATCTTCATGGGGCCGGAGGAGAGCATGCGTATCCAGTCGAACCTCGGCAGCGATATCGCAATGGCCTTTGATGAGTGCGTGGAGAACCCCGCACGCTACGAGTACGCCAAGGACTCCTGTGAGCGCACGCTGCGCTGGCTGGAGCGCTGCAAGGCGGAGCACGACAGGCTGAACGCCCAGCCGGATACGGTCAACCCGCAGCAGATGCTGTTCGGCATCAATCAAGGGGCGACGTTCGCCGATCTTCGCATCTGGCACATGAAGGAGATCGCAAAGCTCGACTGTGACGGCTATGCCATCGGCGGTCTCGCGGTCGGCGAGCCGACGCAAGTGATGTACGATATCATCGACGCGGTCGAGCCGTATATGCCGCAGGACAAGCCGCGCTATCTCATGGGCGTCGGCACGCCGTCGAATATCATTGAGGGCGCGGCACGCGGCGTGGACTTTTTCGACTGTGTGATGCCCGCGCGCAACGCGCGCCACGGCAAGCTCTTTACGTGGAGCGGTACGATCAACCTGAAAAACGAGAAGTACAGGCTGGACGAAAAACCTATCGACGAGCAGTGCGGTTGCCCGACGTGCCGTAATTTTTCGCGCGCCTATCTGCGCCATCTCTTCAAGGCTGACGAGATCCTCGCCCTGCGCCTTGCGGTGATGCACAACCTGTATTTTTACAATAAGCTCACGCAGCGCATCCGCGACGCGCTTGACGCGGGCGAATTTGCCGCCTTTCGCGCGGAATACAGCAACAGACTCTCCGAAAGAGCCTGATTCTTCCAATAAACCTCTTGCGCAACGGGGAAATATCCGTTATAATACCCATATCTTTGTTTTGAAAGGAACTGTACTATGGATAGCATCATCTTACTGGTCGCAATGATCGCGGTATTCTACTTCCTCATCATTCGTCCGGAAAACAAGCGCAAAAAGCAGGCCGAGAATATGCGCAACAGCCTCAAAAAAGGCGAGCGCATCACCACCATCGGCGGTATGGTCGGCCGCATCGTTCAGGTGAACGACACGACCGTCGTGTTCGAGACCTCTGAGGATCGCGTCCGCATCGAGATCGCCAAGTGGGGCATCCAGTCCACCGAATCGATCGAGGCTGCCGCGCAGAAGGGCAAGAAGCCCGCTGCCGCCGAAAAGAAGGAAGAGAAGGCTGAGGAGCCCGAGCAGATCGAGGCGCCCAAGGCGGAAGAGGCTGTTCCGGCTGAAAAGGAAGAAAAGCCCAGCTACGATCCTGAGATCAAGTAACGCACGGACAAATTTCATAGCATAAGCAGACCTCCCCCAGCATACGCTCCTGTAGGCGAATGCGGGGGAGGTTTTTTGCGTGAATCAGACGGTGAGTACGGGATGGTATGCCAGAAAATGCGCGCTCGGCGCGCTGATCGCCTTTGCGGTGGAGCTTGCGCTGCTTGCTGCTGCGGCGGGACTGCTGCTCAACGGCGCAGTGGGGGAGGAGCGCATCGGCACGCTTGCGCTGGTCGCGGCGGCGCTCGGCACGTTTGCCGGCTGCG
>ERZ857629.2894-NODE-2894-length-15288-cov-18.605265_pt1 | contig 15288 bp, 15 predicted proteins | sample MGYA00519700_ERZ857629 | MGnify/ENA primary metagenome ERZ857629 (study PRJEB31778, sample SAMEA3449351) | human gut metagenome | biome: human gut; feature: human-associated habitat; material: faeces | place: United Kingdom | collected 2010/2012 ... | reverse complement strand
CCGCAGCTCACGGAGCTGATGGACCGCAGCACGGAGATTTACAGACGGGCCTACAAAAAGGCCAGGTTTAACGAGAGCAAGCACGTCTGGACCTTCCCCTCCGGGGCCAAGATTTTCTTCGGCTCTATGCAGTACACCAAGGACCGGACCAACTACCAGGGCAAGCGCTATGACTTCATCGACTTTGACGAGCTGACGCAATTTCTCTGGGAGGAGTACAGCTACCTGTTCTCCCGAAACCGCCCCAACGGGCCGGGGACCCGCTGCTACATCCGGGCGCAGGCCAACCCCGGCGGCGTGGGCCACGGCTGGGTGAAGGAGCGCTTCATCACGGCGGCCCAGCCCATGCAAACGATCTGGGAGCAGTTCAAGGTCCGCTTCCCTGACGGCCACGAGGAGACGCGCTGGAAGTCCCGCATCTTCGTGCCGTCCTCCGTGTTTGACAACAAGATACTGCTTGCCAACAACCCGGACTACCTCACCAGCCTGGCATCCATGCCGGAGCAGGAGCGCAAGGCGCTGCTGTACGGCGACTGGGACACATTCGCGGGCCAGGTATTCACGGAGTGGCGCAACGACAGCGACCACTACACGGACCGCATCAACACCCACGTCATCTCCCCCTTCAAGGTCCCGCAGGACTGGGCCATCTGGTGCGGCCTGGACTGGGGCTACTCCAGGCCCTTCTCCGTGGGCTGGTACGCCGTGGACCGGGACCGGCGGCTCTACCGCATCCGGGAGTATTACGGCTGCACCGGCACACCCAACACCGGCGTGAAGATGGAACCGTCCGAGGTGGCGCGGGAGATACGGCGCATCGAGGCCGAGGACCCCAACCTCAAGGACCGGCGCATCAACCGCGTGGGAGACCCGGCCATCTGGGGCAGCGACGGCACGGAGAGCATCGGCGCTCTGATGGAGCGGCAACGGGTGTACTTCGAGCGCGGTGACCACGCCCGCATCGACGGCAAGATGCAGGTGCATCACCGCCTCGCCTTTGACGAGGAAGGCATCCCCATGCTGTATGTGTTCAACACCTGCAAGCACTTCATCCGCACGGTCCCCAACCTGGTCTACGACGAGAAGAACGTGGAGGACATCAACACCGAGGGCGAGGACCACATCTACGACGAGCTGCGCTACGTTTGCATGAAAAACCCGATAGCACCCAGGCGGAACAAGCCCCCCGCCCTGGTGGTATATGACCCGCTGGACCTGGGACAGGACCAGCAGTATGACCGTTACGATTTTTACAGGAGGTATTGATTTATGGCACTTTTCGGACGGAAGAACGAGCAGGACGCGACCCTGGGCAAGCCCCCGATGGGCTGGGGCGTCCCCGGCGTACAGAAGGGCGAGAGCGTGGACCCGGAGATGGAGGCCATGCTGCTGACGGCCCCCGCCGGGCAGCGGCGCATCGGCAGAGCGGAGATTGCGGAGGCAATCAGCATCTTGAGCGACTACAAGAAAGGCAAGGCCAGCCTGGAGGAGCGCGTGGTCCAGGATGAGCTATGGTGGGAGCTGCGCCATTGGGAGGCCATCCGCAAGGGCAAGCAGCGCACGGACAACCCGGAGTACAGAGGGCCGGAGCCGTCCTCTGCCTGGCTGTTCAACGCTATTCTCAATAAGCACGCGGACGCCATGGACAACTACCCGGAGCCGGTGGTCCTCCCCCGCGAGCGCAACGACGAGGAGAGCGCAAAGGTGCTGTCCTCCGTGCTGCCGGTCATCCTGGAGTACAACGACTACGAGCAGACCTACTCTGACAACTGGTGGGAGAAGCTGAAACACGGCACGGCAGCCTACGGCGTGTTCTGGAACAGCGCCAAGGAGAACGGCCTGGGCGACGTGGACATCCGGGAGATCGACCTGCTAAAGCTGTTTTGGGAGCCGGGCGTGACCGACATCCAGAAGTCCCGCAACCTGTTCATCGTGGACCTGGTGGACGAGGACCTGCTGGAGCAGCAGTACCCGGAGCACAAGGGCCATTTGAGCGGCGGGGCCGTGGATGTGAAGCAGTATATCTACGATGACACCATCGACACAAGCAACAAAAGCGTGGTGGTGGACTGGTACTACAAGACGACCTCTGCCAGCGGCAAGACGCTGCTGCACTACGCCAAGTTCGTGGGCGAGACCCTGCTGTTCGCCAGCGAGAACGACCCCAACTACCGGGACACGGGCTGGTACGACCACGGCCTCTACCCCGTCGTGCTGGATGTGATGTTCCCGGAAAAAGGCACGCCGGTGGGCTTCGGCTATGTCGCCATCTGCAAGGACCCGCAGCTCTACATCGACAAGCTGTCCTCCAACATCCTGGAAAACAGCATGATGACCACCAAGAAGCGTTTCTTCGTCAGCGACAGCACGGGCATCAACGAGGAGGAGTTCCTGGACTGGAGCAAGCCCCTGGTCCACGTCCAGGGCGAGCTTGACGACAGGCGCATCAAGGAGATTGTCACCAACCCGCTGGACGACATCTATGTGACCGTGGCGCAAATGAAAATCGAGGAGATGAAGGACACGGCGGCCAACCGCGACGTGAACAGCGGCAGCGCCGGGTCCGGCGTCACCGCCGCCGCTGCCATCGCCGCCCTCCAGGAGGCGGGCAACAAGGCCAGCCGGGACATGATCTCTGCCAGCTACCGCACCCACGTCAAAATCAATTCGATGTGCATTGAGCTTATCCGGCAGTTCTACGACGAGACCCGCTCGTTCCGCATCACGGGCCAGACGCCTGGCAGCTACCAGTTCATCGACATGAACAACGCGGGCATCAAGGAGCAGGAAGTGGGCCAGACCTCCGACGGCCTCCCCCTCTACCGCAAGCCCATCTTCGACCTGAAAATCAAGGCCCAGAAGAAAAACCCCTTCTCCCGCATGGAACAGAACGAGCGGGCCAAGGAGCTGTACGGCCTGGGCTTCTTCAACCCGGAGCGGGCGCAGGAGGCGCTGGGCGCTCTGGAAATGATGGAGTTTGAGGGCATCGACAAGGTGAAGGAGCAGGTGCAGAACGGCCAGACCCTTCTCAATATCTGCCAGCAGATGTCCCAGCAGCTCGACCAGATGGCCCTTATCATCCAGACCCTCACGGGCAAGGACATGGGCATCGGAGCGGCGCAGCCTACCGGCGGCCAGCAAGGCCAGGAGGCAGGCCCCGCGCCCTCCAGCGAGAAGGACAGCCTTGCAAGCGGTATCATGGAGGCCCAGCATCCCATGACCGGCTACGGGGAGCGGCTGGCAAAGCGCAGCACCCCCAGCATGGGCAACGAATGACGGGAGGCGACGTGTTATGACCCAGGTTTATGCCGAACGGGACGGCCAGCGCTGCATCCTCTCTGCCCAGGGCCACGCCACCGGCAGCGTGGAGGCGTGCGCGGCGGTGTCCGGCATCCTTTACGCCCTGGCCGGATATGTGACCAACGCCATGCGGGAACGCTATGTGGAGGTCTACACCTGGCGGATGGAGAGCGGCGATGTGCAGCTCGACTTCAACGGGGACGACGGCACGGCGGCGGCCTTTGAGATGGCCGTCATCGGCCTTGCCCAGGTGGCCCAGGCCCACCCGGAGCAGGTCCAGGTGGAGTGCCGGGAAGAAAAATAAAAATTTTTTCCGAGTTCGGGGCGAAAAGCGGAAAAGCATTTGATACGCTTATACTGTCCTCCTGCTTCACACCATGCGGGGCGGCGGTCACGGTGGGGACCGGACCGCTGCCCTGGTGAAGTCAGGGACCGATGCACGGGGGCGATACACCCGCGACGAAAAAGGAGGCAATCCTATGAACTTCAAGCATTTGCTGGACATCCGGCTGAACCTGTTCGACGGCGGCGGTGCCGCAGGCGGAGCAGGCGCAGGGGCGGCGGCCTCTGGCGACGGAGCACCCGGCACACAGGGCGAGACCCAGGCATCCCCCGCATCCACCCGGCGGGGAAAATCGGGCGAATACCAGAATGTCATCTTCGGGAAGCAGGCCAAACCGGCGGAGGCTGGCGAGGGCGGAGACCCGGAGGGACAGCAGCGGTCCTCCGACGCCGGGAGCGACAACAAACCGGACGCGAGCACCACGTCCAATACTCTGGAGGCCAAACGCAGGGCTTTCCAGGACCTTGTGAACGGTGAGTACAAGGACATCTACACCGAGGAGACCCAGCGCATCATCGACCGGCGCTTCCGGGAGACCAGAAACCTGGAGCAGCAGGTGGGCCAGTATCAGCCTGTCATTGATATGCTGATGCAGCGCTACCAGATCGGCGACGGCGACATGGGCAAGCTGTCCCAAGCCATCGAAAACGATGACGCATACTGGTCCGAGGCCGCCGAGGAGGCGGGGATGTCCGTTGAGCAGTACAAGCAGTTCCAGAAGCTCCAGCGGGAGAACGAGGCGCTTTTGCGCCAGCAGCGCCAGCGGCAGAACGACCAGCGGGCGCAGCAGCAGCTCCAGCAGTGGTACGGCGAGGCCGAACAGGTCAAGGGGCTGTACCCCAGCTTCGACCTCAACGCGGAGGTCAAGAACCCCCAGTTCCTCTCCATGCTCCGGGCGGGCGTTCCCGTCCAGCACGCTTATGAAGTGGTCCACATGGACCAGATCAAGGCGGGCGTGGCCGCTATGCAGGCCAAGGCCACGGAGAAGCAGGTGGTGGACGGCATCCGCGCCAAGGGCGCAAGGCCCCAGGAAAACGGCACGACCTCCCAGGGTGCATTTATCGTGAAGGATGACGTTTCCAAGCTGTCCAAGAGGGACCGCGCGGAGATCATCCGCAGAGCTGCACGGGGAGAGCACATCGAGTTTTAAGCCTCTCCCCAGAAGGGAGATTTTAACATGAACACCATCCGCAAATTCATTCTGCTGCCCGTCGTGCTGAACCTGTTTGATGCAGTCATCAACAAGACGACCAGCGCAACCACCGGGAACGACCTTTCCGGCGAGATGAAAACCTTCTACTCCGACTATCTCATTGATATGGCGGAGCCGCTGCTGGTCCATGACCAGTTCGGGCAGAAGCATCCCATCCCCAAGAATGGCGGTAAGACCATCGAGTTCCGCAAGTATGACCCCCTGCCCAAGGCCACCACGGCCCTGACCGAAGGTGTGACCCCCGAAGGTCAGAAGCTCAACATGGGTGTCATCACCGCGACTGTGGCGCAGTACGGCGGCTTCATCGAGCTGTCCGATATGCTGCTGCTTTCCGCCATCGACAACAACCTGGTGCAGGCCACCAAGCTGCTGGGCAGCCAGGCGGGCCGCACCCTGGACACCATCACCCGCGAGGTGCTGAACGGCGGCACCAACGTGCAGTACGCCGAGGGCCAGGTGGACAGCCGCGCCAACCTGTGCGGCGGCAGCACCACCGACAGCCAGAACCACTACCTGACCGTGGACGCCGTGCGCCGCGCTGTCCGTTACCTCAAGGTGATGAACGCGCCCAAGATCAACGGCTACTACGCGGGCATCATCCACCCGGATTGCTCCTACGACCTTATGAGTGACCCCAAGTGGGTGAACGTCAAGACCTACTCCGACCCCGACGGCATCTACGAGGGCGAGATCGGACGCATCGAGGGCGTCCGCTTCGTGGAGACCAGCGAGGCCAAGGTCTTTACCCACGCGGGCAAGGACTACGAGACCGGCACCACCGCCAGCGGCACCGTCACCCCCAAGGCATCCGCCCGTGACGTGTACTCCACCCTCATTCTGGGTGCGGACGCCTACGGCGTGACCGAGATCACCGGCGGCGGTCTCCAGCACATCGTGAAGCAGCTCGGCTCTGCCGGTACTGCCGACCCCCTGGACCAGCGCGCCACCGCAGGCTGGAAAGCCACCAAGGTGGCCGAGCGCCTGGTGGAGGCGTACATGGTCCGCATCGAGACCTGCTCCACCTTCAACAGCTAATCACCGGGGCCGCCTGCTTTACGGCGGGCGGCCCCACATTCTGACCAACAGGAGGTATTTACACTATGGCTGCCAAGAAAGAAGCTGCTGCCAATGAGCAGCAGGCCACCACGCAGGCTACCCCCGCCGCCGAGGCGGAGGACATCATCGCCAAGGCCAAGGCGGAAGCTGCTGCCATTGTGGCAGAGGCCCAGGCCAAAGCCAAGGAGACCCTGGAGGCGGCAAAAGAGACCGCCCCCGCCGCGCCCAAGCCGAACGACCTTGTGCCCATCCGTCTGTTCAAGGACAACGACAAGTACAAGGATGACGTTTTTGTGGCCGTCAATGGCCGCAGCTTCCAGATCAAGCGCGGCGAGACCGTGCAGGTGCCCGCCTATGTGGCGGAGGTCCTGGAGCAGAGCATGGCCCAGGACAACGCCACCGCAAACCTCATTGAGCGTGAGAGCAGCGCCTACGCTGCCGAGGCCAAGGCCCGCAACATCTAACTGAACAGGCACACCGCGAGACCCTAAAAGCGGCTGCGACACGGCGCGGCGAGGTATGGAGGGACCGACCCTTCCGCCCCGCCGCGCCTTTTATCATACAGAAAGGAGGTAGACCCCCTATGGACAGGACCATCAATGTGACCGTGACCGGCGAATTTGTCCGCAAGGACAGCAAGAACGCGGGCGTGCAGGGCGAGGCCAATGTGACCGGCCTGCACATCGTTATGAGCGATGACTGGGAGGCGTTCTCCAAGCGCATCATCTGGCGCAACGCCCTGGGCGAAAGCCCCGTGGCGGTGCTGCTGTACAACAGCGTGGAGGACCTGGTGGCAAAGAAGGACCCGCTGACCTTCGACACGGCCATTCCGGCGGAGCCGCTGGCCCTGGAGGGCTGGTGCAGCTTTACCATTGAGGGCTTCCGGGAGAGCGACCCCACCGCCGTTGCCATCACGGTGACGGACCATCTGCTGGTGAAGCCGAACGACGCCTACACCACGCCGACAGAGCCGACGCCCACCCAGGCGCAGCAACTCCAGACCCAGATCGACGGCATTGTACCCCAGGTGAGCACCCTGGTGGGAAACGCCATCGAGGCGCTGGAGCAGGCCGAGGAGGCCGTGAAGGTGTGGGAAGCCTATGACAGCACAAAGACCTATCTGCCCCTCCAGAAGGTGAGCAGGCTGGGCAGCTCCTACATCTGCAAGGCAGCGTGCAAGGGCGTGGCCCCTGAGCTGGACGTGGCCGGAGGCGTGGAGGGTGCCCACTGGCTGCTTATCGCCTCCAAGGGCGACCAGGGAGAACAGGGCGCAGAGGGACCACAGGGCAAGACCGGCAAGCAGGGCATCCAGGGCGAGCGCGGACTGACCGGCGAGCGCGGCGTCCAGGGCATCCAAGGCATCCAGGGACCCCAGGGCGTTCAAGGCGCTGCTGGCCCGGTTGGACCCACGGGGCCGGAAGGACCCCAGGGCGTGCAGGGGCCGCAAGGACCGCGCGGCATCGACGGCGTGGCCGTGCAGACGGCTGGCATGGTCAATTTCAGCGTGACCGACGAGGGGCATCTGCTGTGTACCTACACCGGCAACGAGGCCCCGGACTATTACATCAACGATGCAGGGCATCTATGCCTAAACATCTGACGGAAGGAGGAACCATCTATGCCTACCATTGATCTGGGCAAGGTTGTGGGTCCGCAGGGACCCCAGGGCGTGCAGGGTGCAAGAGGCCCGCAGGGCGCGACCGGCGCTCAAGGCCCGAAGGGAGAGCAGGGCATCCAGGGACCCCAGGGTGAGACCGGGGCCAAGGGCGCGACCGGCGCGACCGGCGCACAGGGACCCGCCGGTGCCGACGGCTCTACCCCTAACATCCAGGTGGGGACGACCACCACGCTGGCCGCCGGAAGTGCGGCCACGGTGAAGCGGCGGGCCGGAAGCCCGGACGCTGCCCCCATCTTCGACTTCGGCATCCCCAAGGGCGCGGACGCTGTAAACCCCGGCGACATGACCAAGGCGGTCTATGACCCCAAGGGCAAGGCCCAGGACGTTTTTGCCTATGCAGACCAGAAAATGCCCAAGACGGGCGGCGCGTTCACCGGCGGCGTGTCCGGCGTGTCGCCCACCAGCGGCAGCACCAAGGGCTTCCGCAACATCTACTTCGGCAACGGCGCTCCCGCCTCCAGCCTGGGGGCCAACGGCGACGTTTACATCAACATCGGATAAGAGGAGGACACGAACATGATTAAAGCAGGCAATCACACCGTCAGCGACAAGGGCTTCACGGTGGTGACGGAGAACATCGGCGGGGTCCCCCGCCAGGCCGTGGTGGCAGAGCTGCCCGGCGGCATCAGCGACGAGGCCCTGGCCGCGTTCTGTGCCGGTCCCATTGAGGTGCTGGCCGAGGACGGCAGCACCACGGCGACCTACACCGGCCCCTTCCGCGTGGTCTCCCACGGGCTGAAACTGACCCGCACCAGCGAGGACAGCGACGTTGCCGCCCTGACGGCCCAGGTTGCGGAGCTGGAGGCCAAGCTGTCCCACGAGAAGAGCGAGAAGGAAAGCGCCCAGAGCGCCCTTGCACGCCTCAACGAACAGCTTACCACCCTCAAGATGACCCTGGAGGCCAACAGCGCGGACAAGGCCGTGGTTGACAAAACTCCCAGTGCGGACAAGGCCGTGGTTGACAAAGCTCCCGTGGAGGCCATGGATGCGGCGGGCAGCGTGTAAGGACTGGGCGGAGGCTTCCTGCCTGATCTCCAACCTCCTGGCGGAGCTGGAGCAGCCCTGCCGGATATGCCGGGAGGACAGCCTGGTGCTGACCGGGCGCTCCCCCACCGGCGAGACCGTGACCATCCGGCTGGGACCGGACCTGGTGCTGGAGGCAGAGGGCTGCGACGAGCTGCTGGATGCAGCACGAAAGCGAGGGTGCCCCGATGGCTGACAGACAGACCGATGACTTCAAGCTGGGCAACAAGGCGGCTGATATGTGGCTTTACACGGCAGACGCCTGCGCCAATGAGAAGGTCATCCCCAAGAAATACCGCTACACCACCGGAACGGCCCTGATGAACGGTGCAGAGGCCATCTGCTCGTGCATTGAGGGCGCAAACCTCATTGACCTGCGGGAGAGACCGGCGGAGCGGCTGGCGATGCAGCGGGAGGCCCTTTGCGCGTGCAAGAAGCTGGAGCGGAAGATACTGCGGATGGCAGAAAGCAAGCAATACCCCGGCGTGAGCGGCCAAAAGGCCGCGACCTGGAGCAAGGCGGTGATGACGGTGCGCTATATGTGCGCCGCCTGGTACGAGAAGGACCGGAGCCGCGCTGCCCAGGCAAGAGAGGATGTTCGGCGGCGATAGCTGCCTTTCATTGGGGTATAGCCTGTTCGCGCCGTCAACTGGGGCCTGCGCTCCCCGAACTCGAATGACAACAACGCGTACAACATCAACACCGACGGCACCGTGAACAACAACAACGTGTACAACGCCAACTTCGCGCCGCGTCCCGCTCTGATGGAATTACCGTGTACAAGTAGCCCTTGCGGCGAAAGCAGAGGCCCATCATCAAAGGAGGCTATATCCCGTCGTCCGTGGACATGAACACGGGGGATAAACACATGGCACCGACGCTGCCAGGCTCGCTACCGGGGAAAGCCCCGGACACCTCCGGCGGAGGGAGATACTGGCCGCTATCAGCGATGCCGGACCTGCGCTCCACCATCCGAAAACCAAGCAAGGATGTGTGATATGACCTATCAGGAACTATGCTCCTTTGACACCCTATGGACGGCCTACCACCGGGCCAGACGGTGCAAGAGGGGCAAAAAGAGTACGGCACCCTTTGAGTACAGCGCAATCGAGGAGCTGCTGATACTCTCAAAATCGCTTTTGCAAGGGACGCACCAGCCGGACCCGCTGGACGCGTTCTATATCTACGAACCCAAGAAGCGGCTTATCCAGGCCCCGACGTTCCGGGACAAGGTGGTGCAGCACGCGCTCACGGATTACATCGTCTACAACGAGTTGGCCCGGAGCTTCACGCTGAACACCTACGCGGCCCAGTACGGCAAGGGGACCCACTACGGGCTGGAGATGCTGAAACGGCACATGAGGACCTATTTCCTGCGGCGGAAGGGCGCGGACGAGGCGGCACGCAAGGCCGCCGGTCTGCCCCACCGGCCCATGGAGGAATGGGACTACGCCGAGGGCTGGGTCATCAAGGGCGACATCCGCCACTTCTTCCAGAGCATCGACCACCGGCGGCTCAAGGCCGCGCTGGAACCCCGGTTTCCCGACCCGGACATCCGGGCGCTGATGTGGCGATACATCGACGCCGTGGACGAGGGCCTGGCCCTGGGACACCAGACGAGCCACATCTACGCGGTGTTCTACGTCAGCTCCTTCATGCACTATGTGGGTGAGAAGCTGCACCTGCCGCTGGCAGGGATGTATATGGACGACTGGTATGTGATCTGCCCGGATAAGGCGACAGCGGTTGAGGCTCTGCGCCTTGCAAGGCTTGAATTTGCCAAGCTGGGCCTGGAACTGAACGACAAGACCAACATCTTCCCCTTGCAAAACGGCATCGACTTCTGCGGCTTCCACACCTATCTGACCCGGACGGGCCAGGTGGTCAGCAAGCTGCGCTACTCCTCCATCAAGCGGATGAAACGACGCATCCGGCTGTGGGGGAAGCAGTACGCAGCGGGCGAGGTGTCGCGGGAGAAAATCATGGAGAGCTTTACCGCCTGGGAGGCACACGCCAAGCACGGCGACACAAAGCAGCTCCGCAGAGATATGCGGTCCAGGTTGTTGATGGCTCTGGACCGTGCAGACGAGGCCAGGCGGGCGGCGGGCATCCCCGCTGCCCGGCCCGGACCTGACGAAAGGAGAACAAAACGATATGGGACAGTTACTTTCCAATCTGGCAAACGGCAGCCTGGTGAAGCTGGCGGAAAACAGCAAGCCCACCAAGTTCATCAAGCTGGACAATGACCACTATGGCACCGGCACGGGCGTGACCCTTATCCGCAAGGACACCTTCAATGAGCGCCAATGGGAGGCCAGCTACGACAGCAGCTACAAGAACCGATATATCGGCTGCCTGCTGGACAACTTCTGTGACGGCATCTGGCCGCTGAAGCTGGACGAGAAAATCCGGGAGTGCCTGGTCCCCGTCCCCATTGTGGTGGCGGAAGGCAACCAGGTGGCGACGCTGCACACGATCTACCGCAAGGGCTTTGCCCTCTCCTGCACGGAGGCGGGCGTGAGCGGCTGGCAGACGGAGGGCAAGGCGTTCAGCTATTTCTCCGACAACGCAAAGCGCATCGCCTATCTGGACGAGACGGCGACCGCCGTCTACTGGGGCCTGCGCTCCCCGTACTCGGATGGCAGCAACGCGTACCTCATCAGCACCGACGGCACCGTGAGCAACTACGTCGTGTACAACGCCGACTTCGCGCCGCGTCCCGCTTTTAATCTTAAATCTTCTATCGTTGTATCTGACAGCACAGACAGCGATGGATGCTACACGGTTGAGAGCGTGCCGGGCAACGACGGCGGGCTGTATGTGAAGAACAACGGCCTGTGGGTCCGCGCGGTGTAAGAGAAGCACCCAGAAAGCCGGGCGGCGGCGTGCCGCTGCCCGGCAAATTCTATGAGAGGAGGCGGCGGTATGCCGAGCATCAATGAAGTTATCGAACGGGTGAACCGGGCGAGGCCGGACGCCATCGACGACGAGACCAAGGCGGCGTGGCTGCTGGAGCTGGACGGACAGCTCTACCGGGAGACCATCCTGCGGCACCAGCTCACGAGCGGGCGCGGGGCCAAGGGACCCGTCGCCGTCTGTCCCACCTGCGGCGGGACGGAGATCACCTATGACCGGGTGATGGACAGCAACCTGTGTCCGGCGTGCGGCTGGACCGACCTGCCGGACTTTCCCAAGGCGTTCCCGGAGGACGGGGACAAGCCCCTGCTGGTGGAGGCCCCCTACGACGGGCTGTACGACCTGTACCTTATGAGCAAGGTGGACTTCTACAACCGGGAGGCCGACAACTACAACAACTCCGCCCTGGCGTACAACGCAGCGCTGGACGAATGGCGGAAACAGTATCACCGCAGGCACCTGCCCATCGGCGGCGGGGGCCTGACGGGTCTATTTTAGGAGGAGGGGCGAGATGAACCTGCCATACATGACGGCGGCGACCGGCAAGAACCGCAAGCAGATCATCGCCTTTGCCGGGCTGAACTACGGCCAGGGGGCCGGGGACGGCGAGCTGGCAGAGAGCTGGGGCCTCTCCTCCGCCCGCTTCCCGTGCCTCAGTCAGCGGGACGGGCGCAAGACCGCCGGGACCTACACCAGCCCCACGGGGCTGTACGCACGGGGGAAGCTGTGCGTGGTGGACGGGACCGACTTTCTCTATGACGGCAGGGTGGTGGGCCATGTGACTGCGGGCGAAAAGCAGTTTGCCACCATCAACACCAAAATCGTCATTTTCCCCGATAAGGTCTACTACGACACGGAGGCAGAGAAGTTTGGGATGCTGGCGGCGGAATACCCCGGCTTCCCCGGCGACGTGACCTTCACGGCCAACACCCTGACCGTGCCGGAGCAGAGCTACATCGACCAGGCGGCGGAAAACGCAGAGACCAAGGGGAGCGTGGCCGCCGACACATCCATCACCGCCTACACCGGGGCCAGCGTGAACAAGACCACGGGAGCGCTGACTATGAGCGGCGGGACCGCAGGGACCCCGGACAAGCTCAAGGCGGGCGATTACATTCAATACGACTGCGACAGCTCCAAGGAGTACATGGTGGTACAGAGCAGCGCAAAGCAGAGCGACGGGACCTACCAGATCACCTATCTGCTGCACACGGCGGCGCTGCACAAATACCCAGGCTTCGACGAGCTTTTCAAGGCCGGAGACGCAATCGAAATCTCCGGCTGTACGACCTGCGCCGCGAACAATGGCAGCCACATCATCCGCTCCCTGGAGGCGCGGAAGCTGACCTTCACCAAGGACATCTTCACCAAGACCGGCGTGGAGGCCGGGACGGTGATGCTGGAGCGGAAGGTGCCGGACCTGACGTGCATCTGCGAGTGCGATAACCGCATCTGGGGCGCGGAGGGCAAGACCATCTACGCCAGCGCCCTGGGCGACCCGACCAACTTCTACGTCTACGACGGGGTGTCCACGGACAGCTACGCCGTGGCCGTGGGCACGGAGGGCGAGTTCACCGGGTGCATCGCCTACTCCAGCACGGTGCTGTTCTGGAAAGAGAATTGCCTGCACAAGGTCCTGGGCAGCTATCCGGCGCAGTATGAAATCTACACCTACACGGTGCCCGGCATCCAGAAGGGCAGCGAGAAGTCCCTGGCCGTCATCAACGAGACGCTGTTCTACAAGGGCCGCAACGGCGTGTACGCCTACTCCGGCGGGACCCCGGAGCTGCTGACGGAGAACTTCGGGACCCGGCGCTTCTTCGACGCGGTGGGCGGCACGGACGGCGAGCGCTACTACATCTCCATGCGGACGGAGAAGGGCGACTGGGAGCTGTACGTCTTTGATACGCTACGGGCCATCTGGCTGCGGGAGGACGCGACCCACGCGCTGGACTGGGCCTATCTGGACGGGACGCTCTACTTCCTGGACGGGGCCACTGGCAAGCTGATGACCACCGGGCAGGACTACTCCGAGGAGGGCCTGGTGAGCTGGAGCGCAACGCTGTGCCAGATGGACGAGACGAGCCACGGGCGCAAGTGCTATTCCAAGCTGTACCTGCGGGCGGACCTGGAGGCCGGGGCCTGGCTCAAGGTGGAGATCAGCACGGACGGAAAGCCCTTCCGACAGGTGTTCTCCACCCACAACGAGCGGGCCAAGACCCTGCAAGTCCCCATCCTGCCGGTGCGGTGCGACAACTTCCGCATCCGGCTGTCCGGCAAGGGCGGATGCCTGGTCAAGAGCATCATCCGGGAGTTCGCCCTGGGCAGCGAATATTAAGGGGGGTGACAGGGCATGGCAACCACCCTCCCCGGCTCCCCTCCTTCGTTTGACCGCAACGACGTGAACGGGACCGTAAAATCTCTGTGCAACTACACCAGAAACCTGCAAGAAAATCTGGACTTCATGCTGGGGCAGCTTCAAAAGAGCATGACCGCCATACAGACCAGCGTGGAGGGGCTGAACAGCAAGGTCTCCAGCCTGCAAACCACCCTCTCCGGGGTGCAGCAGAGCGTGAGCACACTGGGCAGCGAGTACAACAAGCTGGCAGCCCGCGTGACGGCGCTGGAGCAGAAAACCAACTGAAAGAGGAGGTAATCCGACATGGCAAAACCCGATATGTCCAGGAACAAAGACCTGGCGGGCAAGACCGTCTCCAAGGGCGGCTACAACATCAGCTATAACGAGAACGGCTATGCCACCAGCGCCATCAAGACCGGAAGCAAGACCGGCAAGGCCGCCGCGCCCAGCGCCGACACGGTTGGCGGCGGCGGCAGCGACCGGGGCAGCTACGGCGGCAGCGTATATGACCAGGAGCATTTTTCCAATGACGAGCTGCGGAGCGCGGCGGAGGTCCGGGCGGCAGCGGCGGCAGGCAAAACGACCTGGGCAGACGCCCACGACTATGTGGAGCGCATCCGCAGCAACTACGGCTATTCCGGCGACAGCGACGGCAGCCGCTACATCCCCCTGGAGATGGGCGGCGGCGGACGAGGAAACGGAGGCGGCGGTTTCTCCTACGAGGCGGCCCCCACCTACACCAGCCGCTACCAGAACCAGATTGACGACCTAACCCGCCAAATCCTTAACCGGGAGGCGTTCAGCTACGACCCGGAGAAGGACCCCACCTATCAGCAGTACAAGGAGAGCTACACGCGCAGCGGCGAGCGGGCGATGCAGGACACCCTGGGGCAGGTCAGCGCCCGCACGGGCGGCCTTGCAAGCAGCTATGCGGGCAGCGCAGCGCAGCAGACCTATGACAACTACATGGGGGCGCTTGCCGATAAAATCCCGGAGCTGAAACAGCTTGCCTACTCCATGTACCAGGACGAGGGCAACACCCAGAGGGCAAACCTGGAAATGCTGGTGGCCCTGGAGCAGGGCGACTACGCCAAGTACGCCGACCTCCTGGCCCAGTACAACACGGACCGGAGCTTCGACTACGGCGTGCATCGGGACAATATCAGCGACGAGCGCTACAACAACGAGTGGAACTATTCCGTGGGCCGGGACCAGATCGCGGACAAGCGCTACGAGGACGAGACCGCCTACAACCGGGAGACCTACAAGGACGAGACGGAGTACAACCGGGCGCTGGCAAAGGCCCAGACCCTCGCGGCGGGCGGCGACTTCTCCGGCTACAAGGCCCTGGGGTACACGGACCAGGAGATCGCGGGCCTCAAGAGCGCATACAACAAGGC
>ERZ857629.2893-NODE-2893-length-15290-cov-14.295569_pt1 | contig 15290 bp, 10 predicted proteins | sample MGYA00519700_ERZ857629 | MGnify/ENA primary metagenome ERZ857629 (study PRJEB31778, sample SAMEA3449351) | human gut metagenome | biome: human gut; feature: human-associated habitat; material: faeces | place: United Kingdom | collected 2010/2012 ... | reverse complement strand
CAGCACCGCCGCACACGCGGCAGATAATTTGGGAAAGCGGGTGCGTTTTCTCCGGCCTGCATTTGTGCGGTTAAAGTCGAGGGCTTCTTCCAGATATGCGGTGTCAATCTCTCCGATGGCTGACACCAGCTTGTCGGTTTTCCGATCCATTATATGTTTGCCTCCTCACGATTCAGGTATTGATGTAGTTTTCCGCGTATTCTGCTGAGCCGGACAGACACGTTGTTCTCGGTGATGCCAAATGCGTCTGCCAGCTCGGATATTGATTCTGAGAACCAGTAGCGTTTCACAAACATGAGTCTGTCATCTTTGGGCAAGACAGCGAGAAATGCGTTGATCTGCGCAGATAGTTCACTTATCGAGAGCTGCTCATCCATGGAGTTGTCGGGGATACAGTCCTCCAGCTCGGATAGTGAGACCTCAAATTGGCTGCCCCGCTTTATCGTGGAATTGGTACGGAGCTTCTTCAAAGAGCGGTTGCGAACGATACGGCAGATGTAGGCTCTCAGCGGGTCGGGGGATTGAGGAGGAATACTGTTCCATGCGCCAAGATAGGCGTCGTTCACACATTCTTCCGCGTCCTGATGATCGTTCAGAATGCTTCTGGCGATTTTCATGCACAGGTCGCCGTATTTTTGGGACAGTTCGGTGATGGCCTGCTCTGAGCGCTCAAAAAACAGGCGTATAATTTGTTTGTCATCCATATGGCAGAGCTTCCTCCTTTTCCCTTCTATATATTAACTACCTCTTTAGATGCAAATATTACATGATTTTTTATAATTCAATCGAAAGTAGGCGGGAGGCTTTTGATTACAAACTATCAGATGTCTTAAAGCAGTATTTTGATGTATAGGAAAGCGTATCCAAGTTAAATTACCGCGAAATGAATCGCCATTGCGTCAGAATGAAGCTTATTACTTGGCGCAACACCAATCAGAAGCGCATAGATACTGCTTGTGGAACCCGGTATCCATTATTTGCCGGGATAACAGCAACCGCATCTACGGAAAACGACCTGTTTGGGCTAAGCGGCAACCGTATTAATAAGCAACTTTATGTCAAACAAAGCGATAGACTCTTCATCGTTTATCAATTGACTGAAGGCGCGCAGGCTAGTATATATCTAAAACCTGACTGAAACGATAAAAGAGAACAGGCTTCATGTGTACTGAGCCTTCGCTTATAAGTAAGTGGCGTAAGTCGCATTCCAAACTGAGTGCCGCATAAATACAACACGGATTACTAACTCCACTTAAGCATCGGTTACCTGTGGGATGACAAAAAACGGGAGGCAGGTCATCAACCTGCCTCCCTCGTGTTTCGCTTACTATGTCTGATAACGATGTTCTATCTGCAATCAACTCATGCTACAGGACAATTTATAGTAGGCCTATACGGCTATACAGTAGATCCAAAGGATAAGCAGTTGGCTTTTGACATTTATCGATGGATAGTTTCCATTTTTCCAAGTCCTCAAAAGATAATTCTCCCAAATGATTTATTGAAATGCTGTACCCTACTTTTAATTCCGCATGTTCGAATACCTCTTCTTTTCGCGCCACAGTTGCCGAATTACCGCAACGGTATTCTGATAGTTTTTTATGTCTAACCACTCGTGCAAAAGCGATTTCAGAATAAGTTCATGGTGATAGGGTGGTTTCTCCGGCTTGTATTGAGTCTTTTACCACCATAGAATTAGGGGTGTTAACAAATAGTAAGCATTCGCTTCGATCGATTATATACAAATATGTCGCAATGCATATTTTTATGACCGTTACGTCAAGGAAAGAGCCTCTCGCATAGTCAAGGCTTCCACGCATAATTAAAAAATTGGAGTTAGTAATCGACAGCAGCAGCGTTTTTTAGGATAATTAAAATTATTCTAAAACGAAAGGAATTTATCAGAGTTATGAGTAAAGAGTTGGCAACAAGATACCTATCAACGTGTGAGACCCAGCGAAACTTAAATAACAAGACATTAAAGGCATATCGAATAGATTTGCAGCAGTTCGTGGAGTTCCACGGTGAGACACAATCCTTTTCTAAAGAATCAATACTGGAGTACATAGAGGCTCTGAATGCAAAATACAAACCACAAACGGTAAAAAGAAAAATCGCATCAATACGTGCTTTTTTGCAGCATTTAGAAGAAGAACAAGTAATTGAAGAGAACCCATTTAAGCGGATAAAACTCCGTATGCGGACACCCAAAATACTACCAAGGGTTATACCCATGTCACTAATTGAAAAAATGCTGAGAATCGCACACCAAGATATTGCTAACATGTCACACCGAAAGAAAGCTATAGCCATCCAAAATGCACTTGTTTTGGAACTTTTGTTCTCAACGGGAATGCGTGTGGGCGAATTGTGTGGATTGTCAAGGCTAGATGTAAATATTGAAACCGGTACTTTATTGATAATGGGGAAAGGGGCAAAGGAACGTCTTCTTCAAATCGGCAATGAAAAGGTGATAGAACTACTAAAGGATCATTGTAGCGGCTGTGCATATAGCTCATCCGCTTTGTTCATTAACCGCATTGGAAATCCCATATCGGAGCAATCAATACGAACTATAGTAAAGGGTTTCGCTCGCCGAGTCGACGCTCAAATGCATATCACCCCCCACATGTTTCGACATTCGTTCGCAACAGCACTTCTAGAAGCCAATGTGGACATCCGGTATATACAGAAACTCCTTGGCCATAGTTCAATTATGACAACACAAATCTATACAGCAGTATCAACCGCAAAGCAACGCGAAGTGCTGGTTAATTGCCACCCTAGAAACCAAATGGCGATATAAATGCACAGCAAGCGGATGACAATTCTATGGAGAGTTGATTTCATTAGCTTTGCGCGCATTTTGCGTAAGACCTGCTAACAAAAGTCAAGTAGAAATTCAAGAAATTTACGCAGGGAGAAATAAGCGCACTCAATCATGCCACTTCGCATCTGCAATTAAAGATGGTGGCAGTCCGTAGGTATAGAAGTGACGTTACGCCTCGTCCAAAGCGTCCAAATACGCCTTCACAGAGGCATAGTAAATACGGAGAAATTTATTTGCAGAGGCCATCATGTAAACCTTGTAAGGTTTGTCCTCAGAGTGCTTTTTGTCCATGAATTGGTACACAGGCTCGTTTACAGGGGCATTTTGGAGATACACACCCATCAGCAGGAAAAGCGTTCTGCGTAGCGAAGCTGAACCGCGTTTGGAGATACTGCGGCTGTAAATATCCATCTGGCCGGACTGGTAAGGTGGGGCATCAATGCCCGCAAAAGCCACCAGTGCTTTCTTGGAATGGAAGTGCCGGACATCGCCGATTTCTGCCATGAGCTATGGGCCGAGTGCTGGGCCAACACCAAACATCCTCATCACCACGGGATATTCCGGGAGTGAAGATGCCAAAGATTGCATTTCCAGCTTCAAGGCAGCCAAAGCTGCAGAGGTTGCCCGAAGTTGAGAGACAGCTTGCTCTACTAGAAGTTTCGCAGTATCGGTCTTCGGCATAACACTGAAGTGACCGCAGGCAGAAGCATAAATATCCAATGCCTTATCTTCGCTGAAGTTGTAGCTACACTTCTTACACCACTTTTGGTATTTGGAAATAAAGGCTTTTTCAGATAGACCACAAACGCACTCACAGTGCCAAAATGCCGCTACGAAGTCCACCCATTTCTCGCTTCCATCGGCACGCGGAGGACTTGAAAATAGGCGGTTTGCGCCCGGGAAAGCCGTGTCTAACAGAGAGATCAGGTTGTTCTTCAACATGGTCCGCACTTTGGAATACTGCTGGTACTGCCTGTAGCAGTTCTTGAGCATCAATCGGGTCTCTTCTTCCGGAACATACCTCGGCAATGTAAGCCAGTGGTCAAGACCGTAGTTTGCCAGTTTAATGGCATCCTTCTTGTCGGTCTTGGCACGGCGCAAACTGTTGTTCCCGTAGTCATGCACCAGCATTGCGTTGACTACCGAAACATAGAAGCCGGAGTCATTCAGCAGCCAGGCTATCGGTAAATGATAATTACCCGTGGATTCCATTACAACTCGGGTCTCGCCGGACAGCCCACTAAGCAGTTTTGTCAGCTCGCATAGTTCGCTGTCTGTGTGATGGATCTCAAAGGGAGAGACCACCACTTCTCCAAAGGGACGCATAACGGCAATCATGCTCTTTCCTTTGGAAACATCGATGCCAACAGAGTTCATTCAAATTCCTCCCGTACTTTGTTTATAATCGGAGACCATTCTTCTCTCAATGCCGATTCAAGCTACTCCGTGACACGGGCAGCAAGCCCAACCTGCTCAACCGAACGCTACAATGAGGGATGGGTAACAGTCTTACGTGCGGACGTGAGAAGCCCAAGCGTCAAAGCACCACTCGATTACCCCCTCATTGTAGCTGAGGCTTGAGAACGAATAAAGCACGCCTGGTTGACGTGCTTTACCCGGCAATTATATTGTAGTAGCGTCAAATCTAACGGCGACTTGCTGTAAATTGAATAGTGTGAAAGAAGACTCCTGTATATTAGCGGATAGTATATGCGAGACGCGTATACTATCCGCGGTACGGGGGTGTTTTTTATGAGTACAGAATTACAGCAGCTAAATGGGCAAAATAAAGTGGACCTGTGGGCGGAGAGAATCTCGGAGTACAGAAACAGCCGAATGAGCGTAAAGAGTTGGTGCAAAGAAAAAGGAATTTGTGAGCAGACCTATTACAAATGGCAGAGGAAGATATTTGCAATGGCTCAGGCACAACAGGAACTGCAGTTTGCAGAGATCACTCCTGCTATGGGAACAAACAGTAATTGCCAGATCGCCATCAGCATCCATACCGGAGGTGTTGCGGCTGATATCCACAATGGAGCAGATCCCACTACAGTAGAAAGCGTGCTCCTTATTTTAAGGAAATACCGCACAAATAGGCAAATTCCAATTTAGCAGTAGTTGCCGAGCAATAATCTGTGGATAACCCCTTGATTTCTGTCCGCAAAGCGTACTAACTCAAGCCGCCAGGCAGGGCCTGTCAGCCAGAATCAGATTTGCCAAAGCAAACATGATATTGAATTTTGCACGCTGCTTTTCAAGTCCTCGGTATCGCATCTTTCGGAAGCGCAGCTGCTTCTTGACAACACCGAATACATGCTCAACTTTTGCCCGGACGGAAGACTTTGCGAGTTCTGCTTTCTTGGCGGCGTACTGTCCGCTCTTGCTCAGTTTCTTTACCTGGGAAGGACGACGATTGATTTTATACTTGACTTTGCGGCCTGACGTATTCCTGACGATGGCATCTTCTCGCTTACCGGCTCCCAAATAGCCGCTGTCTCCATAGACAACCTCTTCTTCTCCCGTCAGCAATTCCGATGTTTCTAAAACGTCATGCACATTTGCCGGTGTGGCTTTCACCGTGTGAACAAGTCCACTGTCTTTATCCACGCCGATATGTGCCTTATACCCAAAGTGCCAGCTGTTGCCCTTCTTGACCTGATGGGCATCCGGGTCCCGCTTTTTCTCCTTGTTCTTGGTGGAAGATGGGGCAGAAATGATTGTGGAATCCACTATGGTACCCTTTTTCAGAATGAGACCACGCTCCATGAGTGCCGCAACTACCTGAGCGAACAGCTTTTCCTGCAGTCCGTTCCGGATTAGCAGGTTCCGAAACCGGCCAAGCGTATCTCCGTTTGGCACCTGATTGCTGGAATCGATGCCGCAAAAATCCGAAAACGCACGGCTGTCGATCGCTTCTGCGACAGTTGCCTCATCGCTCAAGTCGTACAGGTTTTGCAGCAGATACAGCCGCAGCATGAGCTCCAGTGGATAGGGTTTGTTGCCGCGCTCTCCTTTGTAATAGCAAGGCTGAATCAGTGCAAGCCATTCCGCCCAAGGGACGATCCGTTCAATCTGAGTCAGAAACTCTTTTTTCTTTGTCCGCACCTGCGCCAACTCATCGTTAAATGCGGAAATCGTCATCTGTTTATTCATGTTTGTATTATATCATATCCGCCAGTATCTTGCTCTTTTTTCTGTGCGGTATTGCCTTAAAATTATGCTGAATGATTTTAACTGCATCTGTTCGGTCTACATAGCCTGCGGTTATGGCTATCCACTGTGCTGTACTGGTTAGGACGGCCATGGAGACGTAGATGGGAGGCAATCCGGGTACCGGCGAAGAATATCTCTACTGTGGTCTGGGTGAGACGCACATCCACCTGCTGCTTGATGTACTCATACGGCACGGAATAATTCATGCGCTCCGCGCTGATATGGTAGTTATACTGGGCGGTGGCCACTTTCCAGACTGCCAACTCAAACGGTGTAGCCGGAAGAGGCAGCAGGAACAGTTTCTCCTCCGCAAAGCAAGCTGCCCGGCTGCCCTCCCGTTTCTGAAAGGGCTTGTGGTTGAATGTTTCCAGTTTCTCATGGATTGCTTCATTCAGTTCCGTAAGGGACAGGAACTGACGGTTACGCAGGGCCGCCAGGATCCAGGTGGAGGCCACGCCAACGGCCCCCTCCACAAAAGCCTTGTCCTTGGGACTGCGGGGACGGGCCGGGAGAATGGCGGTACTGTAGTGCTCCGCCATCTCCTGATAGGACTTGTTGAGCACTGTTTCCGTTTTGGAATTCTTCACCACGCCGGTCTTGAGGTTATCCGGCGTGAGGATGCGGGTGACGCCGCCGAAATACCGGTAGGCGTTGACATGACCGGTGATCCAGGCCTCCTGCTTCATGTCCAGGAAGGCCTCTGTGTATGCGTAGCCGCTGTATGGCAGCACCGCTACAAACAGGTAGGCATCCAGCCGCTCCCCGGTGTCCGTGTCCACCAGAGCTGCCGTCTGCCCCGCCCAGTCCACCTGCATAGTCTCACCGGGCTTGTGCTCCAGGTGCATGGTAGCTTTCGTTTTGTGGACATAGTCCACGTAATGCTTATTGAACTGGGTGGATTTGTAGGGCAGCTCGCCGTTCTGATGGCACTGCTCACAGTATTCCACCCACAGCAGGCTCAAGGTGACGCCGCTCTTCTGCATCTCACGGTGTACCCACTCGTAGTCCAGCATCTTGTAGGCAGGATTCTTTTGCTCGGTTGGAAATAAACGCCGGGAAACTTCCTGCTGCGACATGGACTGAGCTTGCTGCCAGTCAAGTTTTCTGTTCCCGTGCCCGGGCTAATGTGCGTGTGACCGTGTTGCGACCGCAACCAGCGGCATCTACGATCTTTCGGTGTGTGAGTCCCAGACTTTTCAGCCGAAGGATCTCTTTGTGATTGACCATGGTAAGGCCTCCTAAAATGAATTTGCATCTGACGATGCTAAACTCATTTTAGTGGCTATTCTGTCAATGCACCATGGCTGCGGTAACCTTGCACCATTTTAGCGGTTTGGCTGCACCATTCGTGCGGTCTACACGCACCGTTTCAGGCGACGTATTCACCAAGGTGGAGATTTTTCATACGCCGTTAGATGTGACGCTTATTTTTATATACACAAGACTATGTGATTGCAAGAGAACTTTTCTTTCTTAACGATAGTGGCGGTTCATAATGAACCGCCACTATCGTGCCTGAAGTATTGCCTCAAACTAAATGCCCGTAAGACTGAAATATGACGTTGAAATCCGTTCGACCGCTTCAGCGCACATCCTTGTTATATTCCTGATAATTAACGATCTCTTGATTATTCTTATCTCGACTGAGTTCGCACACTCCATAATGCAGAGAACTGATTCTCCGCAGTTGATCGCTTCCTGGAATATCTTCCATCTTCTCTTCATAGAATCGGCTTGCAACATAATGTGAATTTTTCTTATCAATACTCCACTCGTGAGTATGACCTGATAGGCAAACTGTTAGCTTCAGCTCTGCATTTAGCTGGTCAAATACTTTCCGATATGCATCTTGATCATGTCGAGACATGGCATCCGTGCGATTGATATCAGCAATGATTCTCTGATACCTTTCATTGATATTACGCTCTGTCACATCTCGTTCAAATTGTTCTAACAAAAATGTCAAATCCTGATAAAGCCGTGTTTTCTGTCTACGACGTACGATTTTATCCTCAATTCCATCCGGCAGATGCCTCTCGTTATTCTCTAGCAGCCACACCTGAATAAAAGCGTTGCTCACGATTGATTTATTACCTGTGGGCGCCAAATGATCTAAGGAATTCTGCAATTTAGAAAGTTCTTTTTGACAAAGGACAGCGTTGCTGCCGTGTCCACTCCCCACAGCTGCTGAACCATTCTGTTTCCGAATAGCCGCCACATATTTTCCGGTGATAGACCGGCAGATATAACGTTCTAGATACTCGTCGGAGACATAATCCACAGGATAATCTGGACCGTGATGCCCCAGGAAAACTCGAAATCGGTTTTGGGGTTCCGAGGAGAGTCTATTGATAACCTGTTGGGCAAAATTCTCGTCTAAATGAACCTTATTATTTCGGGCAGGATTCGCCATGATACTGGTGTTAAAGCACAGAAAGTCTACACACATCTTGTCATATCTACGAAGCTTGTTCAAATCACCATCAATTAGCCCACCGATATCCTCATCTAAAAGCTTACGTACAAAATTGATATAGTAAGTAAACTTGGCCATGGCACTACCTTCTTTAGCTGCGGGCCTCCCCCCCGCGCTAGCACGATGGCTCTCTCCATGCTGCGTCTCCAACTCATTCATGGATGCATAGTCGTGATTTCCCGGAATAATAATTGTTCGTCGTTTCCAATCCTGACGAAGAAACTTACCGCCGTCATTTTCGCTCCATATATGGAATGCTAAGGAGCGGATCACTTCAGCTGCACAGTCATAATTACGCTCCAAATCTCCGGCAGATGATCGCCCTTGCGCTACATCTCCTGTGATGACTAGAAAATCAACGGGGCCTCCGTCCAATTCCAATCTGCCGATGGCCTTCTTGATTGCTTCGCAATTCTGGGCGGTTACATGAAGGTCTGAAATATGTAGAATTTTCAGAGAATCTTCCGCACTACTTTTGCGGTCAATATCCCGATATTCATGAACCGCCGTCAACAGGTTGTAGAGGTCGCGTGTTAAAACCCGTGTCAATTGCCCTCTCAGAAAAAGCGTGTCTCTCACCCGCAGCAAAGTATCTGAAACATTTTCATCCCATGCAATTTTGCTCTTTGTCTCACTCCGAGTCTCCCCTTCGGCTGGAGACCCGGTCTTCAAACCGTTCTCAGTCTCGCCTTCGGCGAAAGCTTCTGCCTTTGCTCCATTCTTAGTCTCATCCTCAGTGGAAGGTTCAGTCTTCGCCTCATTCTCAGTCTCACCCTGAGGCTTAGTCTCAGAAAGAGCATTTCTCTGGCAAATCAAATAAGCCTGTTGCTCATTTTGAGGGATTCCTTGAACATCATAGAGCAATATAGGAAGAATTAGGAACCGTACATCTCGCCAAGCTTCCGAGGATGTTTTCACCTCTGCGCTCTCCACGCCAACTTCCAAATAGACCCCCTCAAAGATTTGTTCGCTTTCCTTTCTCTCTATTGCCCGATCCAGAATTTTTTCCGCATCCCGACTGCTCAATTGAGTAGCCAGACATTCTGAAGTTACAGAGGAAGCGCAGAGCACTCGAGTATCTGTTGGCCGCCGAAAAACGAGATAGCACATATCAGCACCTTGTATGGTACGGACGCTATTGCACAGTGTTTCATAAGCGTTAGAAATCTGAGCCACAGAAGTATGTTCAAGAATTTGTAGCTGGTGATAAAGTAAAAGCATTCCACTGAGACGAACACTATCCTCTTCATTAAGATCGTAGATCTTCTTAAATTGAAAAAGCTCTGTGTATGGATTCTGGTACAGAAAGTGTTCGCCATCTTTACTGTTACTATGAACCTTTTCAATAAATTCTTGGAGCTCACTCAACCTCCAAGAATATTCAGATTGGTCATTCTTTGCTTTCAATTCCAGTTCATATCCTTGATGGAGACGCTCCAACCCTTTGACCAACAACCGAGTATTTTCCAAGCTCACACTTTGATATAGGCGAATCAATTCATCGGTCATTTTCTCTACCCTCCTCAGGAACCCGGAAGCTTTCCTCTATCAAATAGCATCCATTTTCGTCATCGCCGTAAGAGGAAGTCCACTTGACCAGCTTAACCATATTTTGTTCAACCTGAATGCTCGTGGGAACAGTGTTGAAACGTTGGTACACGCCATCAGCTTTTTTCTGCAAAAAGCTCTGACGTAAGCAATCAAAATACTCCACTACACATTTCATATTGCCCCGGCGCAGAAAATAAGTAGACTGCAATCCTGCCAAGCGTTTTAAAAGAGTCTGTAAGACTTGGCTACGAATCATCTCATCCGCTGTATTTGAACCTGCACGTAAAAAAGGTTTAGCAAATGCAAGATACTCAGGAAGTTCTTCCATTGAGCCAATTCCATAGGCTGTTAAATTCAGCATAATGGTTAAGATTCCTTGACGAATGTGATGATATTGGGCAAGGTGAGGACGGGAGAGCACTTTAAGATACGAAATCAGCCATTCCGCTTTAAGAGGAAGCGTCTCCACTTCGTCCAAGCTTTCTTTTATGAGTTCCGCTAAGATGCCTGCAGTCTGATGACCTCGCTCAGAAATACCTGTAGCCAGCTGTTTCACACTTGTGTCCATTTTCAAAAAAGCACGGTGCGTGGCTACCATACGTATGTAGTTTTTTTGCGCACAAACAAGATCAATAAGAACATGCTTCCAGTATTCTGGGCTCAGACACACCTTACGATTATTCACGATGTCTAACAGTTCTTTATCGTGAGGCCCTTTTGACTCCACCAGACGCTTCAAATCACACAGGGTAAATTCTTGAATTGTATTCAAAAAAATTTCACCTTCCACCTTGCATCTGCCCTCATTCTTGGTTTTCTCCATCAAGAATTGATCTACTCCCCATCGTAGCAAATGGTATAAACCCAAAAGATTCTTATACTCCACTTCAGCTACTGTAAAGATGCCAACTTGGCAGCCAGCACTTATCGCTTTTTTCTCCCTAACATAATTGTAAAGCCATTGACGCAGCCATCCGGCATAGCCTGCGCCATACATCACTGCATTTGCCAACCATGACTGGTATTCTTTTAGTGTTCGCTTTTTGTGTTTAACCTGCAATCTGTGAAATTCACGGCCTAGGTCGTTTGTTGCTGAACTATACTCTAATTTGCTGTACTGTTTTATTAAATCACATGTTGGGCAACGATCCTGCCTGCTATTAAAAGATGGAACTGCCAACTGCAAATAGGCCCAAAAATGCTTTTCTGGAAATCTTACATATGAGTTTAAGGTGTCATAGGCACTACGGTTAATCAAAACAAAACAACCTTTGAATACGCTTTCTCTGTCATAGGATACTCCAGATTCCTCCATAAGCATAATTGCTAAGTTTCTGGCCCTAACCAAAGTTGAACCCGAAGTAATAGCAGTGTTGACAAAATAGATGTTAACAGGCTTATTCCTGTCAAATTGCTTAATTCTCCGATATTCGTCGGCGATATAGCTAAACTTAGCCCGAGCATCCTCCCGATAGGTATCCTCTAAATCCATGTGGAGAAAACGGAGACTGTGTTCAAAAACTTTGTCAATAGCAGCCTTGGCAAAAGGTGAGTCCTCTTTATGCAAAGGTGAAACAATAATATTGTAAGCATTGGGGTCTATTTCACTACGTAGGCCCTGGAGCCATTCATCAACGGTCTTCCTCCGCTCACCTTTAGCCTTCTGTTGTGCACGGGAAAAATACCTCTCCATGTCTAAATAAAACTGAAAGTGGTTATTTCCTTCTGCAATATGTCCATAGTAGATCAAACCTTTAAGAAGAGACAACCTGCGATCATTTTCCAAGGGGTCAGTCAAAAAATGTGACACGCCTCGAAAACTAGCGTTTTCTAACACAAAAATCTCCTTTGGCCTCGTAGATGTCTTATCTACATAAACCAAGACACTCTCGTCTTCACCACCATTTGGCGGAGTGGATACCATCTCGCTCCACTGAGTCTGCGGAGACAAGAGGTAACGGCAGCAAGTTTCCGAACCATCTTTGATTTTCCGCATTAATATAACTCGATTGACTCCGTCCAAGCACCAATAACGTGAAGATAAATTGCCACCTTCTTCTTTTACCAAAATCAGGACATAATTATCGAAGGGGAATCTACTGCCCTTCCAGCGAGACTGAATCTCTCCCGTGATCCGATAAATAGTGGACATTGTGGTACCAATGGGCAAAATCACAACAAAATCTGCTTGATTTAGCATTTTATCTCGGCTATCGCTCTCCATGCTTCTTAATTGCGGAGAAAAGTGAATTCGCTCATCCTCTTGACTATCTGCATAGATTAGATAGTCTGTCTTTTTCCCTTTTATTGATAGTAGCTGTGCAATTTGCTCGGTGAGCACAGAAGAGTAGAATTCATATCCCACAACCACTAAGTGTTCCCTGTCATCCGAAGAATGCTGTTTTAGCAAGTCCTGAACAATCAAAAAGGCGAATCGGTAAATGATACCCACATTATGGAAGAGAAGTTCTGCCTCATAAAAACTAGAAAGATAAATATTGGAGTTAAGGCGAACACGAATACCCTTAATTCTGCACCCGTGTGAATGTCGCCAAAGATCCTGTTCAAGTTCATAGCCCATCTTTTTCAAAAACCAACTTCGGCCAGTATCTTCTGATTTAGGTGATGCGGTAAGAAATAGATCAAAAGGGAACTGAGGCTCCGCAATTCCGTTTTCTGTTCGGGTAAGATAGCGAATCTGTGGTAACAGCTCCAAACTGGAGCCAGTATTATAATAGGCAAATGTCCGTGCTGTGATTCTTGCCGATCCCGAGTCTGTTCCTGCTAAAAGGAAATATACATGAGGTAGTTTCGTTCCGTTTTCTTCTTGATAGCCACACAATGCGATTTGGCTTTCGCCCATCCATTGTGCCGTGCTAAGCTGTTTATCATAAAAAATAGAAAAAATGCGAACAAACTCACAGGTGAACATTTCATCAGGCAGTAGCAAAGCAAGTAATACACTTTTTTCCTTACTGTGTTGCCATGCTATAAGGTAGAAAATTGACTTGGCAATGAGTTCCAAAGAAACAACATCCTTAATGCTCATGAGGTCTAGTAGCAAAAGAGCGTTATGCCTTTCTAGATAAGAGTTTAGTTCACTCCACATATCGTTAATGATTTTTTCTTTGAGTTCAAAACCATTTCGCTGCTCTTCATTTGCGTTGTCATCCCTCTGTATTGGAAGTAATTCTGGCACTTGTAGTTTGTTAGCTTTAAGGAAAAAGGGGCCTTGATATTTTTCTAAAGCTTGTGCCTGCAAGCAAAGTATGACAGAGTTGAACTTCTCCTTATCTAAAGCGCCTTCTTGAAAAAGGCTCTTAGGCGGAGCACTTATTTCAGGTTTTTCATGCGTGTCGTTCCAATGTGGGAAGATAGGAAGCAAAACGCAGAATTCGGTGCAAGTATCTCGGGATTCAATTTCATAGTAACTCTTTTTTACCTCAGTACGGTAGAAAGAACAATATCTCGTTTGAATACCAGGTACACCTGGAGAAGATACAGTGAAGTACCCCCCATTGAGCTGAACGGTCTTTTCCAGCAGTCGTAAGCCATAATGCTTGGCTATATCGGCCATCCTTTTACATCGGTAAGAAAAAACTTGATCAAGCGTCATTTTTTCCCAATTTTTTTCTCCCCTATTACGAGCATAAGTCCTAGTGATCCCCCACAGCTCTCCATTTGGCCGGCCAAAGCTGCTAAAGGCATCATTAAGTACAGAAAATTCTAAGCAGAACTTTATTTGTCCATCTAATCTATACTCTGGAGATGATTTTGCCTTTTTTAACTCTCTATCCTGTTCGTAGCTAGCAGTGCCTTCCCAAAAATGATTATGCCGATGGTAAATCTCCAAACGCTTCTGCGCCGCTTTGGCCACACTCAAAGGCCCCCGTGACACAACATTTACATCGCTAATACGGATGGATATATAGCTACGCTTCTTCTCACTATGAATACAGGCGTTTTCGATTAATTGAAGGACTCCTTCCGCATAGGACACGGCATCTAATCTAGTACAACGTAGAGTTTCCATGTCTATGTGCCAGCTTTTATTACTATCCCTGTAAAATAAATCCTTGCTCTCAGATAGGCTACGTAGGAATAAGGACCAAAGCAGACGAGCTAACAAGCCTAAACGCGGGGCCTCCTCAAGCAGGTGCGGAAGCAATTCGCTGCGCAAGTCCTCTTTTTCCTGCCTGCTCATAACTTCGTCCTCTGGGCCAGCTAGTTCACGTTGAAGGCACCAGAAGTTTTGCAGACATAACCAACTTAACAGGTCTGTGGAGTGACTATTGTTCTCAAAGGGTGGTTTCTTTTCAAAGCTTTGTAAAATCGAAAGCTGAACGTTTTGATAATCCCCAGGATTCACCATAGAAAAGTAGTGTGACATCCATTTATTATCTTTCACACCTACGCAAATCATGGGTAGAATGCGGTAGAAATCAAAATCAAGCTTTTTGCGCCCCCTAATGATCTGATTGCCACAGATAATTTTTAAATTTATTTTTCGCAAGGCAGTCATTATCGCTAAGTAGTGCTGAATACGAAATGCGTCCGCTGCCCTTTCCACTTTTATTTCAAGTGTAAAAGGATAGCGAACCAGATTGTTTTCTTCTAAGCGGTCTAATTCAATAAAGCAGTAGCGCAAGCAGAATAGCTGCTGATCATCTAAATCACCTTTTATGGCGGTGCGAGCGGTTATTGTTGTGGCTGTACCTATCTGTTCGGATAGACCTGCCCAGCCTATAGGCGTATTACTAACTTCGATTACTTTTGTAAACTCCTGTTCCATTATCATTTCCTCCTCATTATCTCTCAATTGGTTCTATTTACATCTTTAACATTTGCGCATCGCATATTGTATTCCCGCCATTGTCCTTTATGAAGTCTCGATATAATTACCCCAGTTTTCTAATTGTAGCCCCTTTCTTTTTCTCTAGAGATGTTTTCCTAGACTGACCCCACAAGCAGAACTTCAGATATAAAGCAAAGTCATCTGAATATCCTCTTCGCGTCCAATTAAAAGTATTAAACGAAAAGCTGTAATTGCTATTCAGGCAGTTACAGCTTTTTTGACAAATAGCAGTCTTTAATGGCGAGTTTATTTACAAAATGTAGATTCGATTGCAAATTCAATGACGCATGACTCGGGTAAATAGCTGAACACAGGATAATCTCTAATTATCAATCGTTCAATCAGTTTCTAGAACCGGCATAAGA
>ERZ857629.2889-NODE-2889-length-15303-cov-120.014690_pt1 | contig 15303 bp, 10 predicted proteins | sample MGYA00519700_ERZ857629 | MGnify/ENA primary metagenome ERZ857629 (study PRJEB31778, sample SAMEA3449351) | human gut metagenome | biome: human gut; feature: human-associated habitat; material: faeces | place: United Kingdom | collected 2010/2012 ... | reverse complement strand
TTACGGGCTGTGACCGCACTAATTCCGCGGAAAGTAGAACGGGCTGCGTAAGGTGGAGATGATTCCGGAGCCATCGGCGTCTATGTGGCCGACGATGCGGCGGGCGCGGACAGGCTTGCGGTTGTAGAAATCGGCAGCGCTGGAATCCAATGAGTTGACACGCACGACCTGGGCGGAGTGGATGAACTTGCCGTCACCGATGTACATCCCCACGTGCGTGATCCGCTCCCTGGTGGTGTCGGTCGCGGCCTTGCCCCAGAACAGAAGGTCGCCAGGAAGCAGACCGCTCCAGTCAACATCCCCGTTGTCCTTGAATATCCCCACATCCTCTCCGATCCTTGCCTGTTGGGAGGCGTTGCGCGGAAGGAGCACTCCGTTGGCGAAATATACGCTGCGGGTGAATCCGCTGCAGTCCACGTTCTTGATGGACGTGCCGCCCCACATGTACGGTACGCCGAGGAACCTGTAACCCGTGGTCAGAAGATCCTGCCTGAAATCATTCCCGGCCGTGGTTCTGTCCTTGCGGTCTTTGGCCCATTTGTAGAACACCGCGACATCTTTAGCGGGAACATAACCGGTCTTGCCTGACGGCAGCACGACTCCGACAAACTTCTTCTTCAGAACCGCCTGCCCCTCCTCATAGCCTTTGTAACGTCCTCCGGCATGCGTCCTGACACTGTACATGATTCTCACGATGTCTCCGAGCACGAAATCGGAGACAATCCTGGAATCCATCGAAGGCTCCTCGTAAATGTGTGAGAAAGCCGCTGTGCAGATGTATTTCGGAGCCTCAAGGTAGTCTTGAAGCTCTTCCTCGCTCATCGGCACGAGCCCCATCTCGTTGACCCAGGCCGTGTAAGGCTCCGGACTCTTTATCTTGACCCAGTAGCTTGACTTATCCAGGACCTCGACCACCGTCCCCATCAACGCCTGGTCTCCAAGCTCGGCGGCGTAGTCCGGTGCCTCGCGCATAAAGTTGGCGGAAAACTCAACCACAGCCCATTTCTTAGGGGCTTCCTGCGCTGAGGCGGCACAATTGAATGACAGAGCGACCGCGGCCGCCGAAGACAAAATTTTCAGGAATATGTTCATATCGACATCTGTTTATAATCAATAAACTGTTCTGCTTGAAATGCCCTTTCGTGGTTCAAACCAATCAAAAACCTTCTCTTTCCGGAACCAATGACGGATCCAACTTGTAAAAATATTCACAATTCATTAGTTTTGCAAGGAATATGTCGTACTTTTCGGTGGCACGTGTCGGGAAAAGGGGATAGGGCAATCACATCCGGACGTGGAACAGGAGTTCTCCTTAATGGATTTCTTTGAAAACCGAATGCCCGGAATAGGACAATCACAATTGAACGTGGAACTGAAGAGGACGCGAAGAAAAGGTGAATCGGAAGAAGGAGTAACGGCTGCATTATGTTTGGTTTTTCAGAAGGGAAAAGATACAATTCGTTCGTGGGTTATTACCGCCGCAGGTACGGTGAGCGGCTCCAGAAACTTGTTCTGGACGCAGGGTTCTCGTGCCCTAACCGGGACGGAACCGTGGGGCGGGGAGGGTGTACCTACTGCGACAACGCCGCTTTCCATCCTGGTTACAGTACTCCGGGGAAGCCGCTTCTGACACAGATTGACGAAGGAATAGAGTTCCAAAAGGTGCGCTATCCGAGAGCGAGGCACTATCTGGCATATTTCCAGGCATATTCAAACACATACGGTCCGTTGGATCGGTTGAAGGCTCTTTATGAGGAGGTCCTGAGCCATCCGGAGGTGGTGGGGATCGTGATCGGCACGCGTCCGGATTGTGTCGATGAGAAGAAGCTGGACTATCTGGCTGACTTGGCGTCGGGGCGTGTCCTTTCAGGGTGGCAAAGATCCCTTCGGCAGGCTCCGGGACCGACTGTCCAGGCCCCGGTTCCGGATACCCTCACCGCCCCCATAGTGGTGGTAGAGTACGGCATCGAGTCCTGCCACGACAGCACCCTGCGCCACATCAACCGCGGCCACAGCTTCGAGTGCGCCCGCAAAGCCGTGGAAATGACCGCCGAAAGAGGCATCGACACCGGAGCCCACTTCATTCTCGGCCTCCCCGGCGAGACCAGAGAGATGCTCCTCGACCAATGCGGCCTTATCTCCTCCCTCCCGCTGCGCTCCGTCAAATTCCACCAGCTCCAGATCGTCAGAGGCACAGTGATGGAAAAGGAATATGCCGCCGACCCCTCAGCCTTCTACCGTCCCGGTCTTGATGAATATCTTGACTTTGTCATCGACATCCTCGAACGCCTGCGCCCCGACCTTTACATCGAACGGGTCGCCGGCGAGATCCCGCCCCGCTTCGTGAACGACACCCCTTGGGGACTCGTCCGAAACTTCGAGATCCTCCGCCTTCTGGACAAACGTCTTGAGGAACGGGACACGTGGCAAGGCCGTTTATATTCAAAGCCTTGATTAATCGGCTGGCACAACTTTCGCTTGCCGGAAGACCGGCTGTCGGGCCGGAAACCGAATTTTTTGAGGCCATAGAGGCAGAACAACCCTCCGGCCAAGCCAACTATTGCGTGAAAATTCTTATATTTGTCAAATTTATTTGATTACAATGGCGAAGTTTGTAAACCGAGAGATTCCTGAAGGCCTCACCTTCGATGACGTTTTGCTGGTTCCGGCACATTCCGATGTACTTCCTCGTGACGTGGATGTCACAACAAATTTCACGACTGACATCAAGCTCCACACCCCGATCGTGTCGGCCGCGATGGACACAGTCACAGAAGCCGATCTTGCCATAGCGATGGCGAGGGCCGGTGGTATCGGTGTGATTCACAAGAATATGACCATCGAGCAGCAGTGCGAGCAGGTGCGTCACGTGAAGAGGGCTGAGAACGGAATGATCTACGATCCTGTGACGATCAGCCCGGACGCGAATGTCGGCAACGCCCTCGCGATGATGAAGAAGCATCACATCGGCGGCATTCCTGTCGTGGACGCCAACGGCTTCCTCATCGGAATCGTCACTAACCGTGACTTGAGGTTCCAGGAGGATATGCAGCTGCCGATTTCCGAGGTTATGACAAAGGAGAACCTCGTGACCGCGCCTAAGGGCATCACCCTGGCCGACGCCACGAAGATCCTCCAGCACAGCAAGGTCGAGAAGCTTCCTGTTGTTGATAATGGCGGCAAGCTCGTCGGCCTGATCACCTACAAGGACCTTATGAAGATCAAGGACAACCCTATCGCCTCCAAGGACAGCAAGGGCCGCCTCCTCGTCGCCGCCGCCGCCGGAATCAAGTCCGACACGCTCGACAGGATCGGTCTTCTGATCGACGCCGGAGCCGACGCTGTCGTCCTCGACACCGCCCACGGACACTCCGAAGGTGTGCTCAGGATGATCAAGAAGGCCTGCGACGCCTATAAGGATTTCCAGATCATAGCCGGAAACGTAGCCACCGCCGCCGGTGCCAAGGCTCTCGCCGATGCCGGAGTCAAGGCCGTGAAGGTCGGAATCGGCCCGGGCTCGATCTGCACCACGAGAATCATCGCCGGAATCGGCGTGCCGCAGCTGACGGCCGTAATGGAGGCCGCATATGCCCTCAAGGGAACGGGCGTGCCTGTGATCGCTGACGGCGGTATAAGATATTCAGGAGACATCGTCAAGGCGCTTGCCGCCGGTGCCAGCACCATCATGGCAGGCTCCCTGCTCGCCGGAACGGAGGAATCCCCAGGCGAGACAATCATCATGAACGGCCGCCGCTTCAAGTCCTACCGCGGAATGGGATCCCTCGAAGCGATGGAGCAAGGCTCGAAGGACAGGTATTTCCAGGACATGGAGTCCGACATCAAGAAGCTCGTACCAGAAGGAATCGTGGCCCAGGTGCCTTACAAGGGAACCGTCTCAGAGGTTGTCTATCAGCTTGTCGGCGGACTCAGGGCCGGAATGGGCTACTGCGGAGCGCATACTGTCGAGGAACTCAGGAACGCCCAGTTCGTGCGCATCACCAACGCCGGCTTCCTTGAGAGCCACCCACACGATGTGACCATCACCAAGGAAGCCCCTAACTATTCCCGCTAATCAATGATGCTCAGGAGGTTCCGCATATTCGTGATGGCCGTCGCCGTTGCCGCCCTTCCGTCCTGCAAGGCAATATCCTCGCTGATTCACGACGGGGAGGTTGTCGCCAGGCTGGGAGACCATAAACTCTATCGCTCGGAACTGGACGATGTGATCCCCAAGGGCACGTCTCCGGAGGACAGCGTGAACCTTGCGAACCTCTACATCAACTCGTGGGTGAAGGACAAGGCTTTCCTCGACATAGCCCAGCAGCGTCTCTCCAAGGAGGAAAAGGATGTCTCGAAGGAGCTTGAGGCCTACCGCCAGTCGCTTCTGCGGTACCGCTACGAGCAGCGCTACATCAACGAGCGCCTCGACACCACCGTCTCAAAAAAGCAGATTGATGAATATTATGGCTCCCACAAAGAGTCCTTCAAGCTGGAGCGGCCGATCCTCAAAGCCCGTTTTATGAATATTCCGAAAGATTCTCCGAATCTTCAGAAGATCAAGAAGCTGATGTCTTCGGACAAGGTTGAGGACGTGGTGGCCGCTGACAGCATCGCCTTCAATTCGACCCAGCGTTACCATGACTATTCCAATGGCTGGATAGACGCGGTGAAACTGGCCGCCGAGTTCGGTGTGGACTATGTTCAGATGCTCTCACAGCGTAGCGGCAACTTCATAGAGATGCCGGACGGGGATGCCAACATCTCTGTCGCGTTCATAGTGGATTACCGGAGGGCCGGGGAGATCGCTCCGGTGGAATATTGTGAGGACAGGATAAAGGACATCATCATCAGCGGAAGAAAGCACGAGCTCCTGGCCGGTTTGGAACGGGACTTGATAGAAGACGCCAAGGTTAAGGAGAATTTTGAAATATATTCGAAATGATAAAGAAAACAGCAATCACCATCTTCGCCCTCGCAGCGACCTGCGCGATGGCTTCTGCCCAGAAATACAAGTACGTTGACAAGACCGTCGCCGTTGTCGGCAACGAGGCGATCATGATCTCCGACATCGAAGGGGCGGTCAAGGACCGCAGCGCCCAGGGCTTTTCATCAGACAGGAATGTCCGCTGCGAGGTGCTGGAATCGATTCTCGAATCGAAGATATTCCTGATGCAGGCCAGGATCGACTCTCTCACGGTCAATCAGGACATGGTTGAGGGAAGCCTTTCCCAGCAGGCGGACAGGATGCTGACCTACCTCGGCGGCGAGGACAAGGTTGAGGAATATTTCGGCAAGCCTCTCTACCGCCTCCGTCAGGAATGGCGCAAGCAGTACGAGGACATGAGCCTCACACAGCAGGCCCAGCAGGAGATCATGAAGAAGATCCCGGAGATGACACCTTATGATGTAAAGGAATATCTTGACACGGTTGACACCAAGAACCTTCCGATAGTTCCTATCAAGTACCAGCTCAGTCAGATCTGCCGTTATCCGGACCGCGAGGCCGCGAACATGGCCGTGCGCGAGAAGTTGCTGGACCTCCGCGAGAGGATCATCAACGGAGAGAAGTTCTCCACTCTTGCTCGAATATATTCGGAGGATCCGGGTAGCGCCCGTAAGGGTGGCGAGCTTGGAATGGCCTCGAAGTCAATCTTCTGGCCTGTGTTTTCAGACGCCGCTATGGCTTTGAAGCCGGGTGTTATCTCGCAGATTGTCGAGACTCCTGACGGATTCCACATCATCGAGGTCATCGAGAAGAAAGGCGACATGTTCAACGCCCGCCACATTCTGATGAAGCCTAAATACACTGATGACGACAGGGATAAGGCGTTCAAGACTCTGGACAGCCTCCGTACCGAGATCAACAATAACGCCGTGACGTTCCAGATGGCGGCGAACTTCTACTCACAGGATCCGGCCACCAGGACCAACGGCGGTCAGATGTCCGATCCGAACACCGGCTCGGCATATTTCGAGATTGACCAGCTCAAGCCGGAGGACTATCTGGCCATCAAGGACTTGAAGGAGGGCGAGATCTCCGAGCCTGTGGAGTCCACTGACAATGATGGCCGTCAGGATCAGGTCAAAGACTATGTCGTTGGAAAGACCATCTACAAGATCATCCGTGTTGACAAGATCATTCCGGCCCACACTGCGTCGTTTGAGGAGGATTTCAGCCAGCTTCAGGAGCAAGTCCGTCAAGACAAGCAGATGAAGGCCATCGATGACTTCCTCGCCGGCAAGATCAAGGAGACCCACATTGTCATCGACCCGATGTTCAAGGACTGCGAGTTCCGTCGTCCGGGTTGGGCTTCAAAGTTCTCTGAAGACTGATGCTTGCGAGACGTCTGGCATATTCATTAATCCTTCTGCTGGTTTCGTTCGGCCTTTTCGCCCAGAACACCGAGCAGAAGGACAGTCTTGTGCGCCTGCTGGGATGTGATGAGCTTCAGCAGGTCGAGGAATATGGCCAGAGCTACAGGAAGGCTTTGGGACATGCCAGATTCGAGCACAATTCAACTCTTCTGATCTGCGACACCGCCTTGTGGAATGTCAACCAGAATGTTATAAACGCTTTCGGCAACGTCCAGATCATTCAGAACAACACAGTGCTCAGCAGCGAGAGCCTCGACTATCTCATCGACCAGAACCTCGCTCAGTTCAGAGGCGCGCTGGTCCAGCTTAGGGACAAGGACGGGAACACCCTGCGTACCACTGACCTGGACTATAACACCAAGGACAGTGTGGCCGTGTTCAGGAACGGCGGTGCCTTGCGCGACAAGGACGGCCAGATCATCGAGAGCGATGACGGCCATTACTATTCCAAGCTCAAGACGTTCAGTTTCACGAACAACGTCAACATGTACACTGACTCGATATTCGTGAAGACTGATGATCTGGACTACAACACAGGCACGAACGTAGCCACTTTCGGAACCGGCACCAACGCATGGAGGGACAACAACATGCTTTCTTCTCAGGCCGGTTTTTACGAGCGGACTTTGGAAAAGTTCACGTTCTTCAGGAACGTGCATATTCTTACCGAGAACCAGGAGGCATGGGCTGACACCTTGGTATATTACCGGGTTCCGAACAATGTGGAGATGTTTGGCCATGTGGAACTGCTTGACACGACTCGCAATGTGGCCGCGGTGGCCGGTTATGTGCAGTATATAGATTCCTTGTCATTCATAAAGTTGACCCGTGAGCCGGCTGTGATAGCGATCAGCGAGCAAGGGGAAAAGAGAGATACAGCTTACATCGGTGCGGACACATTGATTCTGCGCTCCATACCGAAATGTGATGTGGATTCATCGGAGATTTCCAATTCGGCAAGCCGTCTGAAAGAGATAAACGTGGATCCTGTCACGGAGTACCGTCGCAAGGCCTACGAGGCAGCCAAGGCCGCGGCCGAAGAGGCCCGCAAGAAGCGGGAAGAGGAAGACCCTAACGCCGCCGGAGCCTCCGACAGAGGCGCCTCCGCTGTCAAGCCAGGTGGAAAACCGACCGGGAAGCCGGCTGTCAAGCCAGGTGGAAAACCGACCGGGAAACCGGCTGGCAAGGCAACTGGAACGGCTACAGGAAAGACGGCGGGAACAACGGCTGGAAAGACAGGTGATAATCCAGGAGGAAAGGCGATCTCGAAATCCGGAAAACTGTCAGCTGACGCGATGATCGGCGATCCTGTGACGAAAGGCCGTCAAGGCCTTCCCGCTCCATGGGATGATGTCATTGAATATGCTCCTCCACGGTTCCAATTGCCGGACACCCTGAAAACGTCGCCCGACACTGTACGTGTTCCAAGCGACAGTCTGGCGGCGAAGACCCTTTCCGCGGTCACTGAACCTGTTTCGGTCACTGAGCCTGCCGAAGTGACCGATCCGCAATCACCGGATTCCCTGACCGTCCCTACGGATTCCCTGACCGTGCCGGGTGATTCCCTGCATGTTCCCACTGACTCTTTGTCTTTGGCCCCCAAGGATTCCACGAAGATCAGTTTCATCTATGGCATACGTAACGTCAAGGTGTTCCGTAACGACATGCAGGTCGCATGCGACTCTCTTGCCTACACGGATCTTGACTCTTTGATAAGGTTGTATGAAAACCCGATTGTCTGGAATGAGATCAAGCGGCAGTACAGTGCCGACAGTATAACCGTCATTGTCAAGAACCGGTCCATTGACCGCGCCAGCTTGATGTCCAATGCCTTTATAATAGTGCAGGAGGACACCTTGTCCTATGACCAGATCCGTGGAACAGAGATGATGGCATACTTTGACAGTACCGGTGCGTTGAGGCGGTTCGACTCGATGGGTGGCGCGTCCGGAGTCTTCTACATCGAGGAGAACGGAAGTCTGGCCACCGTCAACAAGTTCGAGTCAAAGATGTTGACCGCGACATTGAAGGACGGTAATATTCAGGACTTGAACTACTTCGATGCCGTGAAGACAGATGCCTACCCGGTCGTCCAGATGAAAAAGGACGAGAAGATTCTGAAGGGATTCGACTGGCAGCCGGACAAACGTCCCAAGGGACCGGAGGACATCACGCCATATAAGCCGCGAGAGTCCCAGAGGAAAGTCTATGAGAATGTGCCGAGAGCCGAATTCGCGCAGACGGACATCTACTTCCCGGGCCACATGAACAGCGTCTATAAGATGCTGGCCAGACAGGATTCCTTGAAACGGGTCCGTAACGCTGAGCGCAGAAGGCTTGAGGCCGAGCGCAAGGCTGAGGCTGCCAGGATTGCCGACAGCCTTAGGATCGTTGCCGCCGCCGACAGCCTTGCTTTGGCGGACAGCCTTGCCCGTGCCGACAGTCTGGCTCTGAGAGACAGCCTTGCCAGCCGTGATTCTTTGGCGCGACAGGACAGCCTTGTGGTTTCAGATTCGTTGTCGGTCAGCAAGGCCGATTCATTGGCCAATGATCCTTCGGCCATAAAGAAGGCTGAGCAAGAACGCAAAAAGGCTGAGAGCGAGAAGGCGCGAAAAGATCGTCAGGCGGCCAAGGAGGCCAGATGGGCTGAACTTGACGCCCGTGATGCCGCCAAGGCTAAGGCCAAGGAGGAGAAAGCGTTGAAGAAGAAGCGTCAGAGGACCCTCAAGACATTGAAGGCGATGGAGAAACGTCGTGCTAAGGAAGAGAGGATGCTTGAACGCTACAAGGCTCGTTACGAAAAACAGAAAGCCAGAAAAGCCGCACGGAAAGCCGGTAAAAAATAAGGACTGACCTGAAGGCCAGTCCTTGATCCTTTATAATAGAATCCTTTTTTAGAGAAGTTTCTTCTTGAGGGCGTCGATCATGTCCACGGTCATGGTCTCCAGATCATAGGACGGTGTCCATCCCCACTCCTCGCGGGCGCAGGAATCATCCATCTTGTCCGGCCAAGAGTCAGCGATCGCCTGACGTACCGGATCCACCTCATAGCGCATCTTGAATCCAGGAATATGTTCCTGAATCTTGTGGTAGATAATCTCCGGATCAAAACTCATGGAGGCGATGTTGAACGAGTTGCGGTGTTTCAGCTTGGAAGGATCCGCGTTCATGATGTCCACGGCGGCCTTCAGCGCGTCAGGCATGTACATCATGTCCATGAATGTCCCGGCCGCGATAGGGCAGACAAACTCTTCGCCTTTTACTGCCGCATAGTAGATCTCAACGGCATAGTCTGTCGTGCCGCCTCCAGGAAGTGTCACATTGGAGATAAGTCCAGGGAACCTTACCGAACGGGTGTCCACACCGTATTTGGTGTGATAATAGTCACTCAGCAACTCGGTGGCCACCTTGGTCACGCCGTACATCGAACGAGGCCTCTGGAGCGTGTCCTGAGGAGTGTTCTGATGCGGAGTCTCAGGGCCGAACGAACCGATCGAGGATGGTGTGAACACAGCGACATTGTTCTCCCTCGCGATCTCAAGAATATTCATGAGTCCGTCTATCTGGATGTGCCATGCCAGCTGCGGCTTCCTTTCCGCGACAGCCGAGAGCAGGGCGGCGAGATTGTAGATTGTGTCGATGTTGTACTTCTTCACGATGCCCAAAAGTTGCTCACCGTTGCAGACATCAGCCTCCTCGGCGGGACCGCTCTCAAGCAGAACACCCTTTGGCTCAGCGCCTTTGATGTAGCCGGCGACAACGTTGCCCTCCGGGTACATATTCCTGATTTTCATTGTCAGCTCCGAACCGATCTGTCCGGTCGAACCTATCACTAGTACATTTTTCATTGCGGATCGCTTGTTTATTGCTAAATTAGCAAGTGCAAATTTACATTATTTTCTGACAAGAGCCCTTATTTATAATAAAATATTATCGATTTTGTCAAAAATTAATATATTTGTCAGTGCGAAATCGAAACGTTTTAAAATTTTATCAATATGTACGGAAAATTCCAGGAACATCTACAGGCAGAGCTTGCCTCCATCAAGGAAGCCGGACTCTACAAGAACGAGAGAAACATCGCCTCCGCACAATCCGCCGAGATCACTCTCCAGGACGGCAGCAAGGCTCTTAACTTCTGCGCCAACAACTATTTAGGTTTGGCTGATTCCCCGAGGCTCATCGAGGCAGCCAAGAAGGCTATGGACGAGAGGGGATTCGGAATGTCCTCTGTCCGTTTCATCTGCGGAACCCAGGATCTTCACAAGGAGCTTGAGGCTGCCATCTCCGACTTCTTCCACACAGAGGACACCATCCTCTACGCATCATGCTTCGATGCCAACGGTGGGGTGTTCGAGCCTCTGCTCACGGCTGACGACGCCATCATCTCAGATTCCCTGAACCACGCCTCCATCATCGACGGAGTGCGTCTTTGCAAGGCTGTCCGTTACCGTTACGCCAACGCTGATATGGCCGACCTTGAGCGTTGTCTCCGGGAGGCTCAGGCCCAGAGGTTCCGCATCATCTGCACCGATGGAGTCTTCTCAATGGATGGCAACGTCGCTCCGATGGACAAGATTTGCGAGCTGGCCGAGAAGTATGACGCCCTCGTGATGGTTGATGAGAGCCATTCCGCCGGCGTTGTCGGCAAGACCGGCCACGGAGTCGCGGAGCAATATGACTGCTATGGCCGCATTGACATATTCACAGGCACCCTCGGCAAGGCGTTCGGTGGCACCGTCGGCGGATTCACCACAGGCCGCAAGGAGATCATCGATATGCTCCGCCAGCGCTCCCGTCCGTATCTCTTCTCCAACTCTCTGCCGCCTATGATCGTGGCCGCCGGCATCGAGATGTTCAAGATGCTCAAGGAAAGCAACGAGCTTCACGACCGCCAGCAGGAGAACGTGAACTACTTCCGTGACAAGATGTTGGCCGCCGGCTTCGACATCAAGCCGACCCAGAGCGCCATCTGCGCCGTGATGCTCTACGATGCTCCTCTGTCCCAGAAGTTCGCCGCCAAGATGGCAGAGGAAGGAATATTCGTGACCGGCTTCTACTATCCGGTTGTCCCTAAGGGCCAGGCCCGCATCCGCGTCCAGCTCTCAGCTGCCCACAAGCGCGAGCACCTCGACAAAGCCATCGCCGCCTTCATCAAAGTCGGCAAGGAACTCGGTGTCATCAAATAATCTTTCTTTGAATATCCCGACGGTTTCCCTGAGCCTCCCTCGTCGCTTCGACAGGCTCAGCGACCAACTGGAACCAAAGCCCCGGACGCTGAGCCAGTCGAAGCGCCCGGGGCTTTGATATAACGAAATATTACTCCGCGTAGAGCGAGATGATGTTTAGGATGACCTGAGAGGCCTTCTCGATGCTCTGGAGAGGAACGAACTCCATCTTGCCATGGAAGTTCAGGCCGCCGGCGAAGATGTTCGGGCAAGGCAAGCCCTTGAAACTGAGGTTAGCCCCGTCGGTACCGCCACGGATCGGCTGGATCTTAGGCTTGATTCCGGCCATCTCCATAGCCTTCACGGCTTTCTCCACCACGTGATAATGCGGTTCCACCTGCTCGCGCATATTGTAGTACTGATCTTTGATCACAGCCGTCGCCGTACCATCGCCGTACTTCACATTGATGAAGTCCACGCACTTCTGCATAATAGCCTTCTTGCTCTCGAACCCCTTGCGGTCGTGGTCACGGATGATGTAGGTGATGTCAGCCTCCTCGACCGTTCCGTTGAACCCGACGATATGGAAGAACCCTTCGTACCCTTCGGTATATTCAGGTCTCTGCTGGACCGGCAGCAGTCCGTTCAGTTCAGTCGCGATCAGAATGGCGTTCTTCATCTTGCCCTTGGCGTAGCCAGGATGCACATTCCTTCCTTGAATATGTATCTTCGCCGAAGCCGCGTTGAAATTCTCGAACTCCAGCTCTCCGATCTCGCCGCCATCCATCGTGTAGGCATATTCAGCCCCGAACTTCTTGACATCGAACTTAACGACTCCGCGTCCGATCTCCTCGTCTGGCGTGAACCCGATCTTGATCTCACCGTGCTTGAACTCAGGATGCTCCACGATGTACTGCACCGCGTCCATAATCTCCGCCACACCGGCCTTGTCGTCCGCGCCAAGCAGCGTGGTGCCGTCCGTGGTGATCAGCGTCTGACCCACGTAGTGAAGCATCTCCGGGAACTCCGAAGGCTTCAGCGCCAGGCCCGGCACACCTTTTAAAGGAATATCCCCGCCGTCATATTCATTGATTATCTGAGGTTTGATGTCCGCGCCTGATGCGTCCGGAGCGGTGTCCACGTGGGCGATGAAGCCGATCGCCGGCACTTTCGCCTCGATGTTCGAAGGGATCGACCCCATCACGTAACCATATTCATCCAGAGTGGCTTCCACTCCGAGAGCCTGAAGCTCGTCGCGCAGCATCCGCAGCAGATTGAGCTCTTTTTCCGCCGAAGGCTGGCTCTCTGATTCCTCGTTCGACTGAGTGTCAACGCTGACGTACCTCAGGAACCTGTCCAAAACTTTTTCCATGTTGTTGTTATTTTCTGGCCGCCGAGCCTGTCGAAGCGACTTCCATAACGGCACTTCGGCAGGCTCAGTGGCCGTTTGTTTATTCCTTAGCCCTCAAAGAAGCGATCACCGTGTAGGCGATGATTCCGATGAACGGAATGATCGCTATGGCCTCGCCATACTGCGCGTTCCAATCCGCCATGAACCAATCCACGTTGAAGAACTTCAGCAGCGCGCTCACGACACCCATCAACGCGCCGCCGGCGATGAATCCCGAAGCGATCAGCGTACCCTTGTTCAGACGCGCCTCGTTCAGAGCCTTGTTCTTCGAGCGTGTGCTCACGTACCAGGAGATCGCGCCGCCGACCAGCAACGGCAGGTTAAGATCGATAGGAATGAACATTCCAAGCGCAAACGCCAATGCCGGTATCTTGAAGAAAGTCAGCACGATGGCCAGCACCGCACCGATTCCGTAAAGCAGCCACGGAGCGCCTCCGCCGTTCATCATCGGCTGGATCACCGCCGCCATGGCGTTGGCCTGAGGAGCCACGAGAGCCTGGTCGCCGACGAATCCGTAGGTCTTGTTCAGCACGAGCATCACGCCGCAGACTGTCGCCGCCGCGACAGCCACACCCATGAACTTCCAGCCTTCCTGCTTCTTAGGCGTGCTTCCGATCCAGTAACCGATTTTGAGGTCGGTGATGAATGAACCTGCGACCGAAAGCGCCGTGCAGACAACTCCACCGATGATCAAGGCCGCGGCCATACCGGCGTTGCCCTTAAGTCCCACAGCCACAAGGATAAGCGCGGCGATGATAAGCGTCATAAGTGTCATTCCGCTCACTGGGTTTGTTCCCACGATGGCAATGGCGTTGGCCGCCACGGTAGTGAACAGGAACGAGATGATCGCCACGATCAGCAGCCCGACAACTGCCTGCCAGATGTTGTTCACAACTCCTCCGAACGCGAAGAAAGCGAACACAGCCAACAGCGTCAGCACAATGCCGAACACAATGGTTTTCATAGGAATATCCTCCTGTGTCCTCTCGGTGTTCTCAACCTTTCCTCCCTTCTTGCCGAACTCGCCGACAGCCAGTCCCACAGCCGACTTGATCACACCGAACGACTTGATGATGCCGATGATTCCGGCGGTCGCGATGCCACCGATGCCGATGTGCCTTGCATAATCCTTGAATATCTGGTCAGGGCTCATCTCTCCGATTGTCATTGTCACTCCGGTGTTCATCAGATCAATCACCTGTCCGCCCCAGATGAGGTTCATCAGCGGGATGATCACCAGCCACACCAGGAAACTGCCGCAGCAGATGATGAAGGCATATTTCAGGCCCACGATGTAGCCGAGGCCCAGCACAGCCGCTCCGGTGTTCAGTTTCAGAACGACCTTCGCCTTGTCAGCGATTGTCTGTCCGAATCCCATCACGGTGGTGCTGACCGTATCCGCCCACGCACCGAAAGTGCTGACAATGAAGTCATAAAGACCTCCGATGAGACCGCTCACCAGAAGCGTTCCAGCTCCCTTGCCGCCGCCTTCGCCGCTAACGAGGATCTGTGTCGTGGCCGTGGCCTCAGGGAAAGGATATTTCCCGTGCATCTCTTTCACGAAATATTTCCGGAAAGGGATGAGGAACAATATTCCTAAAACACCGCCGAGCAGCGACGAGAGGAACATCTGCATAAAGTTGACATCAACTCCAAGAATGTAGATGGCAGGAAGTGTGAATATAGCGCCCGCCACCACAGCTCCGGAGCAGCCTCCGATCGACTGGATGATGACGTTCTGTCCCAGACCTTCCTTCTTGCCGAGTGCGCTTGTCAGACCCACCGCGATGATCGCGATCGGGATCGCCGCCTCGAACACCTGTCCCACGCGCAGCCCCAGATAGGCCGCCGCCGCGGAGAAGATGACCACCATCAGCAATCCAAGGGTCACTGAATATGGCGTAACTTCCGCCCATTTCCTCTCCGCCCCCAAGAGCGGCTTGTACTCCTCGCCCGGTGCCAGCTCCCTTTGAGCGTTCTCCGGTAAAGCATTTCTTTTTTCTTCCATTGATCGTTATTTTGTTTTCATTTCTTTCTTGTCATTCCGTCCGGCCCCCTCGATAGGCTCAGGGTCCGGTGTCGGTCGCTGAGCCTGCCGAAGCGCACCGACAAAGAACAAATATACTATATTAAGGTGAAAATCCCCACTCATCGAAAAATTTTATAAAAAATGTCAAAAAAAATTTGGAGGTAAAGAAAAAGTGCGTATCTTTGCAGCCCGTTTCGGAAGAAGCGGTACAAAAATAAGTTCATTGACAATACTGAGAGATTACAACGAGGTAAGTGAAAAGAAAAAAGGATTAGCCGAAATAGAGATAGAATAGGTTGATACAATTTCACAACAACGAA
>ERZ857629.2886-NODE-2886-length-15316-cov-11.101238_pt1 | contig 15316 bp, 20 predicted proteins | sample MGYA00519700_ERZ857629 | MGnify/ENA primary metagenome ERZ857629 (study PRJEB31778, sample SAMEA3449351) | human gut metagenome | biome: human gut; feature: human-associated habitat; material: faeces | place: United Kingdom | collected 2010/2012 ... | reverse complement strand
CTTTCATGAGTTGTCGAATGAAAATGGACTATATGTAAATTTATAGCTCGTTAATGCGTACAAAAAAAACGATTAGACTAATCTAACCGTTTTAATTTTCGTGGAGCGTATGAGACTCGAACTCATCACCTCGACACTGCCAGTGTTGAGTGAATGATTGATAATCAGCTCTTTGAATGATTTGTTACTTATATGCATTGTTTATACTTATTGTTTACTGTCTTACAAAGATAGTTCATCATTTTCTAAATTCCCAATTTATCTGCTAATATAAATAAGATATGGGGTAAATTTCTAAAGAGAATAGTATTTTAGTCCACAATACTCATTGTATTTCAGATAACTCTATTGAAGTTCGCATAAGGAAGGAGAATTGAAGTTGAGCTTTAAAAATTCTTCCATACATTTTTGTACCGGAGATAAAAAAGCCAGCTATCATCTCGATAACTGGCTTTTAATTTTACTCATCAGTAGAAGTTCTTTGAGATTGTTTGAACTGCTCGTAGAAATTGTTAAGAAGACGATTTATAATGGTCTCTTTGGTATCGCCACCTCGCTGTCCTTTAGTTTTCTCAATTAATTCAGCTTTATCCCGACCTAAGCTTTCTAGGAATTTAGCCAGTTGGTTAACGGTAGCCGTTTTATTATCATCATTAGCTTTGTCATATTGGGCTATGAGCCAATCAATGATGTTCCGGCTTTTAAGGAATTTGACCGAAAAGCTTTTCTTGGCAGCTTCCAATAATTTACGTCCTCGTTCTATACCACTGGTATTCCTTAGCTTCTCGCTAATTTTATTATCTGCCGCATCCGCTAGTATCTCTTTAGTAATGTCACTTTTAAAAGTTGCCCATTTGGAAGCGGCTGCTAAAGACCAATCATCATTTGTAAGCTCGTCAATGAAATCAAGTAGTGGCAGATTCTCTTTATTTGCCATTTTAACACTTTTAGGAAAATCATTACCTCGCCATGGATTTGTACAAATGTTGATTTCTGATAACAGCTTTGAGATGGCAAGCTTGTCATTCAAAGCATAAATAAGATAAAACTCACCTTTATACTGTTCTTCTTCTTTCAAACCTTCATTCTCTTTAAGAAGATTCAGGTGAGCTTGGTAGCGATGGTTAGCGTCAACCAATACAACATAATATTCAGCATCAGCTGCGCTAATGATTTCTCCCGTTCCAAAGTCCACAATCTCCAATCCGGCTTTAATGGCTTCCTTTGCATCTACAATGATAGCAGGGACTAACATGCCATTCTTCTTCATGGACTTCATTTTGGATTTGACCACCTTTTCATCAAACTTGCGGTTACCCGATAGCCTAGCTATCTTGATTCCTTTACTTGCTAGCACTGCTAGCGTTAAAACTTGAAGAACAAATTCTTCTTTCATTTTATAGTACCCATGCCCTTGGGATTTATTTTGGTATCTAGCTCACCATGTTTTTATGGTGGCAAAGGTAAGGAGTTGTAAGTGGCTATATGTGAATGTTAGAATCATCCTCAAATTTCACACGATTTATGTACTTTAGGCATTCATATCTCAATTTTGTTATTTCCGGATTGGATATGATAGTAAAAGGCATAACCATTCCATTTATTGTAACTAAAGGCTTATTTATTAATAATTTCTCCCCATCACTTATTAGTTTCCTATATCTGGCTGTATCTTCAGCAGTAGTTTTATAACGCCCAAACAAATATAATATTTGTTGGATTAGTTCTTTCTCTTTATCCGTAAATTTGCCATTCAGATAACTTGTTAAGAAGCGTTCTAGTTCTTTTGCAAAGAAATAGTCCAATGTCCTTTTGTTAATTGATTCATTAACCAACTTATCAATAGAGGTAATTTCATCAACGACATACCGTTTCAAATTATCTGTAGTGATAATATCTCCTTGCATATTTAAATATGAGATAAGTATTTTTTCTACTAATTCCTCATTCTTGATAGTGATATTTTCTGTTTTACCATCAATACTACATTTAAATTCAATAGCTGATACATCTACTTTCTTCTGGTCAAGGGTAAAGATACGATATAGTTTCAGATACTCGTCCATAAGGGATAATGAGATTCTTACTACCGGATATTTAGTCACCATAGCATACAACAGAACTGATAATCTCCATAACTTCCTTGCATTTAAATTCCCTATAAACACATGCAAGATAGTATCATGTACGAACACATTTTCTGATAAATGTTGTCCTTCTTCGCCAATTGTTATAGACTGCGCAAAAGCTACAGCTTGTTCATAATCAATATTACTAATGTCATTTAATATAATTTCTCCTTGTATCTCAATCACTTCCTCCTTAGAGGTCTTTACTTTGCCTTTTAGGATATTCAAACAGTGTTCCTTATAATAATCTACATATTCATTCATGGTATTATCTTTTAAAATCAATGGCTGCAAAGAAACAAATTTATCCAATATTCCAGTTCACTGTATTATAAAAAATAAGGCAGTAAATGAAATTTCACTTACTACCTTACATTTGTCTTGTCTTTACTTTGCTATATTCTACGTTCCTTATCATATCCCAGATTGTAGAACTTCTTAAAGCCTTTCCATATACAGCATGGAAATTCCACCATAACACCTATGATGATAAATGGAAGTATGGGGAAAAATAGACATCTCTAATCATAGCCCCAATACAGTCCTATGGTAAAAAGCTCATTGGTTTCTTTATGAGTAGAATTTCTAAATGCTATGACTTTACCGTAACTATTTTAAAGAAATATGCACTTATTCTTTTATGTTTCAAAATGAGCATATTGTATTAGATTTTTTTATTTCTTATAGGTAACTTCGTATCAGATTAGTTCAGTTATCAATTATCAAATTAATACAATTATGAGACTTACTAAGAAGAACTCCCCTAAGAGTTACACTATTTACTACCTACCACAAGAGATTAAAGAAACTATGGTTACAGAGGTCAGTTACCTGCCTATTACCAGAGAGAGACTGGAACAGTTTTTTAGAGAGGCTGCAAATAAGAAGAAGCATAAATTAGTTAAGAAGAGAAGGAAATGAACTAAAAAGGCAGCATTTGAAGTAACATTCATTTGCTGCCTTTTCATTATCTTCTAATTTAAGGTTTCATGTTTTTTTAAAATCATTTCCACATTGATTACAATGATATATATTTTCCTTATAACCTTTAAGCCAAATAAACAATAATATTATAGGAATTATGGTTGGTATATATACTATTGTACCATTATTCAATATAGTGAAAATGATACAAAATACAACGATGACAATGCTTACTAGAACCATCCATTTGGGACCATGCTTGTGTTGAACAATTGTATGTGCAGTATTTTCGCTACCACATTTAGGGCACCATGGAAGATTTGAATCCCTTTCGAGTTTAAGACCATTTATCAAGTCTATAGCTTCCTGGTAATGTTCATCTTCAACGAAGATTGCAATTTGTGGTTGACTTCCACCTGCAAATGCACCTATTCCAACTTCTTCCTTTTGAATATAACATAAAATACCTTTAGCTTCAAGAGTTGCTTTATATTCATCTGTCAAGATAGAATTTTCACAATGTACTAATAATTTCATAAGCACTAATTATTGATGTTATAAATTTATTGATGTTTCATTTTCTTATCATCTACAACGTAAGTTGTGGATAAAAAATCATGCCAATTCCAACCACATAAGAATGATATTGCATCAGAAGGAATGAATCGGCATAAGCAACGTATGAATATTTGTGTTATTGAGAGGCTTTCTCCTTTATTATTTATCACACCCATCTTTAACAGTCTCTTGCCAATAGTCTTTCCCCCATTAGTCGTTTCCAATCCAATAATAACCTTTCATCTGAATGTTTCCTCATTACTTCTATAAATTGGTTTTCTTCCATAATTTAAAACTTTAGTTTTACTCTTTAATATATAATTAAAGCTTACCTATATATTATCTATCACTAACTCCTTCTAATGAACTTATAAAACAGTCCTCTCACAAATCTTTGAATCCCATAAATAATAGCTCCCCAAAATAAGAATCCAATACCTATAGAATCACTTAAAAGCAGAGATAAACACGTTAATACAATCCCACAAATACACCATATTCCACCATATAAAATATCACTAGGAGCATTTGCGATACGCTGTTCTCTTTTAGCTTTCTTGTCACTTTTAATTTGTAGTAATGATACTATAATTGAATTTCTTTGAGATTCATCAAGTCCTTTTGATTCTAATATATGTTCTACTTCGTTTACGTCTTTTTTTTGTTTTATAACTAGCTTATATGCTTTTGTATAGGCTGAATCAATAACATCTTCTGTTGTTTGCTCACTAATTTCATTCTTTCCCTTTCTTATAAAAAAGTAGAAAAGGATTGTAGTGATTACTATTACTAAAATTGCTTCCATGATATTCTATTACTAAGAATTATACAATCAATCACTTCCATGCCAATAACAGAAAACTAACAACGAATAAACTTCAAATGCTGCCTTTCTTCTTATGCATCATCACGTTTGGTATTAAACCCCTTTATAATGATTCGTTCTCTTGAACTCTGCATTATAGGATTCTCTTTTAAAGTGTTAAATTTATCTTCTAAATATTGATGTGTCCAAAAGAAATTGTCCAAATTACTTCGTAGATATTCTTGAATTGAAGGTATTTTATGTGCAAATGGTAGATAATGCTTACAATATACAGTTATAGCATTCTCTTCATTATTAACAAAATATGCTAAAGTAATACGTCCGTCCATATTAGTTTGATTTATAGCATCTTTCAGAATATTTATATCAGGGTCATTTAAAGAAAGACTTCCAAAGTTAGACCAGATTATGATAAAAGCGGTTCGATTATTTGCGTCAATAAAAAAGTCTTCATTTTGATATTTAAAACAGATGTCCTTATCATCATCAACTTCTGGTTGACAACCAATTTCTTTTAAAGTATTGATAACCAAATCTCTCGTTCTGTTATTTGATGTGTTCATAACCGTATCTACAATCTCACTTATTTCAGAATGACTAGACTGTTTTTGTTTTTTTCCAGTGGCGAATTCAATATTCTTTGTTTCATGATGTTTTATCTTTCTATTCCCAAATTTCTCCTTAACCAATCGCAATATACTATCAAAGTGCGCAATCACTAAATAGATAGAAACCCCAAAACTTAGATAAAGAATAATAAATATATAATCCCAAAAAGTTACTGCTCCAATAAAAGAAAGAAGTATAAAGACCATAACAATTAGCGCGATATATCGATATAAAGCTTTTTTAACTTCATATTTAATAGTACCTTGTTCCGTACTTGAAGTATCAAATATATAATTAGGACAAGGACTATCATCGGTTGGTCGATAATGTTCACAATGAACTCCATCTCCAATACATGTACTACATTGAGACATTTTTGTCATTTCAATTCTGTTTTAAATTTACTATTATTTTCTTAAATACATCACCTGCCATCAGTCCACCACTTATTAAGAGGCTATTCTCTACTAATATCAGATATAATAATATCTGATATTTAACTTTCAGTGCTCTTTCGCTTTTTCAGTTCTTGAATATACTCCAGTTCGCTTTTGGCATATTCTTTATTGGCATCCTCATTCAACATTTCTTTAAATGCTTCCTCCGCATCATCCAACCGTCCCATGTCAACAAAGGTATATGCCCTACGTCTTCGTAAAAAATTATGGTAATATATAATATCATCCGTTATTTCACTTTCCTTTAACTGTGCCAGCTGATTAAGTTCTTTATGGATAGTATAAATGGTTCTGAAATCCCTGCTGTTTGCCAAGCAATTTATGTACTCTATGTTATAGGTAATATTATTTAAAGGACGAACTATTTCCAAATAGAATAGAGCCTTTTCCCACAATGCCATTTCTGCATAACAATATCCTATTACGTAACATGTTTGATAAAACATTCTCTTATCTTCATCTGTAACATCACCCCTTAGCCAACTTTCCTTCAAAGCATGATATACATTCTCCAAATATACAATTGCATCCCAATATCTATTTTCCTTTAAAACCTCATTACCCCAATAAAAGTCCTGCCCAATAGCAGGTATCATTTGGGATGCAATACAATATTCGTTGAAATTCAATTCCTTCCCATTGTTCAGCTTTTCAATCGTCCTATCATAGACTGCCTTATATTCTGCAATCCTTTGTTCTGGGGTGGTATTATCATAAGCGAACAAAACACTTAACGTTTGCGGTTGGTTTCCCGTTCTAGTATAAGTTTTATCTCCTTCATGGCTGAATGTTGGCAACATAATAGATGCACGAATAAACCAAGTATCTTTACTTCCACCACATCCTCTCAAATGTACAATGATGTTGTCATTTACTCTTCCAATAGATTTGTCATTATCTTCTTTTGAGGCATATCCTTTCCTATAAGATATTGACAGAGTGACATTTTCGCTATATTTATAACCTATATCTCCATTGTCATGCTTGACAAGGACGGCGTTACATAAATCAAAGTTCCAGATTTTATCTTTCTCTGTGATTAGCGTACCAGTCTTCTCTTGTATGTTGTCTGTGATTACATATAAATCAGAAACTTCTTCTTCCCTAATATCAAAAGTTCTATTAAGCAGTACCCCTAAAGTCACTTTCTCATTAGGAGCAGCACGTAATTGGCACTTTTCAATTTGATGCTGAAACCTAAATTCATTTGGTAGATACGTTTCATTTTCCAATCTGTCAATAAAATCATCTTTCTCCTCCTCTTTATCTTTAGAAATGGTTTCTGGTTTGGAAGAGTTACCAAATATTGAACCAAAAAGTTTTTTCATAATATGTTATTAATTAAATCCTTTGACAACCACTCTTCTATGCTCATGTTTCTCCTGCTTAAAATCAAGACGTATGAACCGTTCTCTTAATAGGTCATGAGCCTTAAAACAATCATTCAGTATCACCTTTAAATAATTCTCCTTGTTCACTATCGAAGGAGTAAGCATAAATATAGCCTTACAATGTACTCCCATCTGTTTGCTATCTTCATCTATAGTATAAAAAGTGGAGACTATGGTATTTATATTGTTTGAGTTTATTGCCTTCTTTAAATGCTCAACATTTGCATTGTCACAATCTATACATAACCACCAAGCATCCCAAAGAGTGACAAACTGATAATTATTATCTGCATCAATAAAAAAAATCTCACCTTGATATTTAAAACGAATTCTGTCCTTATCATCAACTTCTGGTTGACAACCAATTTCCTTTAAGGTCTTAACTACCAGATTCCTTGTTTTATTATCTTCTGCATCAATAGCCGCATCTACAGCCTCATTCATTTTAGTATAGCCAGACTGTTCTTGGTCTTCGTCATTAAATGAATAGCCAATCCTACCAAAGAAATAAGCAGCAACTATAAGTATTATGCCCAAAACTATCCAACCTTCCATATTATATCTTGTTATTATTCAAATACCACACTGTTAACTATCTTCTTAAACACGTCACCTGCCATCAGTCCACCACTAGCAGGCAAACCAGTCTTGTTAATGGAAACAATAATACTATACTTGGGATTGCCAGTAGGGAAGTAACCACAGAACTCCACTGCATACATCGTATTGCCATTATCTGTAGAGACTATGATAGTGCCTTGTTTTCCTGCTACGGTAGTCTTATCTGACTTGGCAGGTTGCCCCAGTCCGTCTGTTACATTATATGCCAGTGCCAGTTTCAAGCTGTCTATATTAGCCTTATCTGCTATCTGGGGATTGATAATCACTACACTGTCCTTGTATAGTTGAGGCTGCACCATTTTCCCGTTATTGGCGATAGCATTGTAGAATGTAAGGACTTGAATAGGAGAAACAGACTGTCCATATCCTATGCAGTTCCAAGTGATATTTTTTTCTGTAATCCTATAGGGTTGCAGAATGCCATTGATACTGTCTGGCTTGCCATAGTTCATTCTTGACAATACATCAAAGTATGCTTGTGCATTGTTACCAAAAGCATTCTCCATAGTCTTGACTGTAGCAATGTTTGAGCCACTAGCCAGTCCTTGCTTTACCGTAATTTCACCATAGCCGCCTCTATGCCAGTTATGGTCGAAAACTGTATCTCCCTTACAGACATAAATGCCATTGCCAGCATTCACCCTATCACTCATTTTCACCTTTCCAGTCTCCAGTGCAGCCAATAGCGAGACACCCTGCATCAAGCCAGTAGGCTGTTGTACAGAGAAGTTCTCGCATGGTTGGTAGTCTGCACTGTCTTTCCTTTCAAGTCCAACCAGAGCCTTTATTTGTCCAGTCTGGACTTCCATAACAATTACCTGCCCAGATTGGGCATTAAGTTCAGACAACTTGCTTTCCAGTATGGCAGTAGCACTGGTCTGTAATGTAGTGTCTATACTGGAAACTGCCTCTGTAGCCTGCTGTTTGGATTGGCAGGAACAAATTAGTATTCCAAATAAACACAAAAACTTGCTACTTAAACCTTGCGTCAATGATACCATATTTTTTATAGATATACCGTATTTTAGTTTGAATAATAGCATCGTATTCTTTGACATTATACTCTTTATCTTTTATTGTCAAGGATGTGAATTTATATTCTTGCACACGATAAGCAAAGTTAGTATAGGCAATCTTTAGTTCCTTACAAAAACTGGCAGCCTCCGCAGTAGTGAAATTTGCATAGGCTTCATCTTCCAACATCATTAATACTTGTTGTAAACAAAGAGTACATTGCCTCTTCTCTCCTGCAAAGTGCGCATTTTGTTTTACTTTATCCCAGAATCCCATAATCAATCATCAGCATAAACCAAATTATCACCTTGTTCTGTCTTATAGCGAATAACTCTTGAACCAGAAGCATAGGAAGGATATAATGATATAGCTCTCTGTATAGTATCTGCCGTAGAGAAGTTGAAAAATGAACCAAACAAGTTCATTACCTCAATTAAAGGATGCAGATAATTCACTTTGTATTCCATATATCCCATACTTCTTAATTGTCCTCTGACTATCCTACAAATCTCTTTAAGTTCCGGTGAAATAGACTTTACTTTCCAACTTTTAGCAGGATTACAGTTTATTAATTTATCTGTAGCATTAATAATGGCTGTAGTATCTTTACTTGAAAATTTAATGTACATCATATTTGTAAATTTCATGAATTAGTTCTCTGGATAATAGCATGAAAGGATACATATACAATAGAGGTTTTAATTTTTTTACAGATTACAACTTTCTCTATTGTAGTCATATCATAATCCCCATTCTTGTAATTGTCCTCCTGCGGTATGAATTATATTTTCTATAAACATAGCCCATACTGCAAACTCCCCTGACCTTCCAGTTTCTCCCCACGGAACTTGTATTGTAGCTACAGTACTTTGTGGGAGACAATTGACATGAAAGTTCAATGTCTCATTATGCGAATTAATCTTTTGTGTTAATTCGATAATTTCTTCTGAATGGATAGAACAATAACTTCTTCCTTCATCTATCATTTCTGTTAGCTTCATCATTACGGTTGTTAGCACCTTTGCCTCTTGTTGAATGGCTGCAATATGCTTTTCCCTATCAGAATTTCCAAACATTCCCATATTAATTACGATTTTAGTTATTTACCTCCTTGTCCTCTTCCATAATTACACTCATAATCAGATGAATGATTTGTTAAATCGGGCTCAAAATGAAAACAAGAAACAGAATAGCCAATTTCCTATAACTCATTTTCAATACGTTCCTTCAATTTAAGCAATTCCCGATAATTATACCTATTATCATTCACTAAGGCTGCAATTTCTTTAGCTAATTTTTCCTTTTGCGGATGCTTGTCTGGATGTGACTTTTTTATAAGTTCTTTATAAAGCATTTTAGATTTGGCAATACTTTCCACGACATTATTGCTTTCATTTAATCGTTCTTTCCTGCCACTAAATGATTGAATCATTCTTTTAATCCATGCAAACATACTGTTAGATATAATAATTATTCAAATTAGCATAACCTTTCAGCGAGAACTTTCTACCCTTTCCGCTTGTTGCACCAACAACAATAAGAGTGTCAAATCCCATAGCCATTAACTGACGAATGAAAGCTGTATTTGATAATACATACTTTGAAATTTCCATAATTTCAGAATCAAGAAGATTTATATCATTTTCGATTGATATTTTAAATCCACTTCTGAACCAAAGCGAACTCATTTCATGGGAGAATTCCCTATCTCCTTGAGATATGGATACTTTACACAATCTGTTTAGTTCTCCAGAATAGAAAAATTCTCTAAAACTTTGATTCATTACATTTATAATCCTCATTCGTTCAAAAGAACCATCTAACAGAGAATTAAACAGATTATTGAAGAAATCCTTGATAGACATGGTTATAAAACTTTGCTCAACACTTCTCCGCTATTGCTGTAAATTACAGACGGATTTCCACCTTGCTCATCAATAAACCTTCTCATAATATTCATCAGAGCATCATTCATTGGCACATTTGCATCTATACCATACTTAATGGGGTTACTATGGTGTAATTGGTAAGCTATACTTACAAATAAATGTGCTTTAGTTTCTTCCCATGATGCTTTTTCATAGATATTCGCTAAGATATAAGCTTTTGTTGTAACCAATTTCCCAAACCAATCTTTGGCTGTTTGGTTTCTGAATGACATCAACTTTTGTGGCATCTCACCTTCAAAGATAGGAGTGGCTATCTGATTTCCACCGTTACCGCCTAAAGCTAAAAGCATCTTTATCATAATGATGATAAAGTTTTTTTGAAGTTCTTTACCTCTGTATTCCAATGCAAGTTCAGAATACATTCTATTAAATGGAGAAGTCGTAAGTAACTTATCAAAGGCATCTTTACCATATATACCTAAAACAGTACAAGCCGCATTCATATATCTGTAAAGATTCCTTTCCTCTAAAATGTGAACTTTCTCTATCTCATTGGGTTTTATATCATTGCAAAAATCAGCTAATGAAGCATACACAAAAGAATCAATCTGGCAACGGTCATTGGTTGATATACTACTTTTCCTCAATAAGCGTTCAAGTATTTCAAAAGAAATATTATTTATAGCCATAACATATTACAGTTTATTTATAATTTCAAGTGCTTCTTTTATTGACATTCTTGGCAAATCACAAATACTAGAAATCAAAGACCATGCTTTGATTTCTGAATCTTCAATCTTTCCATCAGCGCAAATTATTGCACCTAAATATGCTGTTACATACTTCTTTTCTTCATTTGTCATTTTGGAAATGATGCTACATGCTTCTGTTGAAGTGAGTTTGCTTGACTCATTAATAACAATTTTTACTTTATCTTCACTAACAACGCCAAAACGCACAAGTTCAACAAACATTAATGCTGTTTCTTCATTAGTTACCTTACCATCAGCATCAGCCATAACTGTAGCCATTTTCAGAATAGCGCCAAGTTCTTGATTTGTAAATATCATGGTATAAAATGTTGTGCCAACTAATTCCCAGATGAAAGCAGATTAAAAAAATAAGGTGTGGGAACTTACTGTTTTATCCTTAGATTAGGCTTCTCGCATTGCCTTTAGAGTGGATAAAACAATAGCCCACACCAGTTTGACAATATCTAATAGCCTTATAGGATATATAAGGTAGGTATATATCAAATGATGTGGTGCTATTGCTATCATCTTCACTCTAATCTGAATTTTGCGAGAATTCAATCTAAGAAGATAATTTCAATAACACCTTTCGTTAACTATGTCCTTCCAACTTCCCAACGCATTAGGCTGTTAGAATTGCCACAAAGATAACGAAAGGTATTGTATTTACAACAAAAATAATGTGTTAAAAACTAAGGCAGTCATAGGTATTAAGTAGTTCTTCCTGCCTCAAACCTAAGTATCTTTTAGTAATGGTTACAGAACTATGATTGAACAGTTCCATGAGTTTTACTAGGGCAAGCTCTGAATTATCACTGTTCATATTATAAACTTGTCTGCCAAAAGTCTTTCTAAGTGAATGACAACTAAAGTTCTTAACCTTTAATTTATACTTCTTTTTCACCTCTTTCAGTATCACATTGATTCTTTGGATAGTGAAAACAGTCCCTTTCTGGCTCACTAAAATAGGTGCGTTAATCCCTATAGGCTTTATCTGTTCATAGCACTCTTTAATGTGCTGCCCAAGTTGGGTGTTTATCCTAATAGTTCTTACCTTATCTGTCTTTTTCTCTATCACTGTAAATTCACTGGTATTTAGTATCTGCTTCCAGTGTAAAGCCAGAATGTCAGAGATTCTTAAGCCAGTGAAACAGCCCAAAGATATAAGAAGGGAAATTCTGTAATTTCCATCTTTAGCCAGTTTTCTTATCAAGTTCATTGCCTCGCTCCATTGCAGATAATCTGCTGTAGTGCTTGAATATTTTAAACTCATAACGTTCAGTTTTGTATGTAAATGAATAAAAGTGAATGTCATTTTTAAGTTGGAATATCCAACTTGTTGATAATCAAAGAAACATTCACTTTGTGAAGAAGTGAACATTTCTCCCATTAACAGTAAGAGGACACCTATACCTTATTATATAGATGTCCTCCACACTAAGCTATCCTTTGATAATGGCATAGCCCAATAGCAGGATATATCCCACCGCTATAAATGGAAACAATGCCATTGCAATGAAGAATACCAAAGTAGCCAGTAACACATAGAATAAATTCCGTAGCATAATCTCCAGTTTTGAGAAACCAGTAATAGGATATAATTCCAGATACAGCTAAGAAAGAAACCAGCTGTATTTTTCATCACCATGCAGAGCGGATGCAATGCCCGTTGCAAGTTCTGTAGCATTTACAGCCCGTTGCAGATAAGCGTCCACATAACTCATTTTGTTTGCTTGTGTCAAAAGGTTATGGAAATCGAACATTGATATAGCATTATCCTTCACTCCAAACACTTCATTCGTGTAATACTCGCGACAAACACTGTTTATCTGGCTGTCAGTGATTAAAAGTCTTGGTATTGCTTTCTGTCTCGCTGGTGAAAGAGCTTGGTACATTCGCATTCTGCCTATCACTTGTGCAAACTGTGTTTCAGACAGATAAATATCTGATAATGTCTGCATCAAATGTATTTCTTTGGCAGCATTGAAGCTGTTAAACAATTCCAGTACATTTCTGTAAAGCTCACTGATATTGGTTACTTCCATGTTGAACCTCACACCTTCACCAGTAAGAATCTGATTGGAACAGATTTTCATTCTCCAGCCAATAAAGACAGAGAACTTTTCCAAGCCTTTGGAAGAACGGTACAAATTCAAATCACTGTAATTCCTTACCCCACCTATGCACAATTCAAGCCTTTGCCCTCTTATCGTTTCAAAAATGGTTGGAACGGTAAAGGCAAAAGCAAGTCTTTGATAGAATTGTGTCTTTTCACATTCTAACAGTTCACTTGCTTTCTTGCCTAGTGCGGACGGTATTCTGCCACGTACTATATGTGAAACTCTTATTTCTGGAAAGTTCACCTTTTCACCTGCATAGAATGAGCTTGCAGCCTCATGCACACAAGAAACAAAGTCTTGGTGTGCAACGGTTAATTCCTGGTTTGCCCAAGTAGGCACAACACATTTGTTTGCAAGTTCTTCCAGTGTAATAGAATCTGTATTGGCTTCCAAGAAAGTAATACTTGGTTTTGCTGTTTCTTCCACAACTACCGTTGCATCCTCTGCAAATTCTCCTAAATTGCCGTTACTTCTCTGTGCCATAGCTGGCATAATCTGTAATGCTTCCATAATCTGTAAATTATTAAGTTGATAATTAGAAATTTCTCCATCTGAATGCCATATAAACGATAATGTACAGCACTATGGCAAACATTACCTTTGGGGCTGCAATGAACGGTACAATAAATATTGCACCAACCGTCAGAATTGCCTTTAAATCTTCCATAAGCGATAATTTATTGGTTAGTAATGAATGAATTGAAAGGGAATGATAACCAGAAACAAAAAGCCTCCCAGCCTTGTACGCATGTGCATCTCTGTAATAAATCTGTATTTGCCCGTAATGGCTGTTACAGAATTTCAAGCGTTTGGGGCTGGAAGGTGATTTCGCATCTGGTGTTCATTTCCCCTAAAGATACGGTGAGGGGAATATAGGGTAACACAACAGAAGTGCTTGAGATATGCACCAGATATGGATATACATGCCAGCCATTTTTCTCTACTGCCAGTAATTCCACCCTATATGGCTCTGTACCTTATATGGAAACACTTCCCAGAACTAAAGGGGGAGGGGTATGATTTTAAGTACCTATATTTTATCATATCTATCTTTCAATTTTTGTAGATAATCACTATATTTGAGAAATATGTATAGAGATAATAAAACCCAAAGACAAGAGATATGACACCTAGAGATTATGAAGAACTAATATGTTTATATTTTCGTAAACAAGGTTATAAGGCGAATTGTACTGCTTGTAGTGGAGATTACGGCATAGATGTATTTGCTGTTAAAGGAGAAGAGATGTTAGCTATTCAAGCTAAAATGTATGGAGCATCTACTCGTAAAGTTAATCGCCAGATGATAATGGAATTACATGGTGCCAAAGATTATTTCGATTGTACTAAGGCGATTCTTGTGACTAATGGAGAAGTATTACCAGATGCGATTCAAGTAGCGGAAAAATTAAATATTGAAATTCTATATTTTTTTTCTAATGAAGAGTTAGTAAAGTCAATTAACTACAATAGAGCAACTCCATCTATTACAAATAATTCCACAGATATTTATTCGTTTGATTATATATGGGATAAATACATAATGCCATTAAAAGGCAAGACCATTAAATGTGATAGATTGGAGAATAAAATATTAGATGTGGATTGGACTAAAATAACAAGGATAACTTCTACTGGAAGGATAGGAACTATTAAGATTGAGATTTTCAAGCAAACCATCAATACATTATTAAAAGAAGGACATATAACCCGTGATGAAATTAACCAGAACTATGTGGGTAGGGCTTCTTCTGGAGTTGTGTTAATACTTTCACAAGTTCCATTTATAGAAGTAAAAAAGAATCCAACTGAGCTAATTCTGAAAGCAAATTATAATAGGTAAAGATATTAATATGAAAGTTTCTAATTTTAGCAACTTAATGTCTGTGTTTAATGGGCACGCTAACCCTTTATTAAAATCTAAAAAGGTAAAATTGTTGCACCAATACCAGAGGTGGACAGCTTATTTAGGCAGTATCCATAATTTTGTGTAAATAGAAACGGGATTCAGTTATAAGTTCTCTT
>ERZ857629.2881-NODE-2881-length-15345-cov-3.151864_pt1 | contig 15345 bp, 9 predicted proteins | sample MGYA00519700_ERZ857629 | MGnify/ENA primary metagenome ERZ857629 (study PRJEB31778, sample SAMEA3449351) | human gut metagenome | biome: human gut; feature: human-associated habitat; material: faeces | place: United Kingdom | collected 2010/2012 ... | reverse complement strand
AGCAATCGTTGCCGTTGGTTAACCTCATGGTCGACATCGACCATGTGTCGAAGCCCACATATACTCCGGCTTTCGTGGAGATTTGCGACCCATTGAAGCGCATGGGGGGGGTAATGGCGTAACGTTGCTTGCGTGTAAGGTGAAATACAGGGGTAACACATCCATCCGTTATGACAAGAAATCGTTTACCATTCAAGTGGTGGATGGTCAAGGTGAAGAGCTCAACGCCAACCTCTTTGGCTTGCGAAGGGATAAGATTTGGGTGCTCGATGCCATGGCCGTCGATCGAATCCGTATGCGCAATCGTGTGAACTTCGATGTGTGGAACGCCATGTCGCGTGTGCCCTACGATACCAAGCTCGACCGTAGGAATGGCACGGTGGGCCTCTTTGTCGAACTGTTTATCAATGGCGAGTATCATGGCTTGTATTGCTTCACCGATAAGGTGAACCGCAAATTGCTTGATCTTAAGAAACCTCGTGTGGACGACAAGGGACAGCCTACCATTAGGGGCGTGTTGTATAAGGGACGCGAGTGGTCGTCTGCCACAAGGCTGAGGGGGTATGAAACAGACACCACATGGCAAAAAAAGTGGAACGGATGGGAACTCGCATATCCTGAGGATTATCCTTGCGAAGAGGCTTATTTGCCCTTGGTGCGGTTCATCGACTATTGCGCAAAATCGTCGAATGAGCAATTGCAGACGGGCATCCCCAAGTGGTTTTATATGGATAACCTTCGCGATTACATGGTTTTCCTGCTTTCGCAGGGCATACTCGACAATCTCTTTAAGAACGCTTACCTTAGTGTGGTGGACAAGAGCAAAGGCAACCGCATGCTCATTACCCCTTGGGATCTCGACTGCTCGCTTGGTGGCAGTTGGAATGGTAGTTATTATACCAATCCAATTTGGGAAGGATTTATCCTCTCCGCAGAGTTGCCCCGACGCTTATGGGAGGGTAATGTGGCGGGTTTCAAAGGCCTTGTATACGACCGTTGGCAAGCGCTTCGCCAAACTGTGCTGTCGGAGGAGGCGTTCTGCGGACGGCTCGATGCCTACGCCCGCATGTTTGAGGAGTCGGGAGCATGGGAACGCGAGTATGCAAAGTGGAATGGCAATCCAGTGCCTTTGAAGCGCAATATCAGCGAAGAGCTCGATTATGTCAAGGACTGGTATCATCGAAACGCTGAGGAGTTAGCCAATCATATTTTCCTTGGCGTGGAATCGGGAGTAAAGGAGATGAAGGTTAGCGCACCCTTACGCCCATCTCATTCGGCGGTTTACAATCTCTCTGGACAGCGCGTTTCGTCGCATTACAAAGGCCTCGTTATTGTTGATGGGCACAAGATGGTGAGGCGATAAGGGAAGAGCCTTTTCTCTTATCCTTAAATGGCTAAGATGGGCCTAAAACCAAGAATTTTGCATATATTCGAAAAATATTTGCCCAAAAGTTTGGAGATAAGGAAAATAATCCCTACCTTTGCACTCGCTTTTCGGATAGAGGAGCTGAAAATGATGGCGGGATAGCTCAGTTGGTTAGAGCGTCGGATTCATAATCCGGAGGTCCCGGGATCGTAGCCCGGTCCCGCTACATTTAGAGTTCTGTGAGTCGTGTGCTTGCAGAACTCTTTTTCTTTTTAGGCATCTATGCTCTTGATAGATGCCGTTGATCATTCCTTTTGTTGTTAGGCGAAACACGATTATTCATGTAGAATCATGAATGGATCGTCCCAACATGGCTTTGTAGATCGTTCAAACATGGCTTTATAGATCATCCCAACATGGCTTTTCCTAAAAAAGCCCGACAATCACATGGACTGTCGGGCTTGGGGCGTCCAAACGCTGTCAGCGACGCTTGGAACTTTTGCCACAGAAATAATTATGGTAGTTTTGCGGTTGCTTATTGCTTGGTTCCGCTGAGGATGAAGGGCACAGCCGATTTCAGCATGCCGCGCTGCAAGATGCCGTTCACGTAAACGGCTGCCTCCACAATCTGCATCTGCATCATCTTCTTGCTGGAGTTGTACATGCCAAATGAGTAGATGTCGTTGCCGAGCATGGCAATCTGCACCACGTGGTCCTTGTCGTTATAGTTGAGTGAGAAGCTCTGCAACGTGGGGTTGATGAAGAAGGTGACGGGCTGTACCTGAGTGAAGTTGATGTAGCACTTCCAGTCGCGGGGTTGCTGCTTGCGTAGGGCCTTAGCCAACTCGCTGTTGGTGATGTTGGAAGCCAGCAGCTCTACGGGGAAGTTGCGGATTGTCATCACCGAGTCGCTGTTCATTTGCCACGAAATCTGCAGGGTGTCGGTCACATCGGTCTTGTTGCTCGGGTTGATAGCGGGGTAGATGAGGTCGCCCTTGTACGAGCCCTTCACGGTGTTGAAGGCCTCGGCCTTCTGTTCGTTGGTGAGTCCCTTGTATTCCACATCGTTGTTGCACGAAGTGAGCCCAATAGCTGCCAAGCAGCAAATCATCAAAGAGATGAACGTTAACTTTTTCATTTTCTTGTTTGTTTATTATTGATTATTTATACTGGTTCTACCTCATCGGTTCGTATACTCAAATGCTTCGATGGGCCAAACCTTGCATTGGTGGCTCAAAAAAACAATTATTTTTTTTCGACGTCTTTCATGCAAGGTTTTCACTTGCGAGGTATTTCTTGTGTAGAAAGATGAGGCTAAATGGTGTGGGAGTCACATAAAAAGACTACTTTTGCATCCTGATATGCGCATATTCGGACGAAACAAAGAACAAGATATCCTGAATCTCTTCCGCCGGGGCGACGCCTCGGCCATGGATGAGTTATATGCCGAATATGCGTCTTACCTCACTGCCATCTGCGTTCGTTACTTGTCTGACGATGATGACGTGAAGGATGTGTTGCAAGAAGCCTTTATTAAGATCTTCACCACCATCGACACCTTCGACTATCGCGGATCGGGATCGCTTAAGGCATGGATGGGACGAATCGTTGTGAACGAGAGTCTGCTGTTCCTGCGGCAACGCAAGCGGTCGCCCATCGATAGGATGGAGGCCGATCCGCCTGACCTCCCCGATGACGATCCCGACACCGATGACCTTACCAGTGAGGAGATGACGCGTCTCATCCGGCAGTTGCCTGACGGCTATCGGGCGGTGCTCAACCTCTATATCGTGGAAGGAAAGAGTCACAAGGAGATCGCCCAGTTGCTCGGCATTAAGCCCGACAGCTCGGCCTCGCAACTGCATCGGGCAAAGAATATGCTCGCCCGTATCATCAAGAACTATAAATCGCATAGGCAATGAATAAGAAATGGACAAACGACACACACAGGCTTCTCAACGACGCACAACATAGTGCGCCCGAGGGTCTGCTTGGCGACATCAAGAAAGAGATGGCGCGTCGGGGTCTGCAACCTGCCTATGGACAACGGAAGGCCCACATCATTAGCATGCGTGCGCGCCGATGGGGAGCCGTGGCTGCATCGGTGGCTGTGGTGGCCGCCATTGGCGTGTGCCTGATGCCTCCCCATCAACAGGAGCTCCAGCAACCCCTGGCCCAACAAACCATGATGGACCCGGGAACGCCACGGTCCGCAAGCCAGTCTCGTGAGGCCGCATCTGCGATGGCTCCGACCACGCAGCCCGTGGCGTCGGTTAGCGAATGGGTGGCCCAAGCCGTCGAGACGGTAGCCAAGAGACGGCGTGAGGCCGAGAGTCTTGTGGCGCAACACGAAGAGGCTGCGTGTGCCCTTTCCGATCCACCGGTGGTGGCCATGGTCGATGCGTCGCAGGAGCCTGTGTGCGTTGCTGAGGAGCATGCCGAGGAGAGGGTGGAACCGCGATCATCCGTACAGCCGCGCACAAAGGCCCGTCAGCAACAAGACGTTCGCACAACTCGATATATCGCCCGTGAGCCTGAACTTCAGACCCATGCGAGTCGTAGTCGGGCTGTGGAAGTGGGCGCCCATCTGTCGGGCATGCCCAGCATGAACCTAAGCGGCATGGCTGGCGGTCGTTATTCCGACCTGTGCTACACTTCGCCCTTCAATACCTCTGTGGGAGAAACCGGCACCACATTGGTGCCTGGACTGGGACATGCCAAGTCAACCGAGCTTCGCTCCAAGCATCATCAGCCCGTCAAGGTAGGCTTCTCGGTGCGTGTGCCCCTGGGCCATCGCTGGAGCCTGCAAACCGGCTTGAACTATGCCTATCTCAAGTCGGACTTTGAGGATTCGTCGAATGGCAACAGCATCACTGGCTCTCAAGCCCTTCATTATATAGGAGTGCCGATTGGTGTGAGCTATGATGTGTGGAGCAATCGCCGTTTCAACGTCTATGCCACGGCAGGGGGCGAGATGGAGAAACTGGTGAAGGGAACGTTCTCTACCGACAACAGCAGTGAGAAGGTGAAGGAGAACCGTCCAGTGCTGAGTCTTAATGTCGCTGCGGGTATTGCGCTAAAGCTTTCGCCCATGGTGAGTTTCTATGCCGAGCCCGGCCTGAGTTGTCACTTTAAGAACGGCAGTGGGTTGGAGTCGTCCTACACCGACCATCCCTTAGGCTTCAGCCTCAATGTGGGCTTGCGCCTGAATACGAAGTAGGCCCAACCGTTTCTAACGGTCTGATGACCGTCTGATCATAAATAAAGCCACCGAAGGTCAAATCCTTCGGTGGCTTTTCTGTTTATGCGTTCAAGGTCGTTGGGTGGTTAGGCTTCCCATACGCTAAAGCCCTTCGCGTCGGCCTCGACGATGTTGATGCCCGTCTCGGTGGCTTACGTTCATCACCTTCATGCTGGGTGTTGTATATTGCTTTTTCTTGATCGTTGTTATTGTTGGCTTGATGCTATTATTTGATGATGACCTTTGTCACGGAGCCATTGGCTTGCTTGATGATGTTCACACCTTTGGCCATGCGGCTTAGGCGGTTGCCTTGGAGGTCGTAGATGGCTACGGGAGCGGCAGTCGTGGCAGTCTTGATGCTTGTAGGCGTATCGCTGATGTCGAAGGTCACGGTCTTGGCCTCGCTGCCCTCAGGCAACAGCAGATAGGCACGCATGCCCTTGATGATGTTCTGACTGCCTGTAGCGTGATTGAACTGGTTGTTGGAGATGAAGAAAGCACCTGTTGGGATGTAGCCAGCTGTGTACACTCCCACAAAGTTGATGCCGTTGCCATTTTGCACAGGAGCCTTCATGTCAACATCGACATTCTTCGCTACGATCTGGCTCACCGTCTCGTTCACCCTCACCATATATGGCTTGCCGGCCTCGATGCTCTTGGCTGTGGCGAAACGCAGGTTGATGTTGCCGTTGGCATCTACGTGGGTGTCGTCGGTGAGCTCCTTCCCCTCCCAGCCCTCGGGAATTGTCATGTTGAAGGGCAACACCAGCGTGCTCCACTTGCCGTTGTCCTTGATGGTGCGGTTCACGGTGATGGTGGTGTAATAGTCAGACAGGGCAGATGTTTCCTGTGCGGTCTCGTCCATGGTGAGCTCGTTGCCCAGGAAGGTCATGCGGAAATTGTCGGCCTTGAACCATTGGCCCTTGTCGTTGCCCAAGGCAATGTCGGCCTTGTGATCGGTAACGTCGAACTCGCCCATCACCAGTGCCATTGTTCCAGCGCCCACGGCAGCTGTCTTGGTTGTTTGATGATTGACGGTGAGCGAAATGTCGTTGCCGGCATCCATGGCCACCATTGCTGACACACGATACTTGCCGTTGGGCAATCCGTCGACCGTCTGTGTGAGCGGCTTCACGGCACTGGTGCCGTTCCAAGTGTTGAAGAGGTAGGAGCCTTCGGTTCCCAATGTGGTGTATGTAGCGTTGTCGTGCAGCACCACCTTGGTTTCCCATCCCTCTGTGGCGCAGCTCCAACCCGTCATGTCGCCCAACTCGAAGTTGGGGTTTACGATGGCGAACGTCATGTCGGCATCCTGTGAGCGCTGTTGCTTGGCGGCCTCGCAGAGCAGGGCGTAGATAGCCTTGGCCTCGGCTCTGCCATCGCCCTTGTAAGAGCCGGCCTCAACACCTTGGGTGTATTCTGCCAGTTGTGTGTTCAGGTTGTCGCCCGCATGGTCGGTGTAGTTGGCTGCCTGTTGCTTGGCCTCATCGAGAGCCAGTTTGATGCGACCATTGGCGAGGTCGCTGACGTACCTCAAGCTAAAGTTATCGGCCTTGAAGAATCCTCCAGCCATCGGCATGAACAGGTCGTAGTGGTCGCCACTGCCACCCACGGCCCCCACGGTGAGATTGCCGTCCTCCACGAGGAATTGCAGGACAGCCTCTTTCATTTGGCCCTTGTCGTCGGCCACGATTCCCTTGTGGGCGTGGTTGCCGATGAGGAATGCCGAGCGTCCGGCAAACGATGTGAGCCATGCCCGCACCTCATAGAGCCCATTCTTCACGCCACTGATGGTTTGGTGAATGTAAGGAGCCGATGTCTCGTTGTCGCCGTTGTAGGAGTTGAACAGGTAATTGCCGTCGCAACCCTGTACGGTATAGGTGGCGTCGCTGTTGGGCTTCACGTTCACGTGGTTGCCCGTACCAGAGCTCCATCCCGTCATGTCGCCCGTCTCAAAGCTCGGATTGATGATCAGGGCTGTCATGTCGCCAGAGGGCTCGTTGTTGAGCGATGCGATGAGTGCGCGCTGATAAGCCTTGTCGACCCATTCGCAGAGCACCTCCACGTCGGCTTGAGTGGTGATGGTGTTGCTGTTGTAACGGTAAATCACAGTTGAGATGTCGTAAACCTTCTGGCCCGCTTCGTTGAGTTGTTGCACCTTGGCCCATGTGTCGTTCACATGCTTGGCCACTGCGTTCTTGAAGGTGATGTAAGGGTCTATGTTGGCGTCATCGTTATCACCGAAGTAATAAAGTTCCATGTTGTCAACGGCCAACATGCCTGACTTGTTGGTCAGGCCATTGCATTTTTCCTTATACAGTTTAATGGTGGCGTTGTCGCCCTCGTTGAGTGTGGCTTTCAAGGTGAGCTTGTAGTCATCGTTATCCTTGAATACCTCTGACGCCTTTGTTGGCCCTTCTTCCGCTTTACTGGCGTCCATTCCCACATTGGTGTTTTGCTTGATGTCGGTTTGCTGCCCAGCGAATGAGAATGTGGACTTTACCTTGTGATCTTTTGTTCCGCCGACTGCGTAGGCTCTTGATCGGTAGAACGCCTCTACCGAAGCAGCGTATGTTCCTTTTGGCAGATTGTTGATCGTTTGTGTCATGGTGATGTTGCCAGTGTTGATGAGGGCCGCACACCATCGATACGTTGAGCTGTTGTCTTCGCGTACGCCACCGTAGCTGGGATCGCACGAGAACTCCCACCAGTTGGCCGCATAGCTTTTACCTGTGGCTGTGTTGTTCCATCCGTCCATGCATCCGAAACTGGCTCCTTTCACCAGCGGTGTGATGTTGAACGGGCTGGTGGATGAGGCTTGTTGCTTCATCACCTCCTTCAGTTTGGCCTCTGTGAGGATGGCCCATTTCTGTCGGTTGTCGTTGACATCGTAGGGTAGTGCCTTTACCAGGTTGTCGGTTCCTACAGAAGCCAGGGCGCCTGTGGCGCACTTGATGATGTATTGGTATTCCTCGCCTGCCACAGGTTCGAACGTCCAGGTGGTGTTTTGCTGATTGTCCATGTAAGGATCTGCCTCGGCCGACACCGATCCCTGGATGGTGTTGATGCGATACTGTCCGTCGACGAGTGTGAGTGTCAGGGGCATGGCCGACACGTCCTCCACGGCGTGGGTTCCCCAGTTGGCTCCAGCCTGAAGATATTTCTTGGTGGCCAGGTTCATGAGGAAGAACGTTTCGCCCGACAGGGCTACTTCACCGGCGCTGTTGCCCGCGATTTCAGGAACGGTGGCCGTGGCCGTCTCAGGCAGCGTGTAGTCGGTCTGTGTGGCAGGTGCTGCCGTGGGGTCGGTGACGGTGAAACAGACGGTTAGGGGATAGTGGTCGGAAGCCGTGAACGACGTGTCGTGCAGAAAACTGTTGGCTTGGATCTTCAAGCGCGATTTCGAGTTTTCTATCCAGAAAATCTTGTCGACCACCTCTCCTCTCTGTGGTCCCTCGTCGCCAATCATGATCGACGGGTCGCCCAACTTGGGATAGACGCCACCGCGGATCAGTTCGATCCATGCGTCGTGTATGGTGAGGTTGTCGACGGCGTTGATGGGGTCGATGAGTTTTCCCTTCAGGTCGTCGCGCGTGTAACGGCAGTTGGTGTCGCCCAGGATCAGTACGGGGCGCCCATTGTCGTGGCTTTTGATGTAGGTTGCCAACTGCGTCAGTTGGCTGGCTCGCGCCTTGATGTCGCCCTCGCCGTCCTCGGCGTCCATGTGCAGACAGTAGAAGTCGATCTCCACTCCTGGCGCGATGGTGATGGTGTAATAGCGGAATCCTTTGTTGATGAGGCCGTCGGCACCATGGTCGGTGAAGCCATAGTGGTCGTTCCATTTCACCCGTGTCTCGTTGCTGAAGCTCCATCCTGTCTTTTTGGTGAGTAGCAGTCCCAGGCCGTCGGTAGAGTTGGAAAGGCTGCTGACCTTTCCTCCGTGTGTGCCCACCGAGTAGAGGTTGGCAATGGGAGCGATGAGGTAGTCGTGGAAATTGAAGTCCTCCGACATGGCCACGATGTCCCATCCCTTGGTTCGGGTCTCGTTTCCGATGGCCGTGGCTCCCGCCGCTTCCTTTCCATCTTTGTTAATGGTGATGCCTGCGATTTTGTTAGGCAAGCCATCTACGTTCAGCGTTGTTGCGTTGAACGTGTAACTTCTTTGCGCCAATACGCTGTTGGAGGGGCATAGGGCCACAAGCGCAAAAGAAACTAAGAATAGTTTTTTAAGCATAAAAGTGATTTGTTAATTGGTAGTTTGTATAAAACCTGTGCAAAGGTAATTTGCTGAAATTACATCCGTGTGTTTCTGATGTTACAATGATGAGAAAAGCAATCGTATATTCAGGCAGATGTGTTTCGTGGTAGTTGGATTTCATTCTTCTTTTTCGCGCCTTGGCCTTCTTGAGAAGTGTTAGGCGTTTTGTTGTTCTTTCCGTCTCCGGCGCATGGGCTTTTCGCGTTGTGGTGGTTGAGGCCAAAGGCAACGCGTAGCCCATGCACTGGAGGGGAATGGAAGAATGTGAGCAATCCCCATGGATGGGGATAGGGGAGCGGTCGTTACTTCTTGTCGAACTGCAAGGTCATCTTGCCGATGTAGATGCCGCTCTTTCCGTTTTGGTCTACGGGGATGGGCTTGCCGTCGAGGTTGTTGGCGTAGCGCAGCGTTTGGAAGTAGGTGTGGCTGTGTCCGCCAAGCACCAGGTCGATGCCGCGCGTGTGGCTTATCACCTCCTGGTCGCCCATGCCGCCCTCGTGCCATCCGAGATGCGATACGCAGATGACGAGGTCGCACTTCTGCTTGCGCAGCAGGTCGGCCATCTTCTGTGCCGTGGCCACGGGGTCTAAGTAAACCGTGTTGCCGTAGTTGCGTTGGTCAACCAGTCCCTTGAGCTCGGGAGCGAGGCCAAACACGCCAATCTTCAGGCCTTGGTGGTGAAGAATGACGTAAGGCTTCACAATGTTTTGCAGGTCGTATTCGCTAAACTCGTAGTTGGCGCAGACGATGGGGAAGTTGAGGCTCTTGAAGAGGCGCGCCATATTCTCCAGTCCGAAGTCGAACTCGTGGTTTCCGATGGTTCCTGCCGCGTAGCCCATTTGGTTCATCAGTCCGGCCTCCACGTCGCCCTTGAAGAGCGTGTAATAAGGTGAGCCCTGTGAGAAGTCGCCACTGTCGAAGAGCAGCAGGTTGGGGTCCTTGGCACGCTCCTGATGGAGCATGGCTATGCGGCGCAGGAATCCGCCGCGCCCCGCCTGCACGGTGTCGGCCAGCGTCTCGCCGAGCGGCATGATGCACGAGTGGGTGTCGTTGGTGTGAAGAATGGTCAGCGTCTTCTGTCCGAAGGCTGTCGCCACGCAGAGCAGCATGGCGGCTATGGCGATGAGTGTCTTATTTTTCATAGGTTATTCTCCCTTCCATTTGAGCGTTGACGGCCTTGCCTTGTGCGGCCATGTGCTTGAAATAGTTTACGATGATGTGGCGCACATCGTTCTCCTCGCCCTGCGGCGACACCTCATGGGTCTTCGCCTTGAAGGCTTCGAGGCCCCCGTTGCCCTGCGCCAGGTAGTCGAGCGTTGCCACACGGTATGTGGCGTTGGGGTCGATGGGTTTGCCGTGGAGCGTGGCCGAGCGCAACTGTCCGTCGTGTGTGATGACGAGCTTCACGCCATGGCTGACCCCCTCGCCGCCCACCTTGGCTATCTCGCTGAAGAGCTGCTGGGTCTTCTCGCCCGTGAGCGTGAGGAAACAGATGTGGTTCTCGAACGGCGCCACGTTGAGCACGTCGCCGTAGGTAACGTCGCCCTGAGCGAATGCGGCGCGTATGCCGCCCACGTTGTATACGCCGAAGTCGGGCGTTTCTTGGAATGCCTTTCCGCCCCACACCAGGATGTCGGCCAGCAGGTTGCTCTCCTCGCTCTCGGGTTTGGCTGCCGACATGTAATGGTCGACGCGTCCCACGACCGGACTCATGATGGAGTCGACCGTGTGCTTGTAGGGCGCCAGGAAGGCAGCCGCTTTCTGATCGGGGTTGGCGTCGTAGCGCTTGTCCACCAGGATACGTGTGCGCTCCACGCCCGCCAGTTGGTAGTGCGACCCGCACGACGTGATGAGCATGGGTGCCACCAAGGCTATAAACAGAGTTTTTCTTAACATAACAATTGGTTTAGATGCTGCAAAGATAATTATTCTTCGTCGTTTGGCGATAGCCGCAACCTGAATAAAATGTTAAAAATGAAAGATTTCTGCCTTGTGACGTGGCCTGTTTGCCTGAAAAGCCGTAACTTTGCACCGCTTTTCGGCCCGACCGCTGGTTGAGAGATGAGTTCTCATGCTACGTCGGGTTGGTGAGACAAACAATTTTTAATCAAAAACAACAATGGATTTAATTAAAGTTGCTGAGGAAGCATTTGCAACCGGCAAGCAGTTCCCTGCTTTCAGAGCTGGTGACACTGTGACTGTCGCTTACAAAATCGTCGAGGGTAACAAACAGCGTATTCAGCTCTATCGCGGTGTGGTCATCAAGATCAACGGCGAGGGCACAAAGAAGCGTTTCACCGTACGTAAGATGTCGGGAACCGTGGGTGTGGAGCGTATCTTCCCCTTGGAGTCGCCCAACATCGACTCAATCGAGATCAACAAGTACGGTAAGGTGCGTCGCGCTAAGCTTTACTACCTGCGCAAGCTGACTGGTAAGGCTGCTCGCATCAAGGAGAGACGCGTGATCAACGCAAAATAATCCTTCCCTTTCAAGCCACGTTTTCATGCCATGGCATAACCCGAACAAGATAGGTTCTGCTTCATTGGCTTAACGAAAACGCTTGATTCTTGGCGCCAGTGCCCTGTGGGGTGCGACGAAAAGAAAAAGACAGGAGGTAAACATCCCAATGGGGTTGTTTGCCTCCTGTTTCCGTTTAAGCCTGTGGTTCGTTTGTTTAATGACGATTTTTGGTTAAATTACGAATTATTTGTTTTTTTTGTCGAAACGCTTGCAACTTGTTACTATTTTCTTTATCTTTGCCATAGTATTCATTAAAATAGGAGGTTTTTATGAAGAAGTTGATGATTTTGTTATTGATGGGCGTTCTGTCGGTTACGACAACGAGTTTTGTTCCTATGAGCGAGTGTAATTCTGTTGAGCTCGCAGATATAGCGGTGACGACTTGCCCTTCGTGTCATGCACAAAACAGCGTTTTTAATACGAAAACGGAAATTTTTACTTGCCTTAAATGCGGTTGTGAGTGGAGAAACATTGATGGTGTTCGGGTTGTGATAGTTGCAGCGCCCAAAAATCCGCAACCCTTTGATCCCAATCTGTAGATCATAACGGCTTTGTTTCTTATATAGCCGAACTTATGATTACTGACCCTTTTGTTTTTAAAACAATGGACCTATGAAAGCTAAGCAGTTTTACCTTATTATATTATGCTTGTGTTTGGGAACGCTCGCATCGTTTGCGCAAGGTGAGGACCTGAGTGTAAAAGGACGTATTGTAGATGAGGCTGGCGCCAAGTTGGTGGGAGCCCATGTGCAGTTCTCGTCGATGGGAACCACACCTAAGGTAACAGATGTGGCGTCGGATAGCGCAGGTGGGTTTGAGGTAAAGCTGCCGCTTAATTACTATACGATGCGCGTAACCTACACCGGCTTTGCTCCCTATGAGGCCCAAGTGGAGTGTCTCGGTAACTTGAACCTACCGCCCATCGTGTTGCGGGAGAGCAGCAGCGAGTTGGCGGGTGTGGAGATAACGGCCAAGCGTATCAGCTATAACACCAAAGGCTACGTGGCATCTCTGGCCAACGAGCCGCTGCTGAAAAATTCGAGTTTGGCCGACGCGTTGCGTATGTTGCCCGGTATTAACCTGGAGGAGGGCTCGTTTTCGGCTTTCGGAGAGAAGATAGGCTCGGCGTTTGTCAACAATAAGCGCTTGATGTTCAAAGGGGAAGCCTTGACGCGCTACTTGAGCCACTTGCAGGCCAAGAACATTGTGTCGGTGGAGGTGCTCAACAGTTCGGCCGACCCGCTGCTCACCGACAAGATGGCTTTTGTGCTTAAGATCACCACGAACCGTGCCGATGATGGCGGCAGCGCTTCTGTGGGTCCGTCGGCAACCCTATCTAACGTTTATGAGTTTGAGGTCAATCCTTCCGTTCATGTGGAGCAACGTGTGGGAAAATGGTCGATGTTTCTGACCCCCGACTATTCGCCTCGCTCCATGCTCAACCGCGGCTCCAAGGGTCTCACCCACTATTATGAGAACGATGTGGTGCGACGCGAAACAACGATGATGCACATGAAGGTTAAGCCGTCGGTGGGTGTGACGGCCGGATTGGCGTACGACTTCGACAAGAACAATAACCTTTCGCTGAACCTCAGCGCCACCCATCAGGACAAGACGCTGTCCAACTCGACGCACAACGAGATACAGGAGGACGGCCAATTGACCAGCGTCACCGATGGTTATGTGGCCGACTATAGCAAGAGCAACTATTTTCAGGGGATGCTCAATTATTTTGGTACGCTGCCAGTGGTGACCCTGTTTGGCTCGTTAGACTATGCGTTCAAGGGATCGGACGGTAACATACAGCGTAACCAGACCGTGGGAGATAGCCAGCAATCCATGTTCCGGCAAGACAAGAAATCGTATTACCACCTGCTCAGCGTCAGCGTATCGGCCACGTGGAAATTATCGAAGGCCCACCGTGTTGTTACGTCGGTGAGTGTGGACGACTGGGATAACAATAACGACTACAGCCAACTGGCGGCACAAAGTCCCGACCGCTACCGCTACCTGTACAACGAGACCTCGTTCAGAGGGTCGTTGGGCTATGAGTTTAGGCAGGGCGCTTGGGATCTGAGCATAGGCTCGCGCTACCTCAAATCGCACATGAAACCCCTCTTGGAGCAAGGTGGTGAGGTGGCATCCTACAAGCGCAACGTCAACAAGTGGCTTCCCTACGCCACCCTTACCTACGTGTATAACCAGAAGCGGTGCGAAACCATCAGCCTGCAGTATGAACGTAGTTACAACTTCTCCAACCTCATAGCCATGGACCCGTCGGTGCAGTGGAAATCGGAGTATAGCTACGAAAAAGGCAACCCCTGCCTCAATCCTGGTTTCATCGATGAAGTGGCGTTGCAGATGCGCGTGCGTCAATTCAGTTTTCGCGCCAAATTTGTGAACACGCTTGAGCCAGGCCGTACCTACGATCTTGATGAGCAGGGCAACGAGGTCATCTCGGCGGCCAATGGCCTCCATTCGCAACGGTTGTTTTTCTACGTGAATTTCCCCTTGCTGCAAATCACGAGAAAGTGGAATGTCAGTTATTATTTAACTTACGATTGGCTGCGGTCGCGCTACGGACAGAATAAACAAATTGCGAGTCAGGTGACGGGCGGCTTCACGTCGATGGCTACGTTGCCAGGCGATTTCAGCCTGCAATGCTCAGCCATGCTCTGCAGCCCGCAGCGCTCGGTCTACTCCACCCAATACTATTTGGGTAATGCCGATGCGAGGGTGGGCAAATGGATGATGAATAACCACCTGTATGTGGGTGCAGGTTTGAGATATATGTTCAGTTCTCGTTCGTCTACGAAGACCGCCTTGTTCCGTTACGATAGTCGGCTCGACCGCCCCCTGTTCACCGCCTTCTTGTCGGTGCGCTACCGATTGGCGTGGGGCAACAAACGGGCGCGCGTCAATTCCAATAAGGTCATATCTACTGAGTCGATGCGTATGAACTGATAAAAGCCTTTTGGGGTACGCGCCACACTTCCCTTGGCGCGATGCGTCCTGTTTGATATTTTGGTGCAAAAGTTGTGCGGCGTTTTTCGTTGAACCAGTCAACGGAACGGTCGTTTTTCCGTGCTCGCCGTAGCCAGTTTGCGTCGTGCGCTCACCGTTAGGCATCTTTCGTCTTGCGAGACCTGCCTAACCGCAGCTCGAAAGACCACGTTCCGCGACTCGAAAGACCATGTATCGTCCCTTGGTTAGGCATGTTTCGCAATGCGAAATGGCCAGCCAAGAAGGTTGAATTCTTTCCTGTCGCGGTAACTTGCTGACTGTTGGATAGTTATGTAATTGCGCTGAGAATGGCGTATTTCCGTCCAATCCTTCCGTCATCGCCACCAACGCTGTAGATTCCAATATAGTTTGTTGCCATAATTCGCATTGCGCCAATCCTCCCAACCGTCCTTTTCAAGGCACGTTTTCTCGCCATGGCATAACCCGAACAAATTCGGATCGGGTCATTTGGCTTAACGAAAATTCGAAAAGAAAACCACAAACTAAATTTCTATACTTATGATCTTATTGGTAACCCGTTTTTATGAGAAGATAGTAGTCCAATGCTTCGCTATGTTTAATGATCATCCCCAATGACATGAAGGAATTGAATTTCTAAGTCTTTATGAAAGCCGTTGAAATAAAGTCGAATAGATAAGCGAACTGATAATTTGATAGTAAAATATTGCTTTCTTTTATTTTTTTTATCAAAAACCTTTGTTTTTTATTTGTTTTCATTATATTTGCAATTGGTTTTTAACAATAAATACTCAAGCGTATGAAAAAGTTAATTCTTCTATTTTTGTTATGCTCTCTATCGTTTTCGGTATCGAGTTTTGCTCCGGTAAGTCAAATTGGTATGGTGTAAGCGGTGTATAACATCACCACATGCCTAATTGTGGCCATGTAGAGACCTATTAGAATTAAGAATTTCATGAAGAAGACGTTACTTTTTT
>ERZ857629.2878-NODE-2878-length-15352-cov-5.781983_pt1 | contig 15352 bp, 9 predicted proteins | sample MGYA00519700_ERZ857629 | MGnify/ENA primary metagenome ERZ857629 (study PRJEB31778, sample SAMEA3449351) | human gut metagenome | biome: human gut; feature: human-associated habitat; material: faeces | place: United Kingdom | collected 2010/2012 ... | reverse complement strand
AATTTAAAGTTGGTATGGCTCGTATGGAAAGAGTTATTCGTGAAAGAATGACTACCCAAGAAATTGATACAGTTACACCTAAGACATTAATTAATATTAGACCAGTAACTGCGGCATTAAAAGAGTTCTTTGGCTCATCACAGTTATCTAAGTTCATGGATCAAATTAACCCAATTGCTGAACTTACTGATAAACGTCGTTTAAGTAGTTTAGGGCCAGGAGGTCTTTCACGTGAGAGAGCTGGTATGGAAGTTCGTGATGTTAATGTTTCTCACTACGGACGTATTTGTCCAATTGAATCTCCAGAAGGAGCAAACATTGGACTTATTACATCACTAGCATCTTATGCTAAATTAAATGAATATGGATTTATTACTACTCCTTATAGAAAAGTTGTTAATAAGCATATTACTGATGATGTTGTTTATTTAACTGCAGATGAAGAGGATGGTTATTATATTAGTCAAGCTACTGTTGCTGTAGATAAAGATAATAATATTACTGAAGAACAAGTTATCGCTCGTTTAAACGGTGAAAATGTTATGGTTGATGCAGACAAAGTTAACTTTGTAGATGTTTCACCAAGTCAAATCGTTTCTGTAACAACAAGTTGTATACCATTCTTAGATCACGATGATGCTAAGCGTGCATTAATGGGTTCAAACATGCAACGTCAAGCTGTTCCACTACTTAGAACAGAAGCACCTATAGTTGGTACTGGTGTTGAATATATTGCTGCTCGTGATTCAGGTTCTACTATTGTTTGTAAAGCTGATGGTGTAGTAGAGTATGCTGATTCTAAGAAGATTATTGTAAAAAATGCTAAGGGTAAAGATGAGTATTACCTAGCTAACTTTGAAAGAAGTAATGCTGAAAGTAATTTCTCACATAACCCAATTGTTAGAGCAGGAGATAAAGTACATCGTGGTGAAGTAATCGCTGATGGACCATCTACTGATAAAGGTGAACTTGCTTTAGGTAAGAATATGGTTATTGCATTTATGACATGCAATGGTTATAACTATGAAGATGCTGTTGTATTAAATGAAAAGTTAGTTAAAGATGATGTTTATACATCACTACATATTGAACATTATGATATTGATTGCCGTGATACTAAGTTAGGACCTGAGGAAATTACTAGAGATATTCCAAATGTTTCTGAGGAAGCTCGTAAGAACTTAGATGCTAATGGTATTATTAAGATTGGTACAGAGGTTCATGAAGGAGATATCCTTGTTGGTAAGGTTACTCCAAAAGGAATGCAAGAGTTAACTAGTGAAGAGAAACTATTACATGCAATCTTTGGCGAGAAGACTCGTGAGGTTAGGGATACATCACTTAGAGTTGCTCATGGTGCTGATGGTATTATTCATGATGTTAAGGTTTATACTAAAGAAAATTCTGATGAGTTATCTGCTGGTGTTAGTAAGGTAATTCGTGTATATATTATTCAAAAACGTAAGATTCAAGTCGGAGATAAAATGTCTGGACGTCACGGAAATAAAGGTGTTGTAAGTTTAATTCTTCCAGAAGAAGATATGCCTTATTTACCAGATGGTACTCCAGTAGATATTGTACTTAATCCACAAGGTGTTCCATCTCGTATGAACTTAGGACAAATTTTAGAGCTACACTTAGGTATGGCTGGTAAGAAACTTGGACTTCATTATGCTACCCCAGTATTTGATGGAGCTACAGTTGATGAAATAAGTGAAGAGATGGCTAAGGCTGGAATGGATCCAGATGGTAAGACTGTTCTATTTAATGGACGCACTGGTGAACCATTTGAAAATAGAGTAGCAGTTGGTGTTATGTACATGATTAAATTACATCACATGGTTGATGATAAGATTCATGCACGTTCAACTGGTCCTTACTCATTAGTTACTCAACAACCTTTAGGTGGTAAAGCACAATTTGGTGGACAACGTTTCGGAGAGATGGAAGTTTGGGCACTATATGCTTATGGTGCAGCACATGTACTTCAAGAAATCTTAACTGTTAAATCAGATGATGTTCTAGGACGTGTTAAAGTTTATGAAGCATTAGTTAAAGGTAAGACAGTTAAAGGTGCTGGAATGCCAGAATCATTTAGAGTATTAATTAAAGAGTTCCAAGCACTAGGATTAGATGTTCAAATTATTGATAATAATGATGTTACTCATGAACTAAAAGAACTAGAAGAAGAGGAAGATGAAACAAGTGATGCTATTACTATTGATGAAATAGATGCAAAGACTGGTGCTATTAAAGGTAAAGAGGAGCTTCCTGCTTTAGAGGTTACTGATGAAGAACCTATAGAAGATTCTGAAGAAGATGACTTTGAAGATGAAGAAAATTTTGATGAAGAACCAACTAATGAAGATTTGGAAGAACTAGAAGAAGATCTAGAAGGGGATGAACTATAATGATCGAAGTAAATAATATTAAAGGAATTCGTATAGGAATTGCAAGCCCTGAAAAAATCAGAAGCTGGAGTTATGGTGAGATTAAGAAACCAGAGACTATCAACTATCGTACTTTAAAACCTGAAAGAGATGGTTTATTCTGTGAAAAGATCTTTGGACCAACAAAAGACTTCGAATGTTCTTGTGGTAAATATAAGAGATTAAGATATAAAAATGTTGTATGTGATAGATGTGGAGTAGAAGTAACTCGTTCTAAAGTACGTCGTGAACGTATGGGACACATTGAGCTTGCTTCTCCTTGCTCACATATTTGGTTCTTTAAAGGTGTTCCATCAAAGATGGGATTAGTTCTAGATATGTCTCCAAGAGATTTAGAAGAAGTTTTATACTTTGTTAGTTATGTAGTAATTAATCCAGGATCTGCTCCTTTAGAGAAGAAACAAACTTTATCTGATAAAGAATATCGTGCTTATTATGAAAAATATGGAAATACTTTTGAAGTAGGTATGGGTGCTGAAGCTATTAAAAAACTACTTGAAGAAGTAGATGTTGATGCTGAAATTGAAAAATTAAATAAAGAATTAGAGGGTGCTACTGGTCAAAAACGTATTCGTCTTGTTAAGAGATTGGATTGTTTAGTAGCGTTCCAAACTTCTGGAAATAAGCCATCTTGGATGGTTCTAGATGTTATTCCTGTAATACCGCCAGAACTTCGTCCAATGATTCAACTTGATGGTGGCCGTTTTGCTACTAGTGATTTAAATGATTTATATCGTCGTATTATTAATCGTAATAATCGTCTTAAAAAATTATTGGAACTAGGTGCTCCATCAATTATTGTTCAAAATGAAAAGCGTATGTTACAAGAAGCAGTAGATACATTATTTGATAATGGTAGAAGAGGTAGAAGCATCTCTGGTGCTGGTAATAGACCACTTAAGTCATTATCAAGTATGCTTAAAGGTAAACAAGGACGTTTCCGTCAAAACTTATTAGGTAAGAGAGTTGATTATTCTGGTCGTTCTGTTATCGTTGTAGGACCTAGTCTTAAGATGTATGAGTGTGGTCTTCCAAAGGATATGGCTTTAGAGTTATTTAAACCTCATGTAATTAATGGTTTAGTATCTCGTGGTCTTGCTCATAACATTAAGGGTGCTAAGAAACTTATTGATAATAAAGATGACTGTGTATGGGATGTTGTAGAGGATGTTATTACAGAATATCCTGTAATGCTTAACCGTGCTCCAACACTACACAGATTAGGTATTCAAGCATTCGAACCTAAACTAGTAGGTGGAAAAGCAATTAGACTTCACCCATTAGTTTGTGCAGCATTTAATGCCGATTTCGATGGTGACCAAATGGCTATTCATGTACCACTATCAGAAGAGGCTAAGGCTGAAGCTAGAATATTAATGCTTGGTGCTAATAATATTCTTAAACCATCAGATGGTAAACCAATTGTTACTCCATCACAAGATATGGTTTTAGGTAACTACTATATTACAGTAGAATATGCTGGAGAAGAAAATGAAGGTAAAGTTTATAAGAACTCTAATGAAGCTATTATGGCTTATGAAAGAAGAGAAATTACACTTCATACTAGAATAGCTGTTCCTGTATCATCATTTAAATATAAATTATTTACTGATGATGTTAAAGATAAATATTTAGTAACAACTGCTGGTAAGTTAATCTTTAATGAAATCTTACCAGATACATTCCCTTATATTAATGAACCTTCTAAAGATAATATTGAGGGAATCACTCCAAGTAAGTATTTCTTAGAAAGAGGAACTAATATTCCTGAAGCAATAGCTGCTATGCCAGTGGCTGGAGCATTTGCTAAGAAAACTTTACAACAAATCATTGCTCAAGTATTTAGAAGATATAAGACTACTGAAACATCTATGATGTTAGATAGACTTAAAGATTTAGGATTTAAATATTCTACAATCTCTGGTATCACATTTAGTTTATTTGATATTAAGACAAGTACTCATAAAGCAGAATTTGTTGCTGAAGGACAAGAGAAAGTTAATAAAATTAATAAACAATTCCAAAGAGGTCTTATTACTGATGAAGAAAGACATAACTCAGTATGTGATGCTTGGAATGCGGTAAACGGAAAAGTTCAACAAGAACTTAAGAAGATTGCTGAAGAAGATGTTCGTAATCCAATCTTTATGATGATGACTTCTGGTGCCCGTGGTTCACTTAACCAATTCTCACAGATGGCTGGTATGCGTGGACTTATGGCTAAACCAAATGGTGATTCTATTGAAATTCCAATTACAACATCTCTATATGAAGGACACTCAGTAAACGAATTCTTCATTAACACACACGGTGCTCGTAAAGGTACTGCCGATACAGCCCTTAAGACTGCAAACTCTGGTTACTTAACTAGACGTTTAGTAGATGTTGCTCAAGATATTATTATCAAAGAAGAAGATTGTGGATGTAAGAGTGGACTTGTGGTAAGCGACTTTATTGATGATAAAGACGGATCAGTTATTGAAAGCTTATCTGAAAGAATTATTGGTCGTTATACTGCTAAGAAGGTTATTAATCCTGAAACAAAAGAAGTTATTGTAGATAAAAATGAACAAATTACAGAAACTATTGCAAATAAGATAGTTAAAGCTGGTATCAAGAGTGTTGAAATCAGAAGTGTACTTACTTGTCGTAGTGAAACTGGTATTTGTCAAAAATGTTATGGTAACAACCTAGCAACTGGTAACCTAGTTGAAAATGGTGAGGCTGTAGGTATTATGGCAGCACAATCAATTGGTGAACCAGGTACACAGCTTACAATGCGTACATTCCACTCAGGTGGTGTAGCAGGTGCTGAAGATATTACTCAAGGTCTTCCACGTGTAGAAGAAATCTTCGAAGCACGTAATCCAAAAGGTAAAGCTACTATTGCAGAAATTACTGGTAAGATTACTAAGATAGAAGATGCTAATGGTAAGTGGGATATCACTATCATGAATGATGCTGACTGCCGTAAACATACAACTACATATGGTGCTAAACTAAGAGTAGAAGAAGGCATGGAAGTTAATGCTGGTGATAGATTAACAGAAGGAACTATTTCACCAAAAGAATTACTTGCTGTTACTGATGCTATAACTACTCAAGAATATATTTTAAGAGAAATTCAAAAAGTATTTAAATCACAAGGTGTTGATATTGCTGATAAACATATTGAAGTAATTGCAAGCCGTATGATTAATAAGATGCGTATTACTGATGCTGGTGATACTGACTTAGTTGCTGGACTATCTGTATCAATTAGAAAGTTTATGACTAAGAATAAACCAGTTATCCTTGAAGGTAAGGTTCCAGCTACAGGATATCCAATTATCTTAGGTATTACAAAATCAAGTTTAGAAACAGATTCATTCTTATCTGCTGCATCATTCCAAGAAACAACTAGAGTTCTTACTGATGCTGCTATTAAGGGTAAAGTTGATGAATTAAAGGGTCTAAAAGAAAATGTAATCCTTGGTAAGTTAATTCCTGCTGGTACTGGAGCTAAAGGATACTCAGATATTGAAATTGAATTATCAAAAGAGTATATGGGTGATGAACCATCAGAAGTTTTAGAAGAGGAATTTATTGATGATGCTGAACTTGAAACTGAAACAAATGAAGCAGACGTAAATGAAACTACTGAAACACCAGAAATTGCTGAAGAAGTAAATGAAGAGACTACTGAAGAGTAGTCTTTTTCATATTGTAATCATATAAAAAATATTATATACTTAATATAGATTAGAAAGGAGAAAATGAAGATGATTGAAGGTTTATTAGCTGCAAGTTTAATTACATTAATTGTTGTCTTTTTAATTTGCTCACCACTTTTAATACTTTGGATTGTAGCTTCTTGGAAACTTTTTAAAAAGTGTGGAAGAGAAGGTTGGGAAGGCATCATTCCAATATATAGAGATTATGTATTAATTCAAATTGCGGGAATTAAGTGGTGGGCAATCTTTATTCTTATAATAGGTTACTTTACAACAGGTTCATCTTTTATGGGCTTTATATTTAGTTTATTTACTTTATTTACTAGATTCTGCATTTACTATAATTTAAGTAAGAAAATGGGTAAAGATCCAATTGGTTTTGGAATTGGCCTTACTCTATTACCATTTATCTTTATTCCAATACTAGCATTTGGTTCTAGTGAATATAGAGATTGTGAAGTTAGTGCTTATGGAGTCATTCCTGAAGATAAAGTAAATGCAGCTGCTGATAATGTAAAAGAAACTGCTAAAAAGACTGCTTCTAAAAGTACTACTAAAACTGGAGCAAAATTCTGTACTAATTGTGGTGCTGAACTAACTGGTGGTAAATTTTGTTCTAAATGTGGTCATGAAATACACTAACATAGTGTATTTTTTTTTAACTTATGCTATAATTCTATATAGGATAGGTGAAAGATATGAAAAGACAAAAGCTTATTTTGAAACACTGCCCTCATTTTTACAAGATATTAGATTTTGAAATATATGAAGATGATGTTATATCTTCTAAATTAATTAGTTTATATAAAGATTATATATTTAGTATAGATGTTACTGATGAAAGGGCATTAAAAAAAGCAGAAAAGATTGATTTAATAATTAGTAAATATATAGATGATTATTTATTTAGAAAAGAACTTCAAAGAGGATGTGTTAATATTAAAATAGACTCAAGTAAAGATATTACAACAGGTTTAATTGAAGGAATATTTAATTTATATGATAATTATGAAAATGGTTATACGAGAAATATTTATTTTGCGAGGTGGATATAAATGGATCAAGATTTCTATTTTGAAGAATCTAACCCTAAATGGGTAACTATAATTATTGTAATTCTAGTAATTGCTGGATTAGGTGCAGGTTATTATTTTTATAAAGAATATAAAAAACAAGTAGTAAAAGTGAAAGATGTAACAGTTGAACTTGGTTCTAAACCTAGTGAAGATATAAGTTCTTATGCTAGTGGAGCTACTGATGGATATACTTTAAGTTTACCGGATAATTTAGTAAATGAAGAAGGTAATACTTATATGGTTGGTGAATATAGTTATAAAATTAAAAAAGGGGACTCTACTAAAAGAGGTAAGATCTTTGTTAAAGATACGACTGCACCTACTGTAACTGTTAAAGAGATAACTGTTGGAGTTAATGAAGAGTTTGAACCTTATGAATTTTTAGAATCTTGTAATGATTTATCTTTACCTTGTAAGACATCTTATAAAAAAGATTCTTATGCTAAATTGAATGAAAAAGCAGGAAAGTATGATTTAGAAATTGTTGTTGAGGATAAATATGGTAATAAGGTAAGTAAGGATGTTGTTTTAAATGTTAGTGAAACTGAATCTTTATTATCATTAAAACAAAATGATGATGTAGTAGTGTCAATGACCCCAGAAGATAAAGATTGGAATAAGACATATACTTATAAATTTCCTAAAGCTGTTCCAAGTGATGGTGATGAATATGAAGCCAAATTTTTAGAAATTAATTCAATGGATTTTAGTAGTAAGTTTGATAAAAAGATAACTAATCAGTATTCAATTACAACTTATAATAAATATGGATATGCAATTGGGATAAGTGTTAAATTATTTTTTGAAGATAATACAACTCAGTATTTAACAGAAAGTGATTTAAAAGAAGAAAATTAATTAAAAGCTCTTGCACTAGATATAAAAATTTGATATATTATTAGTGCAAGTTTTATTTTGGCGGTGTAGCTCAGTTGGCTAGAGCATCCGGTTCATACCCGGCAGGTCGGGAGTTCAAATCTCTCCGCCGCTACCAAAAGAAATTCCGCTCGAACTTAATTGTTCGAGTTTGATAAATAACTAATTCAGAAATGGATTAGTTTTTTAGTGTTATTAAAAACTATCCTAAAAAGAAAGGATGGTATTATGGTAAATATTATTAAAGAATAATTACCTATTGAAGAATCGCTAAGAAAGAAATTAGAACTGATATGTGAGTTTGCTAAAGCAACACCAACAATTATTAATGGAAACATAAGAAAAATAGATAAAACTAATTTAACTTATATTGAACCAAATAGAATTATTATAAAAGATAAAAACTCTTACTGAAAATAATGAAGTACTAACTTTAAGAGTTAAAACTTTAAATGATACAATTAAAGAAAAAGATAATGAAATATCATTTTTAAAATTTAAAATAAATGATTTAAAAAATACACTAGATTATTGGAAGGATAAATTTAGTAAGTTAATATCTTTCTTACATGATAAACTTCATAGTTGGTATGATAAAGATGATAAATATATTGATGTTGTTAATGAAATGTATGATGATAATGTTTTAGGTGATGATGATATTGAAGAATTAAACTTAAACAAAGAAAAAGATGATTTTGAAAGATAAAATTTTACTAATTCAGTAAAATGTATTAAAAACACTGTAAAATATGTTATAATATTTGACAGGTAAAGAGATAAAAAGGTGGATATTTATTAGGAGGAGAAAAAATATGATTAGTACAAGCAGTCATAATGATTGGCAGTCAGATAAATATATAACCTATTCTATCTCTGGTAATCGTGGAAAAGATGCTAATTATCAAGGGAAATGTTATCCAGAATTAGCACCGAAATTATCTTTTTGGAAAGTATGGCATAATAATATTGGTAAAATTTCTGAAGAAGAAAATAATAGATATTATGTACAGGAATATTGGAATCAAGTTTTATCAAGACTAGATCCTGAAAAAGTATTTAGAGACCTTGACTATTCTGTTCTACTTTGTTATGAACCTAATACTGAATTTTGTCATAGGCATATTGTTGCAGCATGGTTTGAAATATTATTAGGTGTAAAAGTTCCTGAACTAAAGGCAAAAGATTATCAAATAGAAGAAACTGATAGACCAGAATATATTAAAGAATATTTAGAAGATGCTATGAGATTAAATAGAAATATGCGAGGATTTAAATCATTGAGAGCATTATATTTATTTGAAAAAGGAGAAAAGTTAGAAGCAAAAGCAGATGAATTAGAAGAAAAAACAGGCAAATGCTATGATGATTATAGACAAGCAGCTTGTTTCTTAAGATGTGATGCTGATATGGCAGAAGATGAGTATAGAGAATTACAAAATCAAAAGAAATTAATAAAAACACAAAATAAGTAATTTAATAAGGGCTAGTATAGACTTATTATTGTTGATAAGGAGTACTATGCTCTTTTTAGTAGGAGGCAGTATAAATGAAATCATATACTAATACGAAATTGAGAAAAAAATTACAAAACAAAGGAATTATACTTGATGAAAAAAAGAAACAACATTTTGATAAATATAGTTATTATCAAGTTATTAATGCTTATAAAAATATTTTTTCTACTAGTATTGAAAATATAGATGATATTGAAAATAATATAAAAAATTCAATTGATATTGATAGATATAGAAAAAATTTCTCAATTTCTAATGATACAAGTAATAGTACTCTATATAGAGGAATATTAATTAGCATATGCCAAAAATATGGTATTAATTTAAAATATACTGACTCAAACGATGAACTTAAAGAAAAAATAAAAGGAATAAAATATTATAATCATTTCTATTCTAACAAAGTTATTTATAGTGATTTTATAAGAATTTATAAATTTGAGCATGAGCTTAGAAATGTATTATTAAAATATACTTTAATAATAGAAGAAAGTTTAAAAAATGTTTTGGTTACATATTTAAATAGTATAGAGGCTAAAGATAATTTTTTGACAGATATAAATCAATATGATACAACCCCTAAAAACATTACTAATTCTATTAACTCAATAAAGAAGATATTTGATAAACAAACAAATAAACACTCTAATCCAATTAAAAGAAAAAACGATCAAGAACTTTCAGTACCTTATTGGATTATAATTAATGAATTAACACTAGGAGAAACTATTAAATTAATTATTAATTTAGATAAATCTCATATGCAAAATATTTTGGAAGACTGTGTTAATTGTTTTACTAATATTAAAATAAATAAAGATGAAATAACAACTGATGAAGACAAAGAAAAATATTGGAACAAATTAAATGTTATGCGTGAAATATTAAATATTGTTGGTTTATTAAGAAATAGTTTAGCTCACAATCAGCCTATATATAATTTTAATGTTAAAGAGTATTATTCATCAAAATCAAATAATATACATTACATCTTACCAAAAGCACATAATCAGCAAGAGCAATATGTATTAACAACAAATTATATGTCTTACTTGGCAGAATTCTTTGGTAGTGATAGATATAATAGTTTTTCAGGTAATACAAATATTGATTTATCTTGGGTTATATATATAATCTACAAAATTATTTCACATTTGGATAAGAACACTAATATGTATACAGAGTTAGTTTATGTATATAAAAAATATAATATTATTTTGAGACCAGATAAAGCAGCTACTAATAAAATGGATTTATATGAAACAATTTTATCTAAATTAGATGATTATAGTAATATTGATTTTAACATAAACAGTATTAAAGAAAAATATGATAATGATAAAAGAATTAAATTAGATTTAATATCACTAAACAAGCAAATTAGAGATATGCAAGATGAGATGAAATCTTTATTAAATGAAAATAATAAAAATAATGAATGCATGAAATATACACATTTCTTATTTGATAGAGCATATACTAAATATACAGGTGTAGATAAAAAGTATTTTGACAAATTAATGAATAATAAAGAAAAATAATCATAAAATATTAGTGTTACATATTTACATTGATCATAAAATATGGTATCATGAATATGTAATGAAATGCCTCTCTTTTTGAGAGGGAGAAAAAGGAACGCTGTTCCTTTTTTTCGTATTATTTTATAAAAATTGACTAAAAAATGTTGAAATAAACTATATCTATGGTAAAATGTATTTAGTGATTAGTTGCTTATCAACTATTCCTAAAGTTTCGGATATACTATTTGTCCGTACCATTTGAAATATGACTAGAGTAATCTAGTTTTTTTGTTGCTAAAATATAAATTTTTATAATTGACAAGCATGATGATTATTTGCTATATTATTTATACCGAAGGAGTAATCCTTGACAGGTCTATAACTGATATTCGGATTTACTCCGACTCAGTTAGAAAAAAGGAACATGGGTTCCTTTTTTTGTCCAGCTATTAATAAGTTTTTTATAATTATTTTATTGTTTTAAATGATTAAAAAGTATTTCAGTCTTTACATAATAAAAGTCTCTTGCAATGAAGAGACTTTTATTATCTTAAAACTGATAACGCAACTAATTAATAATTACGTTTCTAGGACTCAAATAACTCTGGGTCATTGAGTAGTCTGATTGTAGCATAAAAAGATACCATAGTCAATTTTATGGACTATTTATATGTTAATATATATAATTATTATTAAAATTAATAATTAATAATTGTATTTTTAAATTTTAGCTTACTTTATGTTATAATTAAAGCACGTATGGAGGTTTTGAAAATGACAATTGCAGCAGCAGAAAAATTTTACAATCAAGATAAGAAAGAATATCAAATTGACAGAAACAAAGACTTTTTATATTGGCTAAAGGGGTCTATAAAAAATGGATACCGCTTCTATATAACTTTAGAAGACTTACAAGAACTAGTTGAAAATATTGCTGCATGGTATGAGATTAAGTATCCAGAAAGAGCACTTAAAGAGTTAGAAGGTATTAGTTTTCTTGATTTCGATCAGATTAAGGATATTTCTGATGTTATGGATATAGAACAATTATTATTTAGATTATCAGCAAAGCAATTAAGAGTAATGAGATGTGAATACCGAGGCATAGGTGGCAGCATGCGTCTTATATATAAAGGTGGAAGAAAGCTTTTAACTCCGCTGACCTATGTTCGTATAAATAAACCACAAAAAAGGGGAGATTTAAATAGACCTAGTGTCTTAGTTAGTGCTGATCCAACGTCTGGTAATATACATAATAATTATAATTTAGAAGAATATTTAGGTATTAAAGGTCCGCTTTGTTTAGATGAACTACTTCAAATTATTGAAAGTAATTATAAAGATAAAATAGAGTACTCTGAATTAAAACAATGTGTATATGATCATGATACAGACTTAGAACTAAGACATCGCATATTACAATTAGTAGCTCTTAAATTATTATATTCAAAAAGAACAACTCCAGAAAGAGGTTATGAGAGAGCTAAAAGATTTATTACTGAATTTAATGATCAGATGGGGCTTACTTTATCTACAAATGAAATAGATGAAATTATAAATACAGATTACAGTGATAATAAAAAAGCAAAAACCTTAGTAAAGGGTTTATTTAAAGAAAGTTTTAAGTAAAATTACTAGAGATAATCTAGTTTTTTTCTTTTTAAAATCCATTGTTTTTCCTTCTAACTTATGCTAAAATGTTTTTAGAATAGGAAGGCGTATTATGAAAAAATTAAAATATCTTTTAGCTTTATTTTGTTTAAGTTTAATGCCAAGGGTGGTAAATGCCGAGATGCATTTGATCTGTCCAAGTAGTATTGTTGGTGGAAACACATTATCTTGTGCATTAGAGGTAACAGATAAATATAAGAGTATAACTGGTACTTTAGATGTGCCATCTACTGTTAAATACGTTGGTATTTATGGTGGAACATATACCAATTTAAGTGCTGAAAATGGTTTATATTTAAGAAATGATAAAAATATTGGGGCTTCAATTATTGGTTACCTTCATTTTAATACTCAAGAAGTAGCTAATAATACAACTATAGAGCTTCTTATAAAAGGTTCATCATATGTTTACAGTGATGATACTAAATCTAATGAAACTGATATTAAGAGATTAGTTACTTTAACACCAAAACCTACAACAACAACTGTAGCTACAAAGACATTTAAAGTAGTATTAGATGCTAATGGTGGTACAGGAACTTATGAAGTGTTATCATGTTCTACTAGGAATAATAAGTGTAATGTTAAGTTAAGTAATTTAAAAGAACCTACTTTTGAAGGTAAGACTTTTACTGGATGGGGAGGTACTAAGACTTGTACTACTGGAAGTAAATCTACATATTCAGTAAGTAAAGATATAACTTTATATGCGTGCTGGGTTTCTGGTACTACAACTACAACTACTAAAGCACCTAGTGGAGAAACAACGACAACAACTACTACAAGTAAGACAACTACAACGACTACAACAACCAGTATATCTGATATGAAATTATATCTTAAAACATTAAATATTGAGGGCCAAAAAATAGACTTTAGTAAATTTAAAACTAACTATGAATTAAAAGTATTATATGATGTTGATACAATAAAATTAACGGCTGAACCTGCTACGGAAGGAGCTACAGTTGAGATACCAGAAAATTTAAATTTAGAAGTTGGTGATAATAATTTTGAAATAAAAGTAACTGATGGCACTAAAACTTCTACTTATACAGTGAAAGTAACCAGATTAAAAGAGGGAGAAGAAATTAAGGAAGAAAGTAAGGATGCTACTTTAAAAGTATTAAATCTAGCTGGTTATAATATTGGTTTTTCACCTACAAAAACTGTTTATGAATTAAAAGTTAAATATAATGTTAAACAAATTGCTGTAACGGCAACACCTAATGATGAAAATGCTAAATATGTAATTACTGGTAATACTGATGTTAAAAATGGTAGTGTTATTAAAGTAGATGTTCAAGCAGAAGATGGTACACTTATTTCATATAAAATAAATATAACTCAAGAAACTTTTTTTGAAACTTTTAGATTATATTTTATAATTGGTGCTGGGGCTGTATTACTTATATTAGTTGCTTTAATTATTGTAGATAAAACTAAAAATAAGAAGAAGGTACCTAAAACAACTGTAGTTAAGAAATCAGCTGGTAATGTTAAAAAGACATCTAATGAAACTAGTAAACCTGATGTAGAAGTATTAAAAATGTAAATCTCTTTACATTTTTTTCTTTTAATGATAAGATTTTCTTGAGGTGTATTTATGAAATACTATTTAACGTACTTGAATGAAGAAGGTGAAAGCACAAAAATAGAGTTAAATAATTTGCCGTTTTTTAAAGATAAATCAGCTGGTAAAATACTTAATATTATTGCTTTTTATAATCAGTTTGATACTCCAGAAGATATGCTTGAATATTTATATGCTAAAGGACTAGTAGATAAGAGTGCTACGTCTGATTTTAGAATTGTAATTAAAAGAAAAAATAAATATGATAAAGAATATTATCAAATTATTCCTCATAGTGATATACCACTAGTATCATGCACTAAACATTATTTTGATAAAAGTGTATTAAGGGAAGTTATAATTAAAAAACTTAAAGATAATGATTTTGTTATGAAACTTAGAAAAGAGTTTGGATATATAAAAGATTATACATCTAATACTCAGTTATATAGTTATTTAGCTTATATTGCTGGTTATAATAAAGAGAATCATGAATTTGAAAGAGAAGCTGCTGATGAATATGAAAGATGTGTAAGAAAGACTATTAAAGTACTATTTGATTCACCTAAAATATTTGCAACGTTAGCAATGTTTACAATAGATTATGTAACACCTAAAGAGTTAAAGGTGCCTTTTAGGAAACATTATTTAGAAGAACAGGAATTTGAAGAGTTTTTAGAAGTAGATGATATTGTAAGGTATAATCCAGGATTAACTGGGAAAGCTTTAGAGGAAGCCTTAGAAGAGGAAGAATTATTTAAAGAAACTGAATGGGAAAGACAAAAAAAGAATATGGGTATGTAATTTAAGGATAACATGTTTGTTGTTCTTTTTTTTATAAATAAAATTGACGTAAAATTTTCCTTGACAATTCTGTTAATAGTTTGTATGATTAATGATAGAAAGTAGAGGTTAAAATATGAACCAAGAAGAAATAAAAAAGAAACAAAAAA
>ERZ857629.2876-NODE-2876-length-15355-cov-5.493595_pt1 | contig 15355 bp, 10 predicted proteins | sample MGYA00519700_ERZ857629 | MGnify/ENA primary metagenome ERZ857629 (study PRJEB31778, sample SAMEA3449351) | human gut metagenome | biome: human gut; feature: human-associated habitat; material: faeces | place: United Kingdom | collected 2010/2012 ... | reverse complement strand
CCAAAGCGATAATTTGTCAAGCGATTACAAGAAAAAATATCACCAAAGTGATATTATCAAAGATATGACTTCGGGAATGACAGTTAATCGTCCGATCCTTTCGCAAGTTCCGTAAAAGAATCGCAGTATTCCTCAAGAATCCGTTTTGCGGCAGCGTCAATGACCGCGTCGGGATCGGATTTCGGATTGCTGTCCGAAGCATTTTCGTAACTGTCGCCGCAGGGCTTTATAACCGACAATTCCTCAAAGTAATCCGGCGAGGCAAAGCACCGCCTGAGATAATCATGTCCTCCGTCAACCGAGCAAGCTCCGCATCGACAGGTGACAAACTCGTGGCGGTCGGTCGATTCAATGATGTCTCCGCACAGTTTGCAACGACCGCGGTTATGTATGATTTCGGGCTTGGCGGAATTGCTCTGATAAGTGTCGTGGTTGCACATGATTGATATCCTCCGTGAATCGGATTTGCTGAGTGGTTATTTTGAGTATTATACACCTTATGCGCGGCAATGTGAATAATCGGGATGTTAAGAAGATAACCCGCAGGATGAATTAACGCAAATAAATATCTGTGGTGCGCTCTGTTCCCGAGCATTGGGTTTTATTTCGCTTTATCAGAGCATCAGCACGCAAAAAAATCGATGTTCTTTGAATTTATTCTGTTTTCCCCTTGCAATTTGTCGGAAATTATTGTATACTGTGAAAGTACAAATCTATCCATATATGAGGTGGAAAATGGCTGCAAGCTACAAAAAATTATTCAAACTGCTGATTGACCGCGAGATGAAAAGCAAGGAGCTCGCCGCAAAGGCGGGAATCAGCCCGGCAACACTCGCAAAAATGAAAAAAGACGGTGCAACCGTATCAAGCGACGTGCTCGTGAAAATCTGCACGGCACTCGGTTGCACGATGGATGATATAGTGGAGATAGTGCCGAATAATAATAGGGATTGATTGAGAAAGGACAACAGTCATGCTGCGCAACGGTTTATATGAACAGGTGATCAATAAAGCACTGGAAGGCGAGCTTGCCACGACTGACAAGCTTGTGGAGACTGCGCCGATTGACGGTGGAGAATCTTCCAAAGTGCTTTCCAAATACATAGCCGAGATCATTGAAAAAGGACTTGATAATGTGCGTGATAGCGGAGGGGCACTTGCTGATCAGGTGGAGCTTGTCAATAAAATCGTTGCGACAATTATGACCGAGACCAAAGAAGCTGAATTTGATTCCATGGCAGTGGCAAAACGCGCAGAACAACTTCTTGCGTTATTTGATAAAAAAGATAACGCGTTTGCCTTGAATGAAAAAGCAGAAATCGTTCGCCCGGAAACTTCAATTGCGCAAAGCTCGCTGTTTACGGGAGCCATTCACGAGCCGCAGATGTTTACCGAGCTGAAAAAGGAGATCGTCTCGGCAGATCGTATTGATATGCTTGTTTCCTTCATCAAATGGAGCGGCCTTCGACTGATCATAGATGAGCTTACTGCATTTACACAAAGGGGCGGCGAACTACGTATTATTACAACTTCGTATATGGGTGCGACCGATGTGAAAGCCGTTGAAGAGCTGAGTCATCTGCCGAATGCGAAAATAAAGGTCAGTTATGATACCAAACGCACACGCCTCCACGCAAAGTCTTATGTTTTTTATCGCAATACCGGATTTACAACTGCATACGTTGGTTCTTCCAACCTATCCAATGCGGCTATTTCTTCCGGGCTTGAATGGAATGTAAAAGTTACAAAGAAAGACCTGCCCGAAACGATTGATAAGATTGTTGCAACATTTGAGAGCTACTGGAATTCCAGAGAATTTGAATATTATAACGAGGGGCAGAGAGAACGCCTTTCTCGTGCGTTGAAAGCGGAAAAGTATTTTGATAGCAACAATGCCGAAACGTACACCTTTGACATTACACCATATTCCTATCAGCAGGAGATTCTTGATAAACTTGAAGCAGAACGTACCGTGCGCGGACAATATCGAAACCTTGTTGTAGCGGCTACAGGTACAGGAAAAACGGTCATTTCCGCATTTGACTATAAGCGTTTTCGCAAACAAAATCCGAATCAACCTTGCCGTTTGCTTTTCATTGCGCACAGAGAAGAGATTTTAAAGCAGAGTATGTATACTTTCCGTGGCGTTTTGAAGGATCAGAATTTTGGGGAGATGTTTGTCGGCGCTTATGTGCCGGAGAGTATTGATAATCTGTTCATGTCCATCCAAACTTTCAATTCGCAGGATTTCACAAGCAAGACAAGCCCGGAGTTTTACGATTACATTGTGGTGGATGAGTTTCACCATGCTGCGGCTCCGACCTATCAAAAACTGTTGTCTTACTATAAGCCGAAAATTCTTCTCGGACTGACAGCCACTCCGGAACGTATGGACGGAAAGAGTATTACAGAGTATTTCAACAACCGTATTGCGGCAGAAATTCGTTTGCCGGAGGCCATTGACAGAAAGTTGCTTTGCCCGTTCCAGTATTTCGGGGTAACGGATACTGTTGATCTGAGTGATCTCAAATGGGTGCGTGGCGGGTATGATAAGAGTGAACTGTCAAAGCTCTATACATTCAGCGGAATGATTGCAAACCGGCGCGCAGATGCGGTGATTTCCTCACTTCTCAAATATGTAACCGACATTGATGATGTGAAAGGACTCGGATTCTGTGTTTCGATAGAACATGCAGAATTCATGTCAGGATATTTCAACGCACATCATATTCCGGCAATGTTTTTGACCGGTGCATCCCCGGATGAGGAACGAAGCAACGCGAAAAAGAAACTGGTTAGCGGTGAAGTAAGGTTCATTTTTGTAGTAGATATTTATAATGAGGGCGTAGATATTCCCGAGGTCAATACCGTGCTATTTTTGCGACCAACCGAATCACTGACGATTTTCTTGCAACAGCTTGGGCGCGGATTGCGCCTGGCAGAGGGAAAAGAGTGCCTGACGGTGCTTGATTTTATTGGTCAGGCAAATAAAAAATACAATTTTGAAGACAAATTTGCGGCATTGCTTTCGAGTGAATCGGGAAATATGCAAAAAGAAATCAAAGACGGCTTTATATCGGTTCCGAAGGGCTGTTATATTCAGTTGGAAAAGAAAGCCGCTAAATATATTCTTGACAATATTCGTGCCTCTTTCGGTATGCGCGCCGGATTGGTTTCGCGTATTGCAACCTTTACGGAAGATTCAGGGAAAGCGCTGACGCTCGAGAACTTTTTGGATTATTACCATCTTGATATTCGCAGCATTTATGTAAAGGACAGCTTTTCTCGCCTTTCTGTATGGGCAGGCGTAAAAGATGATTTTAAGGAGACATTGGAAGAAACTATGGCAAAGGCGTTTGCGCGCCTTGCCGTGATTGATTCCCGCCGCTGGATTGCATTTTTGCTCGATATTTTGCCTCGACTTACGGACGTGGATTTTGGTCAGCTTTCCGATGAGAAAAAGAGAATGCTGCAAATGTTCTATGTCACAGTGTGGGGTGAAACTGCGAGTGACTGGAGCAATGATAAGGTGCTTGAAAATCTCCATAATCTTGCCGATAGTCCTGTTATGCTCAGTGAGCTGATTGCACTTTTGCAATATCGCTTCAATCATATTGATTTCATCGATGAACCTGTAAATCTCGGCTTTGATTGTCCGCTTGACTTGCATTGTACTTACACATGCCATCAAATTCTTGTAGCGATGGATTATATGACGCCGAAAGGGTTCCGTGAAGGCGTCAAGAATTTTCAACAAAAGAAAGTGGATGTTTTCTTCATAACACTAAATAAGTCGGATAAGGATTATTCACCTACAACCATGTACAATGATTATTCCATCAATGAAAACCTATTTCATTGGCAGAGTCAAAGCAAAATATCTGCTGAATCAGAAACGGGAAGGCGCTATATTCATCACAAGGAGAGCGGCAATCGAATTCTTTTGTTCGTCCGTGAATTCAAATCTGACCGTAATTTTGGCGGCGCCGGTGCCTATACCTTTCTCGGCACGGCAAACTATGTGAAACACGATGGTTCGAGACCGATGAATATTACTTGGAAACTGGATCGTCCCATTCCGGCAAAGTTTTTGAAGAAGACAAATAAGTTGATTGGATAAAGGAGACACCATGACAAAATCCATCGTATATATTGACAGTGAAATCGGAATTGATGACAAAAGAATAAAAGATCTGGGAGCGATAAAGAATGATCGTTCTTCTTTTCACTCGGCGTCTTTACGGGATTTCTATGCCTTTATATCTGATGCAGATTTTGTCTGTGGACATAATATTGTTCATCACGATCTTGCATATCTGACTCCTCATTTTGAAAAGCCGCTTCGGTGTGAACCGGTTGATACACTCTATCTGTCACCACTTCTTTTTCCGTGCCGCCCCTATCATAAGCTTGTTAAAGATGACAAATTGCAGGTCGATCAACTTAACAATCCGCTAAATGACGCAGAGAAGGCAATGCAACTTTTGGCGGATGAAGTGAATGCATTTCAGCGGCTTTCATCAAAGATGAAGCAGATATATTGTTGCCTTTTGTACGACAAATCGGAATTCAAAGGCTTTTTCGATTATGTAGGATTTGTTCCATATCGTTCAAATGTGCCTAAACTCATTCGGGAAGAATATGATGGAAAAATCTGTGCTAACGCCAATGTAGAGTTGATGGTTCGGCACTATCCCATCGAGCTTGCCTATGCACTTGCATTGATCGGTGCTGCGGATTATCATTCGGTTACGCCACCATGGCTGACAAGAAATTACCCCAAAATCGATAACGTTGTAAAATATCTTTGCCATACACCGTGCCAAGATGGCTGTGCGTATTGCCATGACAGACTGAATATTTATAAAAAGCTCAAACAGTTTTTCGGCTATGATAAATTTCGCACGTATGCCGGAGAACCGTTACAGGAACGGGCAGCCCAGGCAGCGGTTGACGGAAAATCCTTGCTTGCCGTTTTCCCGACCGGAGGGGGAAAATCCATTACATTTCAGTTGCCGGCACTGATGGCAGGCGAATGTGCGCACGGGCTTACTGTCGTGATCTCTCCGCTTCAGTCATTGATGAAAGACCAGGTGGACAATCTGAACGAAAAAGGGCTTGTCGATGCTGTAACTGTAAATGGATTGCTCAGTCCTATTGAACGTGCCGAGGCACTTGACCGTGTTGCAAACGGGCTTGCTACACTTTTGTATATTTCGCCGGAACAGCTCCGTTCCCGCACGATCGAAAAATTATTACTTTCCCGCAATGTGGTTCGATTTGTAATCGACGAGGCTCATTGTTTTTCAGCATGGGGACAGGATTTTCGCGTGGATTACCTATATATCGGAGATTTTATCCGTGAATATCAGAAGAAAAAGCAGTTACGGAATCCGGTTCCCGTATCTTGCTTTACTGCCACGGCAAAACAAAAGGTCATTACAGATATCTGCGATTATTTCCGTGTAAAACTTGGCTTGGCGCTTGAACTTTTCACATCGACCGCAGACCGCGAAAATCTGCACTATACTGTGCTTTTTAAGGAAACGGAAGAAGAAAAATACAACGCCCTTCGTTCATTGATTGCACAGAAGAATTGCCCGACGATTGTATATGTTTCCCGCACAAGACGCACGATTCAGCTCGCAGAAAAATTGACGAGCGATGGTTTTCCGGCAAAACCTTTCAACGGGAAAATGGACTCTAATGAGAAAATCACAAATCAAGAAGCGTTTATAAACAATCAGGTGAAAATCATTGTTGCCACCTCTGCTTTCGGTATGGGCGTTGATAAAAAAGACGTCAAGCTGGTTATTCACTATGATATTTCCGATTCGCTTGAAAACTATGTTCAGGAAGCAGGACGTGCCGGACGGGATCCGAGCTTGCTTGCAGAGTGTTATGTTCTGTTTAATGACAATGATTTGGACAAGCATTTTATGCTGCTCAATCAGACAAAACTTAGTATCAGTGAGATTCAGCAGGTATGGAAAGCGCTCAAGGATATGACCCATGAAAAGCCATGGGTTTGTTGTTCTGCTCTTGAGATTGCAAGATATGCGGGGTGGGATGACTCGGTAAACGAGATCGAAACACGTGTAAAAACTGCTGTGGCTGCTTTGGAAAATGCCGGCTACGTTAAGCGCGGTATGAATGTGCCGCACGTATATGCCACAAGCATTCTCGTAAAAGATATGGCAGAAGCGTCTCTCAAAATTGAGCGTTCGCCCGTTTTTAATGGTAAACAAAAAGAAAATGCCAAAAGAATAATAAAATCTCTGATATCCAGCAGAAGTATTGCTGATGCCGGAAACGATGATGCAGAATCACGCGTCGATTACCTTGCGGATATTCTCGGTATTCCAAAAGAGGATGTGGTCACTTCAATCAATCTGATGCGGCAGGAAGGGCTTCTTGCCGACAGCATGGATATGTCGGCATACATTCTGAAAACGGATACAGAAAACCGTTCTGCACAAATTTTGAACCGATTTGCAAAACTGGAAGAATTTCTTTTGAACCGAATAGCGGAGCAGGGCGCAGATTATTCATTGAAAGAATTAAATGAAGCGGCTCTTGCAGAAGGTGTTACAAGTTCATCGGTCAAAAACATTCGCACTCTGCTTTATTATCTTACGATAAAAGGCTATATTTCAAAAGGCAGCAGAGATGTCGATCCGGATAATGATTCATCTGAACCGAATCAACATGCGCTGATTACGCCAACGATGGATGTTCCGAAGTTGCTTGATAAATTCCATCGCAGAATTGACATCTGTCATTTCCTTGTCGAATATTTTTATGATACGGCGCAGACCGTCATCGATGCCCAAAGCGATATGGCTCCCGTGCAGTTTTCTCTTGTGGACGTATGGAGAAAATACAAAGAAACGCCGAGGCTTGATGTCGGCATTGCGGAAACGAGCCTTGTCGACGTGGAGGATGCATTGCTTTACCTTTCAAAAATCGGCTCTATGAAATTGGAGGGCGGATTTTTGGTTCTTTATAACGGCATGGAGGTCAAGCGTTTGATTCTTGACAACAAAATCCGTTATAAGGCTGAAGATTATCGTTCTCTCAGCGAATATTATAAACAGAAAATTCAGCAAATTCATATTGTCGGCGAATACGCAAATTTGATGGTCAAGGACTATGATGCCGCTTTGCAATTTGTGCACGATTATTTCGGAATGGATTTTAAGCGTTTCATTGCAAAGTATTTCAAAGGAGAACGCGCAAAAGAAATCAATCGAAATATCACACCCGAGAAATATCATCAGCTTTTCGGCGAGCTTTCCGATCAGCAGGCAGAAATTATCAACGACTCCGATTCACGCTATATCGTAGTAGCGGCAGGCCCGGGAAGCGGAAAAACAAGAGTGCTTGTGCATAAGCTTGCATCCTTGCTTCTTTTGGAGGATGTCAAGCATGAACAGCTTTTGATGGTAACCTTTTCCCGTGCAGCGGCGACCGAATTTAAAAAGCGACTTATGACTTTGATTGGCAATGCCGCGAACTTTGTTGAGATCAAAACTTTCCATTCCTACTGCTTTGATTTGCTCGGAAAGATTGGGAGTCTTGACGGTGTAGAAAATGTCGTGCACGACGCTGCTCAAATGATTGCAAACGGTGAGGTAGAGCAAGGCAAGATTACCAAAAGTGTTCTCGTTATTGATGAAGCACAGGACATGGATGCAAATGAATTTGCCTTGATACGTGCTCTGATGCAAAATAATGATGATATGCGGGTAATTGCCGTAGGCGATGACGATCAGAATATATATGAATTCAGGGGTTCGGATTCTGCCCATATGCAGAGTCTGATTGATGAATACGGAGCCACACGGTATGAGCTTGTCGAGAATTATCGCAGTAAAGCTAATATCGTAGCGCTTGCCAATCGATTTGCCGAGAGTATCAGCCATCGCATGAAGCAGCATCCTATTGAGGCAGTACAAAATGAAAACGGAACGGTACAGATCATAAGGCATACTTCCGACAATATGGAAGAGGCCATTGTCCGGCAAATCATGGAACAATATCACGGTGGAAAAGTCTGTGTGCTAACAGGGACAAATGAAGAGGCTTTGCGCGTCATGGGACTTCTCCTGAAAAACGGCGTACGAGCAAAACTGATTCAATCTCTTGACGGTTTTCGGCTATACAATCTTGCCGAAGTGCGATTTTTCCTGCGCTGCATCGACAGAGACTTAAAAACGCCGGTGATTGGAAATGACTTGTGGAACAAGGCAAAAGAAGAACTTGCACGTGTTTATTCGGATAGTATATGCCTTGAAAATCTTGCGAATATGCTTTCGGAATTTGAAAAGGTCAATACATACAGTAAATACCGTACAGATCTTGAGGAATTCATAAAAGAATCGCAGTTCGAAGATTTTTATACCGACGATCGTGAGACGGTATTTGTTTCCACCATTCACAAATCCAAGGGCAGAGAGTTTGACAGCGTTTGGCTTCTTCTGAATCATACTGTATTACGCGACGATGCCGAACGGCGAAAGTTGTATGTCGGTATGACGAGAGCTAAGGACAACCTGTATATTCATTGCAACAACGGCATATTTGATACATACCAAATCAGCGGTGTCGATCAGTTTGTTGATGAAGAACAGTATCCGGAACCGCAAGAGATCACGCTACAATTGACACATAAGGACGTTGTTCTTGACTTTTTCAAAGACAAAAAAGAGATTATATTCAAGTTGCATAGTGGGATGCCGTTGTCCATAAAAGACGAGTTTTTGTATGCGGAACTTGACGGACGTACTGTTAAAGTTGCAAAATTGTCAAAGGCGCGTATGCTGGAACTTGAAAATCTGTCGGCAAAAGGATATCGTCCGTGCGGTGGTGAAGTGCGGTTTGTTGTAGCATGGAAAGGCGAAAGTGACATAGAAGAAACGGCAGTTTTACTCCCCAACCTGCATTTTAAGAAAGATTGATGAGATGATAAAAATCATGTTCGTCTGCCACGGCAACATTTGCCGCAGCCCGATGGCAGAGTTTATCTTCAAAGACCTTGCCAAAAAGCAAGGCGTGGCGGATCGCTTTTTAGTCGCTTCTTCTGCCACAAGTACGGAAGAGATCTGGAACGGAATCGGCAATCCGGTCTATCCTCCGGCGAAAGCCGAGCTTGAAAGGCATGAGCTGTCTTGTGGCGGCAAGCGCGCGGTGCAGTTGCAAAAGAGCGACTATGACAAATACGATCTGTTCATCGGCATGGACAGCGCCAACATCCGTAATATGCTCCGTGTTTTCGGTGGCGATCCGGCGGGAAAGGTACATAAGCTGATGGATTACACCGAACGTGGCGGCGATGTGGCAGATCCGTGGTATTCCGAGCGCTTTGATGTGGCGTATCGGGATATTTATGAGGGCTGCACAGCACTTCTTGATGCCATTCTGAAACAGGACAAGCAATGAAAAGAGGCGATTTTTATGACCGAAGTAGTAGCGGCTCTCATATGGGAGGGCGAAAAGTTTATGATCTGTCAGCGCCCGGCGCATAAGGCAAGAGGACTTCTTTGGGAGTTTGTCGGCGGCAAGGTGGAGCCCGGCGAAACCAAAGAACAGGCACTCATTCGGGAATGCCGTGAAGAGCTTGCCGTCACGTTGTCCGTTGGCGATGTGTTCATTGATGTTGTCCACGAATATCCCGATATCACGGTGCATTTGACGCTGTTCAACGCCACCATTGCCGAAGGCATTCCGCAAAAGCTGGAGCATAACGATATTCGGTGGATCACGCCGAGTGAGATACCGAATTATGCTTTCTGCCCGGCGGATGAGGAGATATTGAAACTGATAAAATCAAAATAAAGGGAACGACCAATGAAAATCTTGAATAGCCATAATGTAGATTTGTCCCAATATGGGTTGAATGGATCGGCCTATTACATCAGGGTTAGCCCCGGTAAATTAGAAGTTACGATTAAAGAAATACTAATTGAATTATCGAATTTCAGTTGGTTGGCAAAATTTAATAAAGATTACTTGATTAAATCAATGGAGCATAAAGCTCAGGCTACGTGTGATTATCTAAAAAAATCTTTTTATGATGATCAAGACAATCCGCTAATTTCGAATGCGGGAGAATATATAGTATCAACTCTTTCGAAGCGTTCCATAGTTGAGCAATTAGAGCATTTAGATATTCCGTTAGCAGAACTATTGGGACGCAAAAAAGTGGGAAATCCGGGGTTTGATTTTTTTACTGAAGATGTGGTCAATCACACGATTTCATGTGGCGAATCAAAATATGTAAATGGCGTAAATGCTTATAATACAAGCTTGGCACAAATTAGGCAGTTTATAATTGAAAAGAAGCATTATGATGATATTCCGATTCTACAATCATTAGTGGATGAGGAATCGCTGGAAAGAATGGGAAACGATCAATTTGGAGTAAGCGTTGCCTTTTCAGCCACGAATATATCCGACAATAAATTGATTGAAAACATTGTAGCAAACGAGCACTTTAAAGAATTGGTTAATAATCATAAAATAATATTGGTTGCGGTAAATATGAATGAAAAAAACGCATGACTTAAATAAAATTATAAATGGAATCGATTTAGATAGTATTATTGAAAAATGCATTAGCGATTTATATGCAAATGGATCCAGTGATGTTGAAGTTATTGAAAAAATAAGCTATTTTAAATTTTATCAACCAGAATTTTTCAAAAAATACGAGCAGACGGTTTTGATAAAAATGGGTCTTTTTTATAAAACTGTTGTTCCACAGTCGCTAGAGGATTGTGTGTTCAATATATATAAAGAGCAAATAGAGGCGGATTATAATACTACATTTACACCTGTCCAAGTTGAAATTATTGACAAAATAAAAAAACAACAATATTTTAGCTTTTCTTCGCCAACAAGCACCGGTAAGTCGTTTGTTTTTAGATATGTAATAAGTATGTATACTAATGATATTGTAATTATTGTACCATCTCGAGCTTTGATAAATGAGTATTACAATCTTGTTGTGGATTTAGTGGACATAAAGACTGTGAATGTTATGACATTTGTTGACTTAATAAACACAAAACGTTGTAAGAGAAATATTTTTATCGTTACCCCGGAACGAACGAAAGATTTGTTTGTTTTGAAAGATAAGCTCACTGTAGATTTGTTTATGTTTGATGAAGCGCAATTGAGTAACGACGCCTCAGTTAGAGGGCTGTATTATGATAGCGTGATTCGGAGAGTGACGAAAACTTTTAATAAATCTAAATTCGTGTTTGCATATCCTTTCATTGATAATCCAGAGGTTCAATATAAAAAGAATAATATTCGCTACACTGATGAGAATTATGAGTTGTTTAGACAAAGAAATGTAGGTCAGATCTTTTTTTCTAGAAACGAAAGAGGTTTTAAAAATTTTTCTCTCGCAAGAAGCAGCCGTTTTCATTACGATGTTGATTTTGATCCATTGGAAAAAGTCATACTTAATGAAGGCACAGCTCTGATCTACTGCTCTAAGTCTAGTATATACAGTAAAGATATATTTAAGAAATTTCAAAAGTATATAAATTTATGCCCATCACTTATGTTGGATGATGAAACGAAGACTTTAATAGAAAAGTTGAGAACCTATATTGGTGCAAGTCAACTTGAGAAAGGCGATTACGCATCATCATTAATAGAATATTTGAAACGAGGTATAGTTGTCCATCACGGCTCACTCCCTTTGGAAGGAAGAAAGATTATCGAAGAATTTACACGAAAAGGGCATTGTCGACTTTGTTTTGCCACATCCACATTAGATCAAGGCATAAATATGCCCTTTGATTTGGTATGGATAGATCGTTTCGAGCCTTCAAAACCTTTGAATGTCAAGAATCTTATTGGTCGAGCTGGGAGATCTACTAAAAGCAATGCTATATTTGATTTTGGACAAATTGTGATTGATGGAACGAAAAAGAATGGTTTGCGATCAGTAATAACAAATGACACTCATTTATCCGAAATCTCACAATTGGATGCTGTGACTGACGTGAATGATGATTATCGTGAATACAAGGAGGCAATAAAAAACGACAAATTTAATGAAGAATATAATATGACTAATTTGGAGGTTGACAGAGTATCTTCAAGCAAAAGTTGCGATGTGGTGACAAAAATTCTTGAAGCACTGTTTGTTGGTGAAAAAATACATATATCGCCTATGATTGATTCGAAAATGTCGGCAGAAGCAACGCATATTTATGATTTGTTCTCAGAATTGTACATGTGTTATTTAGGGCGTTCTCTATCCGAAGCAGAGGACAGAATCGTAAAAACTGCAATAAAAATATTGATGTGGAAGATAAAAGGAAGAACATTTAGCCAAATTGTGTGGAACAGGTATTCGTATGCTGCCAGAACATATGAACGCAGACAGATACAAGCAAACCAAGAAAAACCGGAATATTTTCGCAATATTGAAGCGAGAAGTTTGCCTGCGCGGTGGATTTCCCAATATCAATCAATCCCAAATAAAAAGCTGGTATCGCTTTCTATCACTCATAATACATTAGCGTTTGCTGTTGACTATGATCGAGTAGTATTTGATACTTATGATTATTTGGATAAACTAATTGGTTTTAGATTTGGCGATGCTTATTACGCTGCTTTTCGCCTTTATGGAGAAAAACACCAAGACAAGCGGGCGATTAAAATGGCAAATTATATTCGATATGGTACGAATGACGATAAAGAGATAATGATGCTTCGCTATGGGTTTGACTTTGAGGATTTTGAGTGGTTGACACCAATTATAAAAAGCATTAATGATGAAGAAATATTGTTTTTTGATACTAAAGTACTTTCAGAAAAGCAAATAAGCAAAATAAAGAGATTTTTATGAGCTTTTTTAAGTTGAAAAATATTTGCCTCCTGCTGTTTCGTATGTTTATAAAGGAGATAAACACAATGGCGTGGATTGCTGCAAAAGAATAGGAAAAACTCGAATGTGCAGTCTCCGTTTGTGTTATGGCTTTGATCCGAAAAAATATAATAAATTATTGGGTGACACCCCTACTTTTACGGAAAAGATGTCCGTTGTCAAGTGAGGGGACAAAATCATCGCCGAGGCACGACTAAGCTATGTGTGAAACCTGATGAAATGTTATATAATTGCTAACTCTCTCGCTTTCTCTGGACTTCCCGCTGCCTTTGTGGTATTGTGTGTGCTTACAAAGGGGGTGCGCACAATGGCACGGATTACGACAAAAGAATATGTTGCGGCAAGGCAAATGAAAAAGAACGGAGACTGTTTTCCCGGGGACAAACCCGGAGGTGCAGTCTCCGTTTGTGTTATCGGCGAAGGGGTGAAAAGCAATGAATAAAAACTGCAGTCCTTCCGCCATCGGCGGGCGCATTGCCGACTTGCGCCGCGAAGTCGGGCTTACACAAGGAGAGCTGGCGGAAAAAGCGGACATTTCGGTGGTGCATCTGTCCAACATTGAGCTCGGCAAGAAAACGCCGGGACTGTCTACACTCATCCGCATTGCAGAAGCGCTCGATGTGGCAACCGACTGGATTCTGCGGGCAAACACACCCGGCACATACGCCGTGTCAAACGAGAAAATCGGAGAGTTGCTCGCCGACTGCACGAATGACGAAATGTTGAGCATTCTTCGCATTCTCGAAGAAGTCAAGAAAGCCGTGCGGCATAATTGAACAAGGAACGGCGTTAGCGGGACTGTCAGCCCCGCTTTCGCTTTTGAATGCAAAAGAAGGGGAATTACAAGCAAACGTATAAATCGCGCGTGCGACCGTTTTGGAGGCAATGTGGGGCATCAGAAACTGCGCCGCGGGAAACAAAGAAAGCCCCGCCGGAGCGGGGCTATGGATCATAAAATATAATCGCTTACGCAGTCGTACCAATGTACATAAGTCTCGCCGTTCACGATTAACCGTTCGTTTTCCGGAAGCATTTCAGTCCAGAGCTTTCCGTATCGCTTATATGCCCAGTCGTTTTTGTTGAATCTGCGCCAAAGAACGGTTCGGCCGTTTTTGTCAAGATACTGTTCTGATGCAACGCCGTCGTTGAAGCACTGAATATCCATGACGCAGATGGTGTCATACGATTTTTCGCCGATTTGGACAGTATACCGTCCGACGATGTCCACAGTTTCTTTGTTTGTGTGCCCGACAATTTCATTTCCGCTTCGTGTCAATAAGCCCTTTGGCATCAGGTTGACTTCATTTCCACAGTTGTCCTCTCCGAAGCCCCAATTGTCGAGGAAGTCGTTTCCGTCGAGAAAGGTATAAAGCTTGCGCACTCCGTTTTCTACATGGCTTTCGGCAAGATAGCGGCAATGCGTGTCGGTGAGCTGCGCCACAAATCGGCGTTCCATCTGATCGATACAGCCGGTACGGTAATAGTCCTCAGCACCGTATTGCATTGCCGAAATTTCAACACCTTCAATTCCGTGTACTTCCGCTTTGCCGATTACCTTCATTTCGGTATATTCCGTGCGCTTTCGTGAGGGCATATCGAACAGTCCCCAAGTCAGCGTTTCTCCGAGCCGCGGAACCATTTGCCACCCTTGCAGTTCCTCCCAGCGGACAGAAAAGGGAGCAAGCTTGGATGGTTCAATTTTATAATCGGGTAAATATTCGGGCAATTTTTTCATAATGATTTCTCCTTTTGATTTATCTTTGGGCGGACAAGGATAATGCTGTCTGAATTTTTCCTTTGCATAATGCAGGCGACTTTTCACCGTGCCGACCGGGATTTCAAGTTGTCGGGCAATATCCTCCTGCGACAGATTTTTGAAGAAAAACAGATATAAAATTTGTTTTTCCTTACTGCCGAGAGCTTCAATGGTATCTATCACAATGCTGTGTTCCGTAATACCGAGCCGTCCGACCGCCAAAGCCGATTCGGACAGTGAATCCAAAGAAATATTCAGGTTGGCCGCTTTCAGTCGGTAATAGTCCATGCACTTGTGCTTGGCAATGCCGATCAGCCATGCCTTGAAGGCGGCAGGATTGCTCAGCGTGTCAAATTTCAGCGTGGCGGTAAGGCATACATCCTGAATAATATCTTCCGCATCGTGCCTGTTCCCGATTTTGAAGTTTACATAGCGCTGAAGCGGAATCAGATTCTCGTGCAATAGCTTTTCAAATTCATCCACATTATCACCTCCTTGCAGATGGTCTTGAAATCGATTTCACATATATAGTCGGAGCAAACCATCAAAAGGTTCAAATCACAAAAAAATTATAACATAAAAAGTCCGGCGAGGCAAGCCATCAGAAACTGCGCCGCAGGAAACAAAGAAAAGCCATAGCGAAACAAAAAGTTCTGAAAACCTATTGACAAAGCGTCTTTGCCATGATA
>ERZ857629.2873-NODE-2873-length-15362-cov-3.005030_pt1 | contig 15362 bp, 10 predicted proteins | sample MGYA00519700_ERZ857629 | MGnify/ENA primary metagenome ERZ857629 (study PRJEB31778, sample SAMEA3449351) | human gut metagenome | biome: human gut; feature: human-associated habitat; material: faeces | place: United Kingdom | collected 2010/2012 ... | reverse complement strand
GACGGCCACACTAGTATTAATATCAAACAAACTATTTCTTTCGACGGGTTAGCCAATACAACAAAGCTGAAATCAATCCACCTACAAGTAAAAACCACCAAATCCAAGTCGGAATCAACCGGGTATCAGTCTTTATGTTCTCTTTCTTCCTTTCATGCTCAATCTGGGCTACATCATCTTTCTTTACCTGGACGGTAGCCGATCCAGATTGTTCGGACTTAACAGATTGTTCCGTCTTGTCCTTATCAATATTTACCTCAGTCGTTTTTACAGGGTACTGTTTACCGGAACTGTCCGGCCTTGACCATTCAGTTACGATAATATGCGCCTGCAACCGTTCACTTGATAAAAGCTGTTCCAAACTGAATAAGCTATCACGACGTAATAAACTATCCGACAAGGATACATTTGTAGTCTTATGCCTTTCTAGTTCCATGCTCCGTTTTGAAGTTCCACAGGAAAAGAAGAACACTATACATATATATAATAGATATTTCATCCCTCGAACTTTATATCATTGATTCGATTTAGCCACCCCTTCTTAAATTTATTGTTTACTGGCCGGGATGCACAGATTTCTTCTACAAACTGGATTCGGTCAGCTTTGATTGCTTCGAATAGTTCACGGGGATCACGACTGTTTACAGCTTCAAGCGTCACAGGTCCTACGATTCCATCAGGAGGTACTCCCAGTATTTTTTGAGGACGTTTGATACCGTATCCGCCGGATGCCCAAACCCAATCAACCAAAATATTCGCAACAGACTGATTAACGATCTGGTCAGCCTTCCATTTGTCCCAATACAGGGTTTTAAGGATATCCATCCAGGTTGCATCTGAAATGTTTTTCAGACATTCTACCGTCGGCTTAGGATAGCCTTTCCGATAACAGTATGTTTCGTAGGCTGACAGGGTTATTCCTTTGTTCGTTGCACCACCCAAGTCATCCGGATCATTTACAAAGCCTCCCTCCCATTTCAGGATAAACGGGACCAATTTACTCACATTTGCCATCTTTCTTTTCCTCCACTTCTATTATGTCCGTTTTCTTAGCGAACAGTTTAAATACATTTACCTTAACCTTTTTCCCATGGGCCTCGAAGTAGTTGCCATAGCAAGAGTTTATCTCAAAACCATAGACCACGAGTAATACCAATGCCGGAAGCAAGGGTATATCAAACGGTATTCCGAAAGCTTTATCTAAAGCTCCGGCCAACAGTATCCAACATAGATAATCTACCATCTTATTTATGGTCCGGCGACCGGCTCTCGACTTCCTGATTTTCTCTTTCCGGAACTTGGCCGCTTCAATGCCGAACCGTAAATCGACCAGGACTAACACCACGGCCGCTAGTAAGAAGAACCGTAGTGGATAGAGGAAGTCAATAAACTCACTCAACACTACTGCTCCTACTCCATTTATTACATTCCTCTCATCCATACTTTGTTTTTCAATTAATTATTCTATCTTTGTCAAATGTTGTATTAACAATTAATACAATGATTAGATTTAAGGTATCCGCCTCCCTGCTGCGAAGTTCGGAGGCGGAGTTGTTTAATAATACTTGAAGAAACGGAACGAATAAGCCGACCGCCTCTCCGGACAGGGTTTCATATACTCGTATTCTAAGTCGTAGGCCTCTCGTTCGAAAGCTATCATTCGGTAGGCTTTACCACTATCCCGATACATGATCAGGCGGACCACATACTCAACCAAGTACCATACATAATAAAGTGATAGCGGGATCAGGAGTAACGACAGCATCCACCAGCCATATACATCAAATCCAAGGCAAGCGAAGAAGACACCGAAGGCGATTGACAGACCTAGCATAAACATTGTTTGATACTGTGTGACGTGAACGGCTTCATGATGTTTACATCGCTCGGATAAAGAATCGTGTTCGGTGAATACAGCTCCGAAAAGCATGATTGTGGCGAAGTCGGCCAGAAAGGTGACCAGTTTCGCAATTTTTGAGTTATAAAAGACTTTCATATTTATTGAGTTTGTGCCAGGATTGCTCCCGGCAGGTTAATTACTTCTTTAGCTCTGCTATCTCTTTTTTTAATACTTCGATCTCATTGAGTGCTGTCGCCAGTAGTTCCGTTAAACGGACCTGTGTAGGTTCTAGAGGCTGTTCCTGAACAGATTCAGGGAGCGACATCAGAGACGTTTCAGGGTCGATTAAAACTTCCGCTTCCGTGTCAAAGGCTTCGTCGGGAGTATCTTCGATTATCACTTCGTCTACTTCTTCGTAGTGCTCAGGGAGTTCCAATAAAGGTTCTTCCTGCTTGTTTCCTCCAACTTGGTAGGCATAACCGAGATATATTTCATTCCCTGCAACCCAGTTATCACTGATCCGACGAAATACTTTGCCATCGTCCGCGATCAGGTGTTTGTTATTATTTACATCTGTTTTCATTCTGCTGGTTTATTTGAGATTGGTTTATAACGTGTTGCATACTGGCTCCAGTTCGTCGCTGTCTTGTATAACTCAACAGAGTCGTCAGGGGTGTAGATTGGGCCCGTACCTGTACTACTTAAAGTTGAAGATGAAGCAGGAGGCGGAGTTGTCCATCCTATTATAATACTCGTTAATTTGCCACAGATAGCCAGGAAGCTGCCTAAATTTGTTACCTTGGTCATTGAAGCTAATGGCGTAAGGTCAATGCTGGTTAAGGCAGAACAATTGTATAGGAAACTGGATAGATCATTAACACTAGTCATTGAAGCTAGTGGTGTGAGATCAATACTCTTTAAGCCATAACAGCCAGACAAAAAGTAGGATAGAACTGTAACTCTTGTCATTGAAGCTAATGGCGTAAGGTCAATGCTGGTTAATTTACCACAGGCAGCCAGGAAGCTGCCTAAATTTGTTACCTTGGTCATCGACGCTAATGGCGTAAGGTCAATGCTGGTTAAGGCAGAACAATTGTATAGGAAACTGGATAGATCATTAACACTAGTCATTGAAGCTAGTGGTGTGAGATCAATACTCTTTAAGCCATAACAGCCAGACAAAAAGTAGGATAGAACTGTAACTCTTGTCATTGAAGCTAATGGCGTGAGATCAATACTCTTTAAGCCACGACAGTTAGCCAGGAATCTGCTTAAATTTGTCACACCGGTCATTGAAGCTAATGGCGTAAGGTCAATGCTGGTTAAGGCAGAACAAGCAGAAAGGAATTCGTATAAATTATCCACCTTGGTCATCGACGCTAATGGCGTGAGGTCAATACTGGTTAAGGCGGTACAATTGTATAGGAAGCCTGATAAATCTGTCACTGATCTACTGTTTGCTAACGAAGAAATATCTATAAAATTAAGTCTAGGACAATCTCTACAAAAGTCATGCAGGCTTTTTACATTAATGTAATTTGTCCATAAATCTCCTATATATTCAATTTTTGAAAAGAACTGAAAATTAAGATTATTAACTTTACTATCCCCAATACTCCAATATGCAATAAGACACACAGACGTACCATTACATGATGTAATTTCTGCACAATTCGACACTTCAACTTGATAGTATCCCGTGTCAGTATAGGTATGAGTATATGTTTTAGTTCCTGTTCCAGAGGCATTGTCTATCGTCCCGTCTCCCCAATTTATCACGTAATCAGCCGTTGTAGACGTCACGTTTAATGTCGCGGCAGTACCTATTAGCATCAGTTGGATATTACCATTTTCGTCGGGTTTCATTGCTGCCATATTAAGCGTTACTGTAGCAGATACAGAGACATTATAAAGGCCTATTGTCACGGAACCAGAACCTTGATATCTCTGGTATTTAGCTATATAGTTATAGACGCCTTGTTTCAGAGCGATCGAACAGACACCATTACTGTTTGTTGTCGCTGATTTACCCCCTACCGTAACTGTGGCGCTAGACAGCAAATTGTTTTTATCGTCCCGGACTGTAAACGTAACAACCGCCTGCGGATCGAGATAAACAGTATTGACCGTGTCATCCGTAATCGCTTCGAACTCAAAGCTACCGTCATTATAGTCTGTCGCTTCAACCGTTCCCGTGAGGCTCGCATTTTGCCGGATTTGTACCTGACCGGCAGCATTGGCCGTATAGGTTTCGTCCCCAATTTTGACCGTCGCGGACGGGATAAAAATGGTCGTGTTGCGTTTAAGTATCTTGATTGTCCAAAGCGGTATATAGGTTACTGTATACTCTTTTGTTTCGTCACCGGTGCATGTGATAGCTCCTGATATCTCCTTGTGATTAAGGCAAGAGTAAGTATAGGTAATCTCTTCACCAACTTCAGCCATCACCTTGTAGGTATATTCATTAACCTTAATTACGCGGTGGTTGGAAGCAAACCTACCGACAGACATGACTTTGCCTTGTGAGCTGGCGAAGATAAATGTCACAACCGGCGGATACGTCAGCGTATCGTAAGTAATAGCCAGTTCCGGATATATCTCGCCCAGTTCCTCCAATTTGTCCTGACGGATGGTGCCGACATGGAACGATCCCGTCAAGACGGCTTTATCAATGTTGTAACCATTTTCGTCAATACCGCCGATCCGGGCGATCTGATACAGGATATCGGCAGTAGCTGCACTGCCCTGGATACCAATACAACGGATACGCTGTAAATTGCCAGTTGCAAGGCATTCCTGCAATAAAGCAAAAGCATTGATTACAACGTTTTCCAGTACGATTGTTGTAATGTTATCCTTGCCGTCCAGGATAAAGTTTTCATCCGTAAGGAGCGGCTGATTCTTAATTGTTAAGTTCGTTATAGTAGCCGGAAGATGGTAGTTTTTCAAGATACCGGCTGTTGGGAGCAATACGGCTGTCAACCCGGTTCCCTGGGCGTATACTTCCTCCAGGTTCTCGCATCCGGTCAGGTCGATGGACTGAGTCAGGTTAGGACAATTCTGCACATCAATTTTTCGTAACATGTTATTGGTACCGACTGACAGTACCGCCATATTGGTGTTCTGATATCCTTCCACGGCCGAACCGACGATAAGTTCTTTCAACTTCGTCATTTTCGACACATCAACCGATCCGACATATAACGCTGATAAATCACCCAGCGAAGCAATCAGGCTGGCACCATAGATGATAGTTTCTGTGTCATTAAACTGCATGCCGGTCGGGGCGACCATCTTAACAGTCTCATTAAAACCTACACGCTGAGATTTAGTAACTGATCCCCATTTAACATTGAAGTACATCGCGTTAAAGGAGGTCAGGGTTATATCAGCGTTTGGTTCAACCCCTGTCCATGCTACCGGCGTATAGGTACGGAACACCGCTGTATCTCCCAGAATCGAACCGGCCAGATACTTGCTGTCAAGATAAAGAAAACGGTTTTTCCATATCCATTTGCCATACATTTCCCGTGATCCCTGAAGGGCGTAAAGATAGGCTCCGGTTTTGACCACCTGGGGATTCGTTGTACTCTGGGAATAATCCAGATAACCTTCAATAAGCGGCTGTTCATATTTGTAATACCCGTCTTCGTTATAGATAGATTCACTCCATCTGTCTGCCTGACGGGTATACAAGTATTCCACCATGCGTTCGTAAGAAAAGATGTTTTGCTGGCGCAGGGTATAATACATTTCCCGCATTTCGTCGGCAAAGGCTTCGTCAACCAACTTCCAAAGTTCACTGTCGGCACCGTTCCATACATATTTATTATCGACCGTATCGAGCGGTTCGACATTATACAAGAAAGAGATCACAGCCTCATTGTTGATCGGCAGGATCGTATCATTATCATAAAAGATAAATAACCATTGTTGACCGCCGATCCGCGTCAGGAACATGTTCTTGGCACGCTGGTCGGTCATACCTAAAGCCAGCGTCAACAAGGCATAAAATATGATCTGATCCTTGTCAAAATATTGATCAAATTCGGATTTAAACTTCGCGATATTACCTTTACAGCTAACCACCCAGTCCCATACACGTTTGGCGTTTGTCGTATCGGTGGCTCCGTCCGGATAGCGGGCCTCGATATTATCTTGCCAGGACGTAAAATCAGCCGACTTAAACAAGGTCATATCAGAGGTGTTATTCAAAAACTCCCAGCTTTCATCGCCATCCTGGAAACCGAAAGTATTCTCAGCAGCCTTGTCGGTGTTTAAATTAATCTTACCTATAAATACCGGCTGGCTGTCGGCCGTAGCTTTATGAAACAGCAGATAAGGTTTACCGGCAACCGTTGTACGGGCGACAGGATCGGTCTTTTGCGCTTCGGTCAGGATATCCATTTCCTTCAACGCCCAGTCTACCATATTAGCCACACCGGTATTGTGAGTTCCGGACGATTCGGCAAAATCGGTCTTGATACAAAATATCTTTGCCGGATGAACATCATCCGATAGCTGGAACGCCTCTGCCTGTTCTCCGCTCTCTATATAAGTTATTCCACCTATAAATTCGAACTTGTAGTTTTTACGCGGGTAATACTGCGAGGAAGTACCCTGGACATTATTCTTCACGTTTGCCCACCAGTTTAACAGGTCATTGGCAGACGAATAATGATATATTTTATTTGTTTTTTTGTCTCCCTTGTACTGAGGTAAGTCACCCTCAAATACAAGACAATCATTGTGTTTTAAGGCCTTTTCAAACGATACACTACCGTAGCTGTCATAGATGTCATTACGCTCAAAAATAGATATTTTCCTGTCGTAGTCGTCAATATCCGCGATATAGTTATTGAGTAACTGGTAGCGGTTCAGATTGTTGTCATACAGGCGAATGTTGTAGATATCCACCGTCGCATCATTTCCTCCTATCGAGACTCCGACGGGACCGGACTGCATAAAGTTGTCAGTATCCGGATACTGGGTTGTACCGGACTTAATACCGTTTACATAAATAGACAGCAGGCGGTTATCGGCACGTTTCTCAACGACAAAGGCCAAACGGATACGCTCCTGATCCTTGAACATGGTCGTGATATTCGACTGTTCAGATTTGATCTGAGCCTGCTGTGAAGTTATCTGTATGCCCCGGTTTCCTGACCAGCAAGAAATAACAGGCGTATCATACCGATACACATCACGAACCAGGAACTCGATCTCAATCGTTTTGCCTGTTGCCCGGGATCATCACACTTGCACCGGAGCCGACACGAAGACAGACTGATCCGGATTCATCCGCTATCCAGCCGTTTGTACGCCAGTTGAATCCTGTCATGACAGCTGCGATATCACCTGATTTCCATTCCTCCCGGTTATTATCATTGTTCGACCGGTTCTGTGATGTCAGGTAAAGTTCCAGATCGGCGGTTTCGGCTTCTACGATTGTTTCAGCTTCAGATACGGTGAGTGTGAATGTCTTTGAAATATCTCCGGAGGCGATCTTCAATACCACGTTTCCGGCCCGGTTAAGACGGTAATTCCACGTCTGCAACGTCCGGTCAACAGTCTGTTCAGACACAACAGTACCATTTACCGATAAAATTACCGGTGACGAACTCACTGTAGGATTGTATACAACGAACGGAACAGCCAGCATGTCATATTGTTTTGCGACAGTCTGATTAAACTGCGATGCCACAATCACCGTATTATTACCGGTAACCAAACAAATAAGGTCATGAGTAAGCGTATTGCTCCGTACCTCAGTCCCGTTGACCATCGTTGTCATATATACCTCTAGCTTATGAGCGCCATGAGACTGGGTCGGGATAATATAACTCATCTGCCGATTGGAGATCGTTGTTACTTCCGTGCCGATCTCGGTACCATCTAAGACAAAGTGTATCGTTTTTTCGACAGCTCCAACCGGAGTATAACGGTATGTAATTACTCCTGTATTGACCAGAGCATCATCATACGAGTCTGTGATAGATAAGCTGATCACATCAATGATATAGGATAGCGATCGAGATGATCCCGTGCTGTCGCTAACTGTAACCTTAATCTTGTTTGTTCCAACGATTAGGTATTTTGAAACATCGAAATAGTTATCACCTTGCTCAACAGTTGCCGAAGCTACTTTTTGACTGTTAACCGTGTATACAGCCGTGCCGGTACCGGTTTCCGTTTTATCGTCCGTATAGACAGACGTAAAGTTATAGCCGATCTGCAACTCCTGCCCCTGTACTACAGATAACAGAGAGGCTGTTAGACTCTTTACTTTCATCGTGATTCCACCTGACCCGGAACCACCGCCTCCGGTGGCCACTTCTACACCGTCAGATATCACTTCGTCATCAGATGTAAGATAAAGCAGGCCGCCATCAACCAGCAAGCCGTTTGCCTTACCGGTTTCCAAGAGAGAAATGCGGTTATCATACTGAGCAGCCTTCTCTACTTCCTCTTTGGCATAATCGCCCTGAGTCTTAGCTTCGGCAGCAGCGTCCGTAGCTTCCCGCACCTTGACATCGAAGGTGGCGTTTCTCTCGGTTTCTTTCAATTCACGGAGCCGTTCAGCTTCAGCCTGAGCAGCAGCAGCCTCTTGGCGTTTGATTTCGTCATTCTGCCGGGCCTGTTCCTTGGCCTGTACCTGGCTGTAAAAGTTCTCCCTGGCTTCTTCCTTCTCCTCGACGGTCGCTTCCAGCTGGCGCATGTTGGTGATCTCCTTCCGAGCATCAGCGGCCGCGTCCGTGGCCGGTTTCTGAAACATAGCCAATACATCATCCGGTATTGCCCGCCAAAATGCAGTAATTTGTTCATCGGTTAAATCTGAGAACTTCAGTTTCAGTACTTCAAATTTCACCAATATCTTCCAAGCTGAATCTTCTTCAGAGTCATACTTCCATTCAATGCCTACAGAACTGGTTCGGAAAACAGGAGTATCACCTGGATCACCTTTCAGGTCAGCCCAGGCAATAAGATTTGACCACATACCATCCGTCCAACGCCATTGCAAATGCGTTTCGGTTGATTGTAGGTGCACTTCTTTACCGTCTACCCCTTTGAGGATAGAGACCAACACTCTTACCAGTTTATATGTTGCTCCAGTCTGCTGGAATACCGGAATGGAAGTGATATCCTGTAAACTATTCACTACCTCGTATTGCCCTGGATCTTTTGAGGTAGTCTGTATATTATTGACTACCTCATTAGTTATCTTCTGTAAAATTTCCGGGGTGATCTTTCCATCCGGGATGATGATATCTCCTGCCGCCATATTATTCTGTTATATTATCCGTTTCCGGCTCATTAAATACCTTTTCTACATCTGTTAGGATAGTTGTTAAAACCTCTCGCTTTGTATCGAAAGATATATCATTTGCATAATCCAACGAAATATACATCCGGCCGTCTCTTTCAACCGTCACCGTCCCGATCCGTTTATCGTTCCGTTCAATATTAGCCCGAATACTTGACACCGGACTGCCTGTAGTTTGATTAATCTCATAACCGACGTGTATATCTTCTACATCATTGTATCCGGTTCTGTTACGGACATCTGCCTTTACTTTCATATTACTTTCCTCCTTCGATTAGATTGACTATCTGTGCATAACCACCAGCATTAAGACTCGATACAGATTGCTTGATCAATGTCGCTTCTTCTGTAGTAATTTCAATAGCCCCTTTTGCTCCAATAATTCTCATACATAAATTATGAGCCGTTAATTTATTGGCGTTATCTTTCGCCGCATCTCCGGTACGTTCTATCGTTTCACCAGAGAACAGGCAACGGCACACCAAGTCGGAGATCATCTGAGGCTGTTTTTCTATTACCTTTTTCCCGTCTTTGAGTACTTCTACTTCAATCAGAGAATCTTCACCTTTGTAATTTTTAAATGCTTTGTTGAAATTTACTTTCATGATTGTTTTTTTATTAATAGTTACCATTTGATTGAATTCCATTTCCAATACTGTCCATCATACATCAGAAGGTTTATTAATCCCCTTCCTTGAGAAGGTACAGAGCTGTATGTCGTATCAGTATAAATTGTTTTTCCATTCCCATTAAGAGTAATGCCACTTCCATTTATATCTACAATAAAAAGCACTTTTCCGACAGTAGGATTACTTGGCATATAAACTGTTATAGCTGATGTATTATAACAGGACACTAAAACATCTTCATTTTTCAAGGTGGTAGACAATTTAATTTGTCGTGTTTTAAATGCAAGTCCGGCAAAGGCTCCTACAGTACTGATAGCTATATTATTAAATGGCTGCTTAACATAAGTTATTGGGCCTCCAATGGTTTCCTGTGTAGCTGTCGAGGCATCTCCTACGTCTATATGTATTCCGTAATTAGTTGTTTGCCCGGCCTGATGATTAGATATCCACATTGGAACATCAAGACCAAACGTAGCCGGAGCAGTACTAATACCATATCCTCCCGTGATCTTACCATTAGTACTTCTGAATGATATACTCTCAGGGGATATTGTAACCCGATCCGAATATATGGATGTATCGGAAATAGTAAATCCACCAATTTTTCCCCTTATTGCTGCCAGGCTGGTGCACCATATATCATCTGCATTAATCAAATTTGCCTGAATATAGCCACCGGCAATCAGCGCCTGACCGTTGACAATAACGGATGCTAATTTGTTTCCACTTGAGGTTGAACTTCCAGTAAGCTTTCCGGTTATCTCAGTCTGTAAAGCACTGATTAAATCTCCTTTAGTGATACTGGCTCCATTTGCAAACGCATAGTTTCGCAGTTGACCGGGAGACACTTTGGCTGTGATTGTATCTGTGATTTCCTTAGCCAAATCTCTGCTATATACATAGTTTTGATAAGCTAAATCACCTAAAGATGAAGAATCAGCCTTTCCATTGATCTTATTATTTATCGTCGTATAATCTGACAACATATTAAAGGATACTGCCCCGATCAGATTGATACGATTAGATGCAATCACAGTATTTCCTGGTGTCTGATTTATATAAGAAATAATATTCTGCCCGTTTTCCAGAGTCTTGGCAGCAAACAATGTATTTCCTTGAGTCGTATTGATCCAGCCAGATGTACTTATTGTGCGATTTATATTATCGATATCAGTAGATATACCTGTAATTGATCCGGCCTGAATATCCAACCGGGATGATAATTCACGATTGATCCTCCCGGTTTCAGTGTTAAAGTCTGTTCTGGTAACACGAGCCTCAATATCATCTGCCATCACAGTTAATGAGGCATCATACTTGGTGTAGATGGCTCCAGTCTCGGCATCTACATACTCCTTTTTAGCAAGTAATTTTATGTATTCTGTTGTCTGATCAATCTGTGTTTGTAGCTTAATCTGGGCATCGGCTAAAGCGTCGTTAAAAAGAGACACTCCATAAATTAGAATTTCCCCGGTAAAGCCGATTGAAAAGTCTCCGGTCCCGTCCCATTGAGCCACTTTCGAAAACTTCTGATAGCTGTCAGAAGCAGTCAGAGCTTCAGATACAAACAAATCCTTGCCTGATATTCCAACGGATAATGTTCCCGGCCGAAGCACTTTGTAGTAAAAAGCAAAAGAATAGGTCCCCTCCGGTTTAGAACCGTTGAATAAAGTGTTCGGTTGACTTATAGTTGTATCCAGGAGACGAAGAACATTTTTGCTTCCGTCCCGGTAAATATCCGCTACGGCTTTTTTCTCCGTGTAGAAGGTCCCGTCCATCCAAAGGAAATCACCACCGACATTAATGAAATGGACGGTATTAGTCATTGACCAATAGTTCGTATTGCTGCCAAAAGATGAATTACGAAGAATGTTGCCACTCTCTAAAGACATGTCGTTTCTAATTCCTTCAATGGTACTTTCGAACTTACCGTTCATTACAATGAATTGCTGCTCTACCGTTGTGCCATCCTGAAGATAGATATCTGTGTCTTCGAAGACCGCACCTTGTGCATATATACCATATCCTTTAAGTTGTACCCCTTGCTTTGTTCGGATTCCGGAATAGTTTCCTAATCTAACCTTTACTTTTTCAAACATGGACATATCTGTGATACCATCCAGCACGTCGATATATGGAGCGTTATCGTCAGAAGAAGTTAGATATATGATACCCTGGCGGTTTTTGTCTGTTTTATTACCAAAACGGAATACAACATCGCCTAGCTGGGGATAGTCTTCTCCATCAATAATTTTCAGATCAAAGTAATCTGGGGTTACGGCTAATACTTCACCATAGAAGTACCTAACATTGATACCCTGGCTACGCTGCATCCGGACGATATCGTCTTTACGAAGATTCATCCGCATTGTGGCATCCATGCTATCCATATAACAGCGATAGAAACCTTGGCACGTTTCTACATATAGAATTTTATTAAGATCAGAAATAACAACAGAACCACCAAGCCCATATATCTGAGAATATACAAGTTCATAAACTTTCATTGACTTGCGTACAGTTAAAAAGTCAAATGTCCCTGATGCTGTAGGTATATCAATTTCAACACCCCATCCAGTAAAGCCAGAGGCAAAAGAAGGTGATCCGAACTTACCGCCAATAAAGATATCGGATCGGACTCGGGCAGAATCGATCATTACTGCTCCTGGATTTGTAATTTCCCAACCTCGTCCTTCATAACCATCAAGATAAACAGTAGAACCGATCTTTTTATCAAATGTTATTACCCCATGAGCCCGGTCGTCAATGTCTTTTCGAAGATACATCTCATCTATATCTACAAGGAAATCGTTAAGTTCTTCTGCAATACGTATATCCGTACTTAACGCAGAATAAATATTTTTATCAGTTGGATATATCTCTCCAAGTTGACCAGATTCTATTATCTCAAGAGTTGAAAGACGTTTCAAGGCGTCTGCATCACCAGCTGTCAGATGGATATCTCTGGCATCGTCAGAGTACTTGTCCGCGGTACTTATTATTCCTGTCAACTGGCTATGATCTGTAACACCACCCTCTCCGCCAGAAGATGCACTGCCACCGAATGAAGTAACGACTCCACCAGGCACAGCATCCAGCGTCCTTCCTGTACGCGGAAGGGCCGTTTTACGAATCGATCTATGTGTTATACTACTCATACCTACTAACCACAATTTTGTCCGACATTAATCATACGGAATATCACTCAGTTTATCTACATCGGCTGAAAACTCAACAGCCTTGATCGTTGTTTTAGCATTATGAAAATCCAATGTCGCTCCTGTTATATACATACCGTCAGATTGTAATACATTATCATAGGTCACATAACGGAGTGCTGGGTTTTCAGTCATCTTTATATCTACTGAAATAACCTTATTTTTGGTGGTAAAATTTGAATGGATAGTACACATTAAGAGTCGTTCTAATATATCTGTCTGTCCGGAACGAGTATAAGACAACTGTAGTTCATAATGATTATCAACCTTTTTAAGTATATTAGCTTTACCTACCGGCAATTTATCCTCGTTAGCAGAGATACATTTGAGAGTAATATCATTGTAATCGGATTCTACTTTCTTGTTGATATAAGATTTAAATTCATAATCGTCCGTAGATGGGGATTCACCACTACTGTTTACTACATCTAAATTGATCTTATCATACAATATTGACTTGATTTTACCAGCATCAACCATCTTCCCGGAATCCGGATCATAGATTTCGCATTTATTCGTGATCTCAAATACTAATCTGCCACTCAAATCCGGATTGACATAAATCCCCTTTCCTACCAAAGAGGCCGGCAATGCTCCTGGTTTATTAACGATGATTCCCGGTTTATTGGCATTGACTTCCCAGTTATCAAGTATTGATCCCCCTGAATTTTCCCGACCAAACCATAACACACATTTCCCCTGATCAATTACCCCATTTGGAGTTAAAGTCCATTTCTGAGTACTATCGCCCAACACATTATAATAACCTATGATTTTATCTTGGTCATCAACAATATATAGATTACAATACAATTTCAAGACATTACTGTTAGCGACATCTTCGGCTTTATCTATTAAAATAGGATGGTCTGAAGTACTAGCATAAGTAGATAATTTCAGGTTGATATAAAATGGGTAGTCACGGGAATTTTCTATTTGATCGACTTTGGTAATATATTTATTTGATCGGATACGAAATTGCGGAGATATTGAAGATGGGGTCGGTTGATAAGTCACATTACAGCCAATTACAGATTCGCGCTTTCCTACAGTATCAACATAATTACGACCATAATATACAACAAACAAGCCTTGTCCCACGTTTTCAATTTGAGTAGATTTCCTATAAAATTTTTTATCATATGTCGGACGACTAGGTTCGACCTCTTCTGAAAAGTTTTTTTTATCAAGGTCTACACTTTCACTTATATTTTCAGCGTACAGCGAGCTCGTAATTGTGACGTTATTAATCATTTCCTCGAATCCCAGCGAAGCCTCTGTCGACATCGTACCTATTTCTCCTATATCACCAAGCTGGACGTCAACAGCAGTATCACCAATATAGGATAATGTGTCGAAGTTATAGCACTTCATCACGCCTCCGGACTTGATTGTATTAAGGTCGTAGATATAAACCGAGGCATCACGCTGTACCATCATCAACCCAAATGGTTCTAAGATCGACTCTATTACTTCCCGGCAGGACATCGGTTCACCATCCTCGTCGTAGAAATTGGCAGATTGAATATAGAGAACATGCAACGCTGTTTCTGATACAGCCAAACTAATCCCTTCCGGAACTGTAGAACAGCCAATATAGAGTTTTTGAAATGGCAATCCTAACTTATTAAAACAGCGTTTAAGTTGAGTAATGAAAGGAGCAATATCAGTATAAGCCTTTTCTTCATCCCGGAACTTTAACCGTTCCAATATATTGAAGTCGGCACCAGAAAACTCCACGGCATAAGGTGCATAATCTGTCAGATTCTCGTTATACAGTTCTGAATCTAAGTAGCCTATCCAAAACAACTGTCCGGATCGGTAAAACTTGACCATATATCCCTGCATGTCATCCGTATGTAGGTCCAAAAATTGGAAGTTGCTTTCACAGATCAACTTTAATGTAGCCTGCGAACCTTGTACTGGTTCCAGTTTTTTTACTTCAAGATATTCCAAGCTAAAAGGAGTGTTTGTAGCCTCTACCAACTTCGGGGCAGTAGATGAACCTTGCAATATTTCAAACCGGTTTACAACATCATCCGCACCAATAAAATCATGATAATACTTTATATTCATTATCGTCCCCTCCTATTTTTTTGATCTCCGTTTTTCAATACTCCAACTAACCGGTCATATCTTACCTCAAATTCAACCTTTCCATCCATACCGTTAGTTCTAATCCCTTTGCCGTTGGCAATCTGAAATAAAGTTGCCTGTTGGCTACCATTCAATATCATTTCACCCCCATTGACACGGGCTAGATTCAAATCTCCGGTAGGACTCCCTTGTATTATTCCCCCGCGTGCAAATTTGGGGAGCGAAGCCATCATCGCTATAATTGCCGCCAAAGC
>ERZ857629.2871-NODE-2871-length-15376-cov-3.343907_pt1 | contig 15376 bp, 14 predicted proteins | sample MGYA00519700_ERZ857629 | MGnify/ENA primary metagenome ERZ857629 (study PRJEB31778, sample SAMEA3449351) | human gut metagenome | biome: human gut; feature: human-associated habitat; material: faeces | place: United Kingdom | collected 2010/2012 ... | reverse complement strand
TTTGAAGGTGTCGATAAGGACAAGTGTATCTTATATGTCCCACAAGGAACATACCAAGACTATTGGCTAGCAGAAGGCTGGGGCGACTTCAAGAACATCGTGGAGTATGACGCGACCAAGGTGGACAACAGTGTTGTGGACAAGGAGATTAAAGAAGTCGCTCGCTATACTGCCAATGGGCAGCGACTGGATACTCCCACCAAGGGCTTAAACATCGTAAGGTATAGCGACGGAAGCGTGAGGAAAGAATTGCATAACTAAATGGCAGCGACCGCATCCAATTAGTCCCTAATAACGACAAGGCTCCCCATCTTCCGCAATTGTGAAGATGGGGAGCCTTTGACTTATCGGGTCATTTCCGTTTTTTATCTGACCAATATGCTTTTGCGTGATTATTGCTGCATGTCGTGCAATTTCTTGTAGTAGCCGTCGGCCGCCAGCAGCGAGGTATGTGTGCCGCGCTCCACGATGTGTCCCTCATGGATGACACATATCTCATCCGCGTTCTTGATGGTCGACAAGCGGTGGGCGATGGCAATGGTTGTGCGCGTCTTCATGAGCTTGTAGAGCGCGTCCTGCACCAGTCGTTCGCTCTCGGTGTCGAGTGCCGACGTGGCCTCGTCGAGGATGAGGATAGGCGGGTTCTTAAGGATGGCTCGCGCTATGCTGACACGCTGGCGCTGTCCGCCCGACAAACGTCCGCCACGGTCGCCAATGTTGGTGTCGAATCCGTTCTCCGACTCCATGATGAAGTCGTAGGCGTTGGCTATCTTTGCCGCCCGTTCCACATCCTCCATCTTAGCGTTCTCCACACCAAACGTAATGTTGTTGAGGAACGTGTCGTTGAAAAGGATGGCCTCTTGGTTCACGTTGCCGATGAGCTGGCGCAGGTCGTGGATGCCCAGGTCCTTCACGTTGATGCCATCGATGAGCACCTCGCCCTCCTGCACATCATAATAGCGCGGAATGAGGTCCACCAGTGTCGACTTTCCGCCACCGCTCTGTCCCACGAGTGCCACGGTCTTTCCCTTGGGAATAATGAGGTTGATATCGCGCAACACCCACTGCTGGTCATATTTGAACCCAACATGCCTGAATTCGATGTCGTGCTCAAACGAACTGACGTGAATGGGGTTTTCCTTCTCCTTGATGCTCACCTCGGCCTTCAGAATCTTATCCACACGCTCCATCGAAGCCAATCCCTTGGGTATGTTGTAGCCAGCCTTCGAGAAGTCTTTCAGCGGTTGGATGATGGAGTAGAGCACCACCATGTAATAGATAAACGTCGGACCGGTGATGGCTTGGTTGTTGAGCACCAGTATACCGCCGAACCAAAGCACGATGACGATCATCACTGTGCCAAGAAATTCGCTCATCGGATGCGCCATCTGTTGGCGAATGTTGACGCGCATAATGTCGTTGCGGTACGCCGAGTTCACCTTGTCGAACCGCTTGTTCATCTTCTCCTCGGCACAAAAAGCCTTGATGATGCGCAGTCCGCCCAGCGTCTCCTCCACTTGGCTCATGGTGTCGCTCCACAGCGCCTGTGCCTTCATCGACTTGGCCTTGAGCTTGCGGCCCACATAGCCCATGAACCATCCGAAGATGGGCACAAAGAGAATGGTGAAGATGGTGAGCTGCCACGAGATGACGAGCAACGTGGCAAAGTACACAATGATGAGAATGGGGTTCTTGAAGAGCATGTCGAGCGACGACATGATCGACGACTCTATCTCCTGCACATCGCCACTCATACGGGCAATGATGTCGCCCTTTCGCTCCTCACTGAAAAATCCGAGCGAGAGCTGGTTGATCTTCTGGTAGAGTTGGTTGCGTATGTCTCTCACCACGCCCGTGCGAATGGGTATGATGGTAGCCGACGAAAGGAAGTAGGCTCCCGTCTTGAGGAACGTCATGAACGCCAGCGCCAGTCCGATGAAGAGCAGCGTGGTGGTGGCTCCCATCGTGGCGATGAGGTCGTTGACATAATAGTTCATGTTGTTCATCAAGGTATCCTTGTCGAGCGCCCACGGCATGAGGCTCGTCGCCGTGTCGGCGTCGCCTGTCTTAAACAGGATTTGCAACATGGGGATGAGTGTTGCGAACGAGAAGATGTTGAGCACTGCCGACAGGATGTTGAACAGCACCGATAGCGCCAGATATTTCTTGTAGGGCGGCACAAAGCGCCTGAGCACTTGCAGGAATTCTTTCATTGATTGTTCGTTTAAGGTGGGTTTGTAAGTAACCCATCATGATTTTTGTCGTTTGCGGTGGTAATTCATAGAACCCACCTTGGGCGTAGCCTTATTCTTTCACGACCTCCTCGCCCAAGAGCGTAGCCGACGAGCTGCCGGTGATTCTCACGCGCACGGTCTCTCCGATGTGGTGGGTTCCCTTGTCGATGACCACCGCCTTGTTTTGCGGTGTGCGCCCCATGAGCTGGCTATGGCTTCGCTTGGCGAACCGCTCCAGCAGCACGTCATACTCTTTGCCCTCGTCCTTGCGGTTTTGCTCGGCCGACACCTCCGTTTGCAGGTGTATGAGCTCATTGAGTCGACTGATCTTCACCTCCTCCGGCACGTTGTCGGGCAGGTGCTTGGCGGCGTATGTGCCCGGTCGCTCACTGTATTTGAACATGAATGCGGCGTCGAAGCCCACCTCCTTCACCAGCGACAGCGTCTGTTGGTGGTCTTCCTCGGTCTCATCGTGATAGCCCACAAATATGTCGGTGGTGAGTCCGCAGTCGGGAATGATGCGGCGAATGGCCGCCACCTTCTCCAGGTAATCCTCCCGGGTGTACTTGCGGTTCATGAGTTTCAGGATCTTGTTGGATCCGCTCTGTGCGGGGAAATGTATGTGATGGCAGAGGTTGGGCTCCTCAGCGATGGCGTGCAGGATGTCCTCGGTCATATCTTCGGGGTTGCTGGTGGTGAAGCGCACGCGCATGGTGGGCACCTCGCGCGCCACGCGTCGCAGCAGTTCGGCAAAGCTGCACACGTGCAATTCCTTGCCATCCTCATCCTCAACAACCACGCCATTCTCTGGGCGCTTGCCGTTGGGCAGCAGTCCGTAGCTGTTCACATTCTGTCCGAGCAGCGTCACCTCCTTGAATCCCTTGTCGCGCAGGTCGCGCACCTCGGCGAGGATGCTCTCCACGTCGCGTGAGCGTTCGCGGCCTCGGGTGTAAGGCACGATGCAGTAATGGCAGAAATTGTTGCAGCCGCGCATGATGCTCACGAAGCCCGACACGCGTCCGGCGCCCAGTCGCTGCGGCAGCACGTTTCGGTACGTCTCTGTGGTTGAGAGCTTCACGTCGATGGCTTTCTCGCCCACCTCCACGGCCGCGATCATCTCGGGCAGACTCAGATAGGCGTCGGGGCCACACACCAGGTTGGCGTGATAGTTGTTGATCAGGTCGTCCTTCACACGCTCGGCCATGCAGCCCAGCACACCCACGATGAGCTTGCGGCCCTTCTTTTGCTCAGCGTGGAGCGTTTCAAGGCGATGGTATATCTTGTTCTCGGCGTTCTCGCGGATCGAGCACGTGTTGAGAAAAATGGCGTCGGCGTCGGCTTCCGCCTCAGTGACGTCGTAGCCAGCCATCTTCATGATGGAGGCCACCACCTCTGAATCGGCCACGTTCATCTGGCAACCGTACGTCTCAATGTATAGTTTCTTATTCATGTTATTCCTATATTTGCTTGGATGATTATCCTAATATACTTGTATGATGTTTCTAATCTGCAACGATGATTTCCTTCCATTTCATGGCACGTTTTCTCGCCATGGCATAACCCGAGCAAGCTCGGTTCTGCTCATTTGGCTTAACGAAAACCTTCGTTTGATAGAATGTTTCCTCCCGTTTTGCTTGTCCATGCCTATTGGGTCCTGTCGTAGACCCTTGCCCACAGCAGGTAGAACAGGGTTCCCGTGACGAGTCCCGCCACCACGTCGATGGCGTAATGGGCACGTATGTAAACCGTAGCGAGGCAGATAAGCAAGGCGAAGGGGAGCAAGCCGAAGAAGAGCTTGCGGTTGTGTGTGCGCCATATGAGCAGCATGCAAACCACCGATATGCCCACATGCGAGGAGGGGAAGGCGGCGGTGGGCCGCTCGCCCGACGTGTGGAGGTCGGCCACCACATGGTAGAACGGTCCGTCGGTCCATCCCGGCGAGGTCATCATGTCGGTGTGTGTCAGGAAATAATCGCCCACACTGGGGAACACGCCCTTCACCACCTGATCGACGCCAACGGCGTGATAGTAGTACATCGGTCCCGTGACGGGCACCAGGTCGAACACCACATAGAAGGCGAAGAACGAGGCAAGGAGCACAAACGCGGCGCGCTCAAACTGCTCGTATCGGCTGAAGAAGTAATAGAGCACCGTAGTTACGATGATGGGAAAATAGCTGGCGTAGGCCAGATACATGAGCTCACTGAAGAAGGCCTGCGGCCAATGCTGGGCGAACACCAGCGCCGGCTGACAGCCGAAGAGACCCTGTTCCACCGATGCGAAGAAGGGATCGAGGTTGGGGAAGAGCTTGTTGAGCTCGTAGGTGTCGGCATACCACCAGCCGAGCAGCGACATTTGCACCAACACACGCGCAAATCTCGTGAGCCTACAGGGCACCAGCCGATACATGGCGAGGGTGATGGCTCCCAGCCTCACGCGACCCCATATCATGGCCTGGGGATTGTCGAGCTTGGTCGAGGCGAAAAGCACAATGAGCAGGGTGAGCGCCACGTAAGCCAGCGCCACCCACTCCAGCGCCATCAGCCCACGTCGGGGCTTGCGCTCCAGTTCGATGTATTTGGATAGTTGCATCACAGCCAATGGTTTTCCTTGTACCACGCCACCGACTCGGTTACGCCCTTGCGCAAGTCGTAATGGGGATGGTATCCCAGTTCGTCGCAAGCCGGCTCGATGTCGCATCGCCAGTTGCGCTGCTTGAGAATGTTAAACTTATCGTTGTTGAGGGCGGTAATGGTATGTCGCATCCGCCCAATGTGCTCACCGAAGAAGGTAACGAGGCGCAGCACCCAGATGGGGGCTTTCACGCGTATCCACCAGGGCTTGCCAAGCTCCTCGTGCAGGTAATCGCTAAAGGTCGACGACTGGTAGACGTTGCCATCCGAGAGGAAATACTTTCTTCCCGACATGCCATGGTCGAGGGCGAGGAACACCGCCTGCACCACATCCTGCACATACACGAACGTGATGTCCTGGCGTTGGAAGCCCACGCTGAAGTCTACATGTTGCTTGATGCTCTTCGCCATGAGGAAATAGTCTTTCTCACGAGGGCCGTAGACGCCCGTGGGACGGAGCACAATGTAGTTGAACTCGTTGCCGATGGAGTCGAGAAACTGCTCGGCCTTGAGCTTGCTCTTGCCGTAGGCGGTGTTGGGGCACGGCGTGTCGTGCTCCGTAATCTCCTGGTAGGGCTGCTCTTCGCGTATGGCCCCGAAGACGCTCAGGCTGCTCAGGTAGATGAAGCGCCTCATGGGCATCTTTGTCTTCAGGATGGCGTTCACCAGGTTCACTGTGCCCTGGTAGTTCACCTTCATGAAATCGGAAGCCGTCAGGCACTTGGTGACACCCGCAGCATGCACCACATAGTCGAAGTTGTGACCGTCGAGCGCCTGCGCCAAACGATCCTCCGACGAGAAATCAAGCTCTATGAAATGGATGCGAGGATCGCCCAGGTAGCTCCTCGAACTCGAACCGCGCACGCCAGCCCAGGTCTCGAAGCCGCGGCGCAATGCCTCCTCCACTATGAAACTGCCAATGAATCCACTGGCACCGGTAATTAATATCTTCATCGTTAATAGGTTACAAAGTTACGACATTTTAAAATTCTTAGCAAAATAATCCTAATAAAATTAGGAAAGTTCAATTCTTTTTAGTTAATTTGCATATATAAACCGACGCTTTTAAAACTAAGAAAATATGGGAAAAGGCAAGAAGGGCGGCAAGCATATCACGAAGAAGCAACTAACCAAGGAGTTGGTCGATTTCTTCTCCGGACAGCCCGGAAAGACGCTGTCGTTTAAAGAAATATTTAGGTCGATGCACCTCAGCACGCACCCAGCGAAGATGCTGGCCATCGACATCATGGAGGAAATGGCATGGGACGATTTCCTTACGAAAGTTTCTGACACCAGTTATCAGCTCAACACCAAGGGACAGGTGCAGGAAGGCACCTTCATCCGCAAGGCCAACGGCAAAAACTCGTTCATACCCGATGGAGGCGACAAACCCATCTTCGTGGCTGAGCGCAACTCGATGGGGGCGCTCAACGGCGACCATGTGAAGGTGTCGTTCATGGCCAGAAGGCAGAAGCACATCAAGGAGGCGCAGGTCATCGAGATCCTGCGGAGGGCCAAGGACCAGTTTGTGGGCCGCTTGCGCGTAGACAAGGACATCGCTTTCTGCGTGCCGCAAGACAACTCGTTGGCGCACGACATCCTCATCCCGAAGAAGAAAGTGAAAGGTGGCAAGACCGACGACAAGGTGGTGGTGAAGATCATCCAGTGGCCCACCGACGAGCATAAGAACCTCATCGGTGAGGTGGTCGACGTCATCGGAAAGAGCGGCGACAACGACGTGGAGATGAACACAATCCTCGCCAAGTTTGGACTGCCCTACAAGTATCCGAAGAACGTGGAGGATGCGGCCAACGCCATCTCGGGCGAGATAACACCGCAGGACGAGGCCGAGCGCGAGGATTTCCGCGACACGTGGACCTGCACCATCGACCCCGCCGATGCCAAGGACTTCGACGATGCCCTGTCGATCAAACAACTTGACAAGGGGCTCTATCAGGTGGGTGTGCACATCGCCGACGTTTCACACTACGTTACCGAGGGCAGCGTCATCGACAAGGAGGCCATGAAGCGCGCCACATCCATCTACCTCGTAGACCGCACCATCCCCATGTTGCCCGAGAGACTCTGCAACTTCATCTGTTCGCTCCGCCCCGACGAGGACAAGCTGGCCTACTCGGTCGTGTTCAACCTCGACGACGAGGCCAACGTGAAGAGCTACCGCATCGTGCATACCATCATTCGCTCCAACCGCCGCTATGCCTACGAGGAGGCGCAGCAGGTGCTGGAGGACAATGGTGTGAAGGACGGAACGGGCGAGCCTGCACCGGCACCGGGCAAGGCGGGCTACAAGGATGAGTTTGGTTGGGAGATTTGCACCCTCGACCGCCTGGCTAAGAAGCTGCGTGAGAAGCGCTTCAAGAACGGCGCTGTGAAGTTCGACTCCGAGGAGCTCCACTTCACTGTCGACGAGAAGGGCCATCCCACGGGTTGCTTCTTCAAGCGCTCGAAGGACGCCAACAAGCTCATCGAGGAGTTTATGCTGCTGGCCAATCGTACAGTGGCCGAGAGTGTGGGGCGCGTGCCCAAGGGCAAGAAGGCCAAGGTGCTGCCCTACCGCATACACGACAATCCCGACCCTCAAAAGTTGGAGACGCTGCGCGAGTTTACAGCCAAGTTTGGCTATAAGGTGAAGACCGCCGGAACGAAGGGCGCCATAGCCCGCAACCTCAACAAGCTGATGGACGACTGTGAGGGCAAGCGCGAGCAGAAGCTCATCCAGTCGGTAGCCCTCAGGGCCATGATGAAGGCCAAGTATTCCATTCATAATATCGGACACTTCGGTTTGGCGTTCGACTACTACACCCACTTCACGTCGCCCATCCGTCGCTATCCCGACACCATGGTCCACCGCTTGCTGACACGCTATCAGCAAGGAGGCCGCTCGGCCAACGCCAAGCACTACGAGGATCTCTGCGAACACTGCTCCGACATGGAACAGGTGGCGCAAAACGCCGAGCGCGAATCGATCAAATATAAGATGGTTGAGTTTATGGGCGACAAGATTGGCGAAATCTACGACGCCCACATCAGCGGCATCACGTCGTATGGCATCTACGCCGAGATCGACGAGAACCACTGCGAGGGCATGGTGCCCATGCGCGACCTCGACGACGATTACTACGACTTCGATGAGAAAAACTTCGTGTTGCGCGGACGACGCCACCACCACAAGTACCAGTTGGGCGACGCCATTCGCATACAGGTGGCCAAGGCCAACCTGGAGAAGCGCCAGCTCGACTTCACCCTGGCCGACTGACCCTTTCCACTCATGCCACTTATAACAGAGTAAAAAGGGAGGCCATCACCAACAAAGCGGCATGCAGGCACTATCAACAGAACCCTGCATGCCGCCTTTTCTTATCTACACTCGTCCTTAAACCCAAATGCGGGAAAATAGGTAGTTACATGATCAATAGGTACGATGAGGACTAACTATCATGCGACCTATACTCATTGGGCGTACAACCGACATGATTCTTAAACCATCGAGCAAAATGCTGTGAGTATTGAAAGCCCAACGAATAAGCTATTTCGCTTACCGTTTGCTTAGACGAAACAAGGGCTGTCTTAGCCAAATCCATCACTTTTTCACGAATAAAAAACCTGGCCGTCTTACCTGTTTCCTTTTTCAGCTTATCACTTAAGCAAGTGGGAGACATGTGAAATGCATCAGCACAAAATTGAACAGTTGGCAAACCATTCATCTTGGCATTTTCAAATTTGAAATAATCATCCAAGAGTTTTTCAAACTTAATAAGAATATCACCAGCTTGATTTACACCAGTCACAAACTGATTTGTGTAGAAGCGGTCACAATAGTCAAGAAGAGTCTTAATGCCATCTATGAGCAGATCCCAACTATGTTCATCTGTAGGGTGGTTCAACTCATAGCCTATTCTATTAAAACAATCCAGAACAAATGGTACAGAAGCGTGGCGAGGTCTTTCAATAAGGCATCGTTCTTGGCGTGGAGAAAGCCATGATAGTAGTTGTCGGCAGAGATGAACGTCGAGAATGGCACGCCCTGAAAGTCGGCGGCGACGGCTGTGGCTCTTCCGATTTTAGTGATGCGAACTGGCAAGGGAGCGAATTGCCGTAAGAAATCCAACGAAGCCGTGGCTACTTGCACTTGTCTGATGGTGAGCGTAGCCTCCTGCTTTTGCTTGTGTCTACGCTTCACGAGATAGCTGCCGTCATGCGTCTTGCATAACACTCTTAGGTCTGCCCATTTGAACAGGCAGAGAGTGAGTATTTCTTCCATTGGCAGATCGTGCGAGAGCTGCGTGAAGAAATACTGGAGTTGGCTGTCAGATAGTGACTGCCAATCTGTGAGTAGGGATAAATTGAAAAATGCTTCCATACTGCGAAAGTACGGAAGCATTTGTATGGGGGAAAAGACAAATTTACTTATTGTAATAAATTGAAGGATTATTTTGGTATGTCTGCATTATAAAATTTCCCAAAACAGAATAGACCTTTTTGAGTTGCAATAAATGAGTCCTATTGTTATTCAAATCCTCATATAATTTATTATCAACATCCTTTACCCACTCATGGAAACATAACAATACCTCTATTACAAAGCCTTCAATAGGCACTATCATTCGATAATGTTTATCTACTGAATATATAGCACAAAAATCATTGTTTTCAGTGCGTTTTAGATATATCTGCCTCAATTCACCCCAATCAGAATGAATGAAATCTGATTGCATACCATATAATGATGAATAATAATCCTCATTATCATATTCGGCCATAAGTTGCCTAAACGACTTTCCGCCAAATGATTTTAGAGAACTTAATTTTTCTGGGAAATCATTCAAACTAAATCCATCCAACGATAAATCTTCTAAGAATTTATCATTACGAACTTTAAAATATCCATCATTCTTATCTTTATAAGTTCTGTAAAATGATAGTCTATCTTTATATGAGCATAATCTATATGCTTTTTGGGCTGTTTCTCCTTTGTTTATGAGATATTTCATCTTAATAAATGCTTCATACATTATTCTGCCATATATAAAACATAGATGAGATCGACCATTCTTATATGAACTGAGATAGTCAAATAATAACGTAGATATTTTTGACAAGAAGCCGATGATTGTAGCTTGATTATTGCTAAAGCAAAAATAGTCATCTTCATACGGATCCATAACATCTTGTGATAATTCAAATAGATTATCACCTACAGAAAGCACAATTGCTTCTATTTCTTTAGAATTTAACGATTCAATATCGCTTACGCTATTTATATCTTCTATTTTTATCATATTTCAGTTTTTTGTTGTACAAAGATAACTAAATTTAGAAGAAAAAAGATTCTAATACAGAATTTAATTTGTCCCATATCACGTCACCTTTTCCACGATTCAAAAATCCATATCGTTTAGAAAGGTATTTCATTTTTTCTTCTATGGAGTCAGCCATAAATCGTTTTAAATTAGTAAAAATATGCTGCTTAAATAATGTAAGCAGCATATATGTAATTACTTTTTAAATCTAATCTGTAAGTTGAGCTTCATATAGACAGAACCATCCTCTCCACGATACAGCTTGCCGAATCCATACCGTGTTCTGCTTGCTCTTTCAAATCGTGTGTTCTTATACAGGTAATCTTCCACATCATTCTGATTATAGAAGTGGTAACAAACAATCTCTCCGTCCTTACGAACTACAAGATAGCCACCATTAGCATCATACCGTCCAGTCCATTCCTTACCAGGTACCATACCAAGAGCTGCACTTAGAAGCAGTACTTTCATCTTGTGAGCATAGAACTCTTCTACATTCTTGCCTTTGTAATCAAAAGAATTCTTCTTTGCAACGTCTGCTACGCAGTAATCTATCGAAGAATTGGATCCTTTGCTATCAACCAACAGACAATCTGCAATAAATTGTGGCATACAGATGTCTAAGAACTGAAGGTTGTTTCTGAAAACGGGATTGTCTATATCACTATACTCCAAGGAGCATCCCTTTTCAAACAAAGCATCCAAACGTTCCAAATGGCTCTTGATTGCATTAATTGCATCAATATCTTCATCACTCAACATCGTTCCGTCCACCTTATATGTAATATTGGTGGTGGCCCCCGCATTGAGTAACGTAGAAGCACTTCCAAGTTGTGACTTAATGCTGAAGCCTAACAATGGAGTCATGTTCGTTCGAAGATCATGTATCACAATATGAATGTCCGCTTTGTCTGTTGAAGGTGCTTTCAACTTTGAACAACCTATCTCGCCCATGAATTGTTCTGCTTCTGGAATCTCAAATGCACTTTTCTTCGCAGCCTTGATTTCAGATAACAACTTAGTTGATTCTTCAACAAACTTATCCATGGAAATTCGAGCATACTCATTGCCATCTTCATCAATTACAACAATGTTTTGCTCGGAATTTGGTTTGTACTCGTATCGTTTACTCTCTTCTCGAATAATGTTCAGAATTGGGTAATACAATTCCAGTTTATTCATGTCGGCATCGCCAGCATGGACTTTGCCATCACCTAATAGTTTGAAAAGAGTATATATCTCACTCCATTCGCCTTTATTTCCAGTTAATGCCATTTTTTATTTAATAATATTACCAGTTACAGCAGGCTTGCTCTCTGCTTCTTCAAAAGTTACGTTTTTCAAGTCTGCAATTAAATCGTCAATTTGTGAAGTAGTGCAGTCTATAACTGCATCTAAACCAATGATATCCCCTTTCTTTATCTTTTCATTTGCCGACGCAGCTTCTTCTGGAGAAATTGTCAACAAATAGCATTTTGAACGTCTATGAACATATTTCAGAGCTACTGCCTCCAAATCTGCTTGCTTATATCTTTCACGAAGGCTCGTCTTTAATGAAAGGCTTACTGGTTGCGACTGATTGTATAAAATAGCATCATATACAATGTTGGGTACATAAGTCACTTTCGCTTGGGTATAAAATGGTTTAATCCCTTCTCTATAAAGCAGGGTATATATTATCATTTCAAATACATTGCCATTTACACTTGGGGTACTTTTGGGATGTGCCACTTTAAACGATTCCCAGTATTTCTTTATGTAATCTTTTGGAGAATCATAAACAACATCAAGAAACGTCTCTCCAGAAAGCAAACTTTCAAAAATGGTCACAGTTTTGGTTTTACTCTTGCTTATGCCACAGTCTTTTAATACTCCCATAGTTTCAATATCTTTTTGTCGTTTAACGTCTTTAGCAACTGCTTTGCAGTAGCTTGTATTGCTGGCACAGCTACGCTGTTACCGAATTGCTTATATGCCGACGCATCAGCTACAACAATTCTGAAATTGTCGGGATAGCCCTGCAAACGCGCCCACTCACGAGGAGTCATCTTGCGCCAGCCTTGGCGGTTTACTTCACCTTTAATTCTTGTGGTAGGTGTGAGGTCTGTTTGACGAAAATCGATAACGAGGTTACTCTCTCTTCCCATACCACCTACAACAATAGCGTGAGCTATGCCATCGTCAGGAATTATGTCATAGCCAAATCCGTTTCCTTTTGCCTCATGACGAGCTTTATGTCTTTTGAGGGTTTCGATGTATGTAGTTGAAAGATAATATTTGGCTGGCACTGGATTCTCTTCTCTTACATCAATCCATTTCTTAGTCACTTCCTTTTGCTCAGGGTAAGAAAAGTCACCTTTCTTTATACCCAAATCCTTTCTAAAACCAACTATGTATATTCTTTCTCTGTGCTGTGGAACTCCAAAGAACATTGCATTGACAATCTGTGGATCAGGTACGACATATCCAACTTCTTCCAATGTGTTGAGAATAGTTTTAAATGTTCTACCCTTATCATGAATAACAAGTCCTTTTACATTTTCAAGGAAGAATGCCTTCGGCTGATAACGGCGCAATATCTCAGCAACATCAAAGAACAAAGTTCCTCTTGTCTCCTCAAAACCAAGTCTCTTCCCTGCAAGGGAAAAAGCCTGACATGGGAAACCAGCACATAGTATGTCGAAATCCTTTGGTATCTTATTTTTTGTGCTTTCCTTTGTTATATCACCAAATGGCACATCACCATAATTGGCATAATATGTTTTCTTGGCTTGCTCATCCCATTCAGAAGAGAACACACATTCTCCTCCAAGGTTCTGAAACGCCATTCTGAATCCACCTATTCCTGCAAACAGGTCGATAAACTTGAATTTTGGATTCTTAGGTGCTTGAAATGGAGCGGCAAACAAGTCTTGGAACAAATATGTCTGATAACCTATGGCAGAATCCGAAACGCCTTCAAAGTCCTTTGGCTTATGGAGCATTTCGCCCTTTACAAATTCATACCACAGATTTAATATGTCTTCTGCCTGTCTTTCGTATGGCATCTTGACATCTGCATTGCGCAACTGCAAGTAATGGGTAATCAAGGCTGCTTGATCTATGAAAGGTATTATCTTACCATCCTCGTCAATTGTTTCTTTACCAAACACTTGAATCTTGTCTGCTCTTTTCTTGCAAAAATCAAACAGTGAAAACTGCTTCTTTGTTGTTGTATTTATCATTTCTTGTAATCTACTTTTGTGGAACACATATTAATTCTGTCACTTCAACTTTCAAAAGTTGAGAAATTTGAATAAGTGTTTCCAATGGTGGCTGTGATGTATTAGTACACCATTTGGAGACAGTTGAAGGGTTTACATCCAACTGTTCTGCAAGCCACTTGCTTGTTTTTTTCTTCTCGACAAGCACGATTTTTAATCTATTTACATCTTCCATAATTCTCACTTTAGACAGCAAAGTTAGTGATTAATTATCATTATATTGCCTTTATGTAAATTTTTAACTTAGATTATGTATGGCTATCTCACATATTATACATATCTTTGCTGTATTAAAAACTAAATTTATAATGAAAGATCCAAAATACCTATCAATACTTCACAACTCATCAAGCAAAAATGCAATGTGGGCGTGCAAGATGATACCAGTACTCATATATTGGGCTACGGTAAGCAAATCACCGCACACGTATAGCGAACTATCAAAGGAGGTGGGGCATCACACAGACCAAATAGGCAGAGTGTTGGGGTTGATTGATGATGTGTTTAAAGCATTGAAGAAAGCATGTCCTGAATTTAAGGATATGCCGACGCTAAATTGCCTTGTTATAAACAAAACGACCAAACTACCGAGCAATGGTTTCGATTATGTAAGCCACGATTACAGCTTACTCACAGACGAACAGAAAAATGACCAAATGAAACGTCTCAACAGTGAAGCTTATTACTATGACAGATGGCAAGATGTTCTCGATGAACTTGAACTCACACCATACAATGGTTCTGACAACAAAGTATATGAGAACACAATCCGAAAAGTTACATACTCTAAACATGGTTCCGAAGGCATCAAACATAAGGCACTTAAAGAGTACATCTACGACCATCCCGAATGTATTGGCATTAAGAATGTTAAGCATAAGGAAATAGAGCATATACTTTTGTCTGGCGACCGCCTTGATGTTTACTTCATACTTAAAGATGACACGCAGATTGCAGTAGAGGTCAAGTCCTCTATATCTGATAATGCAGACATTTTACGAGGTGTGTATCAATGCGTTAAATACAATGCCATACTAAATGCCGAACAAAGCGTAAAAGGTATGCATTGCCCAATAAAAGCATTATTGGTGTTAGAGGGCAAAATGCCTATGTCAATTGCTTCGGATGCGATAGCATTACATATAAATTTCAAAGAAAATATAAAACGACTCACCCGACATAGTCCGTGGCAGGGCCAAGCAAACACACCCGATAGAAAAAGGACGGAACATGCCTTACCCCCATGCTGTTGGCTTCTATGATGACGATTACCGATAGCAATGGAGAGGTTCATTGTTGTGTTTTTTGGTTAAAAAGTTGTGTCGCGTTTTTGCGTGAAATAGAGCACGACAAAGCCATTTTTATGCTATCGCAGCACCCAAAATGAGAGGTGTGCGTACCGTTAGGCAGGTATCGAGTGGCGAAAGATGCCTAACCGAGCCACCGTTGGGAAGGTATCGTCTTGCGATCGGGCATGTTTCGGGGTGCGAAACATGCCTAACCGCAAGGGGAAATGCGAAATTGGGAGCGCGGAATGCTTAAAAATCACCACAACGCTTTGCTTATTAAGCAATTACATAAATGCGCTGAGAATCGCGTATTTCGGCCAATGATTTCCATCGTGGAAAAGAAACGTGTAGTTTGGGCTATAGATTGTTGGCTTTTTTAGGGCTCAGACGGCATTTGGAATGATAATGGACACACATGAGAGACTCAGACGCGGCCGCTCGGCTCTGCCGCTTGCCTAAACAAGAACGCTCTGCGGTGGATAGCAATGGATGAGCCAAGTGCTACGAAATAGCAAAAGCGTTGAAACAGAGCGTGTTGTGTGGACTTTTTCCCTTACAGGCGTGGCGCTACCCAGGGCGCTGCCCTACCCTTTATACACATCTTTTGTTCTTTGAAATCATTGGAATTCTGTATAT
>ERZ857629.2870-NODE-2870-length-15377-cov-39.681504_pt1 | contig 15377 bp, 10 predicted proteins | sample MGYA00519700_ERZ857629 | MGnify/ENA primary metagenome ERZ857629 (study PRJEB31778, sample SAMEA3449351) | human gut metagenome | biome: human gut; feature: human-associated habitat; material: faeces | place: United Kingdom | collected 2010/2012 ... | reverse complement strand
TTGCCAAATTGTTCACTGAGGAGTTTTGGGGTACGCATTGACGAAGTCAGGAGATATGTTATGTGTGGTGTGTTTTGTGTCATCGAAGCCTTTTTAAAATTTTTTGGCCACAAAAAGCATCCGAAGTTATTGTCCGTCGCAAAAAAAAGAGTACATTTGCAGACCCCAAATCGGACGAAACGTAATTATTCACAACAAAACACAACATTAAACCACTATGGCTTACGTAATTACAGACATCTGCGTGGCTTGCGGCACATGTCAGCCCGTATGCCCCGTTGAAGCTATCAGCGAGGGTGATATCTATCACATCGATCCCGACACCTGCATCGAATGCGGCAGCTGTGCCGAGGTATGCCCCACCGGAGCTATCAATCCCCCGGCATAAGTTTCGCTTACGCCATAAAAAAAACGGTGCGCGTCTCCGCAAAGGAGGTCGCGCACCGTTTTTTTTGTGTTGATTCGGGTGCTTGTTTATTGAAATCGGACGCTTGTGTGTCCGTATCGGCGTTTACTGCATGCCGCTGACGGCTACGCTGCGGTCAATCTTGGACACGAGACCTTGCAGGACTTTGCCCGGGCCGAGTTCTACGAATTCGGTTGCTCCGTCTGCAATCATATTGCGCACGCTCTGGGTCCAGCGCACCGGGGCGGTGAGCTGAGCTACGAGGTTGGCTTTGATTTCGGTCGGGTCGGTATGAGGCTTGGCGTCTACATTCTGGTATACCGGGCAGCGAGGAACGCTGAAAGTCGTGGCGTCAATGGCAGCTGCGAGTTTGGCGCGTGCCGGTTCCATGCAGGGTGAATGGAAGCCTCCGCCGACTTTAAGTTTGAGAGCACGTTTGGCTCCGGCTTCGAGGGCCTTGGCGCAGGCGGCGTCTATGGCTTCGTTTTCGCCGGAGATTACGATTTGTCCGGGGCAGTTGTAGTTGGCGCAAACCACTATGCCTTCGACTTCTTTGCAGATGTTTTCGACAGTCTCATCGGGCAGTGCGAGGATGGCTGCCATGGTCGAGGGGTTGAGCTCGCAGGCTTCCTGCATTGCGTGAGCGCGGGCGGCCACGAGGCGCAGTCCGTCTTCGAAGCGCATTGCTCCGGCGGCCACGAGTGCTGAAAATTCGCCAAGCGAGTGGCCGGCGACCATATCGGGACGGAAGTCTTCGCCCAATGCGAGGGCAAGGCTTACGCTGTGTATAAAGATAGCAGGTTGGGTGACTGCGGTTTGGCGAAGGTCTTCATCTGTGCCGCTAAACATCAAGTCGGTGATGCGAAATCCCAAAATTTCGTTGGCGCGCTCCATGGTTTCGCGCACCTGCGCATTATTGTCGTATAGGTCCTTGCCCATACCTACAAATTGCGCCCCCTGTCCGGGGAATACGTATGCTTTCATTCTGAAGTTATTGGTTTGTAAATTACTTTTTTGCCTTGTCTTTGTTTTTTTGGAGCTGCAAAGTTAGTCATTTTTCGGAAAATATGACTAACTTTGGCGCTACAACGTGACGGACCTTCGGGTCGTGTCGCTATTCTTAACATCTATAAATCCAGATGATATGCTTACTACGATACCTCTTTTCTTCGGCATGCGCGGTGCCCAATTGATATTTATAATCGTTGTTATTCTGTTTATTTTCGGCGCAGTACGTCTTCCTAAGATTATGCGGAATATGGGGCGTGGCGTCCATCAGTTCAAGCAGGGTCTTGAGGATGCCAAAGAGGAGATTAACAAGCCGATACGTCGTGCTGACGACCGCCGTGACGATGACCGTTATCGAGATGACAGAGCCGATGACCGCCGTGACGATCGTTACGACGACCGTGACCGCCGCGATGATGATCGCCGGGATGGCCGCTATCGCGACCGTTACACGGATAAAGACTGAACGAAACGTTGCTCGAAGTGCCCGAACGCGAAAGTGCCGACATGCGGGAACGTCGCAGCGGCGAGATGTCTTTTTGGAAGCATTTGGCCGAACTGCGTGGTGTGCTTGTGCGCATATTTGCCGTTTTGCTTGTGCTGGTGATTGTGCTTTTCTGCTGTATGCGGTGGATTTTCGAGCACGTCATCACAGCGCCGTGTTCGCAGGATTTCGTGACTTACAGACTATTCGGGTTTATCAGCGGTGACGGTGACTGGTTGCCTGACCTCGGTAGCACCGGATTTCATGTCGACTTGATCAGTATCAACCTTACCAGCCAATTTATGACACAGATGAGCGCCTCGTTGTGGCTGGCGTTCATAATAGGCTTTCCGATAGTCATATATCTCCTGTGGACTTTTGTGCGCCCGGGGTTGTATGAGCGCGAACGGCGTGGTGCTCGTCGTGCTTTTTTGTGGGGCAACGCCATGTTTTATGCCGGATGCGCCGTGGGATATTTTATAGTTTTTCCGTTAGCTCTTCGTTTTTTGTCCCAATACAGTCTGTCGGATCGTATAACCAATACCATCACGCTCGACTCCTATATGGACACCTTCTACTTGCTCACCTTGGCCATGGGTGTGCTTTTCGAACTGCCGTTGTTGGCGTGGATGCTGGGGCGTATGGGCATACTCAAGCGAGGCTTTTTCAGCCGCTCGCGCCGCTATGCCATAGTGGTCATTCTTGTAATCAGCGCCATCATTACCCCCACCAGCGACTTGTTTACGCTGATGATAGTATTTCTGCCCGTCTATGCACTTTGGGAAGCCAGTGCGATGCTCGTACCCAAGGGTGACAACATCGACAGTCGGCGTGGCGACGAGATTGTCGACCATTGTGGCGATAACGCAAATCGGGATGATGCGTAGGCCTGTCGGGATGGTCGGCCTTTCGGTTAAAAAACGAAAAATATTGAGTGCCACAAAAACAGGCGCGAAAGTGGCTCTTAGTCGGTTTTTGGTAAAAAAATCAAAAAAAACGTAAGGCACTTGTTGTTCGAATCAATAATAATTATTAACTTTGCAGTTGTATAGGCGTGCTATGCACTACTATATATGAAAACTTGTGTGTGCAAGTTTTCGTGCGACTGAACCTACGATGAACCTGGCCTTACATCTTCAAATCTAAGTCATGTACATCACCCTCTACCGTGTTTGCCGCTCGTAATGGTGGCAATGACATCCGTTTGTGTGGAAAATACCGCGCGAGGTCCCGAGGCGTTCGCTCGACAGACCATGAGACAGACCGGTGTCACCGAAAAAACATTCAATTCACATATATCACCTAATAACCTAATTACCCAAACTTAACCAGTATGAAAACCAAGCTTATCTTGGCGGCTATGATTCTTGGCTCGGCTACGATGTATGCAGCCGGACTTAAGACAGGCCAAATCAGCAATGTCACCAAAGTGACTGCTGACCGTTCCATGCGCTACGAAAGTCCCGTATGGTCTCCCGACGGCGCCATGATAGCCTTCACCGGTGAAGGCTATGACGGCCTCTACGTTATGCAGGCTAACGGCAAAAACGTTAAAAAAGTTTCGGCAGACACCGGCGTAGGCTACGGCTTCCGTTGGAGTGCCGACAGCCGCGAAGTCTTAGTTCGTGACACCCGTTGGCTTACAGAAGTCGACGGTTCGAGCAAGCGTGTACACGCCGCTTGGGCCATCGAAGTATCCAATGGAACCAAGGTGCGCATGTCGCAGGACCTCGAGCTGATGTCCCCGGCTGCATGGAGCTACACCCCCTCCGGAAAGAAGAGCGTTATCTGCGAGGCCAAGGCTGTTGCCAACCGCCTTCCCGCAGTGCCCATGCAGGCCATGACCATGGCCAAGCAGGTCCAGACGCTCGACCCCATGCCCGAAGTGTCATTTGTAGAGGATTACGAAAACCTCTATGTTCTGACAGCTGACGGCAACAAGCGTCTGCTCAACCGCGGCGCCTCCTTCAACGCACAGCTCTCGCCCGATGGCAAGAAAGTCGTGTTCAATGAAATGGATAACATTGTTGTCATCAATATCGATGGCACGGGCAAACGTGTTCTCGGCATCGGCTTCCGTCCCCAATGGGTAGGCAACAGCCAGATTGTGTACGAGCGCACCACCGATAACGGTCACAGCTACCTCACCGGCGAGCTCTACATTCTCAATATCAACGGTGGCGCCGAGAAAGCCCTCACCAAATCGCGCGACCGCATCGAGATGTATCCCTCCATCTCCCCCGACGGGAACAAGATTGCTTTTGTGTCTAACACCGACGGTCAGATTTACGTCGCCGATCTCAAATAACACACTGCCATGAAGAAAATATCTACACTTCTCGCGATACTTGCCATGGCAATGATCGCGCCTTTCAGCGCCAATGCCGGCTGGAACAGTTATAGAGTCATGCTTGATCCCGGCCACGGCGGCAGCGACCCCGGAGCATCCGGCCCCAGCGCACCCCACGAAGGCGAACTCGCACTGCGATGCGCCAACAGCGTTGAGTCTTGGCTTAAAAGTCAAGGCTGTCAAGTAAAAAAGACGCGTTCCTCCAACGTCTACGTGTCCTTGTCGGCACGCCGTTCGGCGTCTGTAAGCTACGACCCCTATCTCTTCTGCTCAATCCACCTCAATGCCTTCAATGGCAGCGCACACGGCACGGAGACTTGGTATTATTGGTCCGGAGGCAACTCTCGCAACCTCGCCAATAAGGTGCAGACAACACTTGTACAGCAACTCGGACGTACCAACCGCGGCGTCAAGCAAAACGGCTGGACTGTGATTACCGGTAGCGCCAACGTGCCGGCCATCCTCACCGAGGCGCTCTTTGTGGACAACCGCACCGAATGGGATATGATTAATCAGACCGGCAAGTCCGGTTTCAAGGCTTGGGTCAACGGCCACCTCTATGGCTTCTATGACTTTGGTAAAGGCGTTCAAGGTATGAACATCAGCCCCGACCCACGCGGCGGTGGCGGCTCCACTCCCACTCCCCAGCCACAGCCCACCAATCCTACGCTGACCGTTTCGACTACCAGCCTGCACTTCACCTGCTCTGTAGGTGAAAAGCCGTCTCTGTCGTTTACTGTTAAGGGCGAAAACCTTTCGAGCAACATTAAAATCGGCTCCAGAACTCCCGGTCGCTTCTCCACTAATGTTTCCGAACTTCCCAAAACAGGCGGAACGGTGACTGTTACATTTGCCAATGCCGACAAAGTTGGTTCTTATGGCGAAGGTGGTACAGCCAATAACTATAAGTTCTTGATTGCAGTGACTAACGGCAGCCTCCGTAAAGAGGTCATCATTACAGCCGAGGTCAAGGCTCCGCCGCTGAGTCTCTCCGAAGGTTGGAATCTTTCCGAAAAGAGTGGCAAGAAGTCCTCGGAGGGCTATGACGCTTCGGTGATTCGCAATTTCTGCTACAACGACGGCAAGCTCTATTGCGTATACAACCACAGCGATATCAAGGTTATCGATGCACAGACCGGCACAGACCTCGGCAACCTCAACAAGGGCGAAGTCGTAACCGGCGGTACGCTGACACTCTGCGATGTCAAGGCTATCAACGGACATATCCTTGCCTGCAACCTTGCAGCATCCGGGCAGAAACTCCGCATTTACGAATGGTCTAAGGACAACGCTCTGCCCAAGCTGGTACTTGAGACCGCAGACTTCCAGGGCGCAAGCCGTCTGGGCGACTGTATGGAAATCGTAGGCACATATCCTACCGATTACTGGATTGCCTTTGGTAACGAAAACGGACAGACTCGTATCATCGAGTACCATATGCAGAACAACAACTGCGTATTGGCAAAGAACACTCCCGTATATCGTGAGGACGGAAAAACTAACCTGTCGACCCAGTCAACCGTCCGTGCATATCCGATGGGCGGCAACTGGTGGATCGATGGTAAAGACAGCTATCCTACCTATGTAGTTCAGAAAGATGGCAAGGCTTGCCGTCAGACCTTCGTTGACACCGGCGAAAGCTGGGGTTCGTGCCACCACGAATTCTACTGGGGCGGCCAGAAGTATTCGGCCAACCTCGTGTTCAACGGCAAGGAATACTTACCGGGTACCGAAACAATGGATCCTGAAAAGAACTACAAGGGCGCACGTATGCGTCTGATTCAAGACCTCAAGGGTGACTTCACCCGTATCCAGCAGGTAGGTGACTTCCCGAGCAACGGCCTCGGCGACACCAGCCGCAACACCAACGCCACTGGCGATATCATCGTACGTACCGACGGAAATAATTGGCTTGAAGCATGGGTACTCTCCACCAAGCACGGTATGGCTTATTACAAGCACGGTACGCCTCCCAAGACCGAAGGCCAACCTATCCAAAGCACCGAACCCATGCTTTCCGTAGACAAGAGCTCTTTGAGCTTCAGCGCTAAGCAAGGCCAGACAGACGTACAGGAACTCACCGTCAGCGGTTCCAACCTCAAGGGCGCCATCACCGCAACGCTCAGCGGTGCCAATGCCAACATGTTCAGCCTCTCGGCTCCCTCGCTCGGTACCCCCGGCAAGCTTTCGGTATCTTACAAGCCCACGGCAGAGGGAACGCACAAGGCCACGCTGACTCTTTCGAGCCAAGGCGCAGCCAATGTCACCGTTGCACTGACCGGTACCGGCGAAGCCACCATCGTCGTTAAGGAAGACATCGCTTCCAATACAGACAGAATGCATACCAAGTGGATTTACTCCACCAACAAGAACAACACCCCGAGCTGGACAACGTTTGACGCCGGTCAGTCAGCCAACCGTGATATCGCACTTATCGGCAGCCAACTCTATGTCCTCAATAGCAAGAACTGGGGAACACCTGCTGTGAATATCCTCAATGCTGAAGATGCATCATACAAGGGCACGCTCTCTATGGAAGGTCTCGTCAGCGCAACCGGTAAACTCGGCGGTCTCGCCGTAGCCGACGGCAAGCTCATCGCTTCCAACATCGTAACAGCCGCACAGAACCTTCGCGTATACATTTGGGATAACGATGCAGCAGCACCTCGTGTACTGGTGCAGAAAGATGCAGCCGGTATCATCACCGGTGGATCCATAGCATTCAGCGGTACGCTCAACAACGGCCGTGTATGGCTCACCAAAGAAGGTGCCAATGAGATTGTATACTTCGAGATCAAGAATGGTAGCTGCGATAACAATATCCATACTATCGCACTGAAGAACGCCAAGGGTGAAGCCTACACATACGCTAGTGACGGTCGTGGTGCTTCCAAGATTTATCCCAACGCTGATGGCAGCTTCTGGATGGTACAGAAAGACGGCGAAGTCGCCAAATTCGACGCCTCCGGCAAGATTACCGATGAAGTACTTCCGGCAGCAGCTCTCGGAGGCTCGAGTTATGGTACAGCATTCGCTCCCTTCAACGTAGGCAACAAGAAGTACATCGCCGCCATTACCTACAAGACCGGCAAGATCGGCAATGGCCAAATCGCCATCATCGATGTTACGGATGGTATAGCCAAAGCTACTGCTCCTATTATGAACCTGCCCGAAGAAGGTTTCGGTTCAGTCAACAACGCCCAGTTTGCTTCGACGGTTATTGCCCAAGCCGGCGGTAGCCTCAATGGCAATATCAGTCTCTATGTCAACGTACATAACCAGGGTATCGCTCGCTTCTTCTATGAAGGCGAATCCAAGGATGCCATCTCCGATGTCATCAGCATCAAGGATGCCGAAGGTGATGCCGAGTACTACAACCTGCAAGGTGTACGCATAGCAGCCGACAACCTTACGACCGGTGTATATATCCGCCGTCAGGGTAATAAGGCAGAGAAGGTATACGTTAAGTAATCACTGAATCTGACAGCTGAGTCTTCCGAGACTCTGCCGAAGACTAATACTACATTGTACGGGGACGCGCCTGGGGCGCGCCCCCGTCTTTTATTAGTGGTCTGTGCAATGTCGAATGCGTGCGTGAAAGAAAAGTTTAATGTGGAATGGGTCGCGCTGATGTTTTAAAAGTGCTCCGAGGACTGTGAGGAAAAGAATTTGTGCCCTTTGGAAGTTTTTTCGGCGTTGGTCCAAACTTTTTTACACGCCTTTCGATATTTTTTTGTACCTTTGCAGCCTGATTGGTCGCTAACGACAATCAGATAGTTTATTAAACGTCGATAACATTATCACATAAACTATGAAGTTATTACAGGCAAAATTAGCCAAATACACGGCGCCGCAAGAGGCCAAGGCCGCCGGCGTCTATCCCTATTTCCGCGCAATATCCTCAGAACAGGATCCCGAAGTCATCATTGACGGCAAGAAAGTCTTGATGTTCGGCAGCAACTGCTATAGCGGGCTCGTCAACGATCCACGAATCAAGGAAGCCGCAATCGAAGCAATACGTAAATATGGAACCGGATGTGCCGGCTCTCCATTCCTCAATGGTACGCTTGACCTGCACAAAAAGCTGGAGCAACGCCTTGCCGAATATATAGGCAAGGAGGACGTGATGATTTACTCCACCGGATTTGGTGTCAACCTCGGTGTCGTATCGTGTGTCACCGGTCGTGAAGACTATATATTGTGGGACGAACAGGATCACGCTTCTATCATTGAGGGACGTCGCCTGTCATTTTCGCAGCAGCTCAAGTACAAGCACAATGACATGGCATCGTTGGAGAAGCAACTGCAACGCTGCGAACCCGACAAGGTGAAACTCATCGTTACTGACGGTGTGTTTTCCATGGAAGGCGACGTGGCCAATATACCGGAAATCGTGCGCTTGGCCAAGAAGTATGATGCCAGCGTCATGGTTGATGAGGCGCACAGCATAGGCGTCTTTGGCGAAGGTGGCCGCGGCACGGTCAACCATTTTGGCTTGACAAAGGATGTAGACCTGATTATGGGCACGTTCTCCAAGAGCTTTGCCAGTCTCGGTGGTTTTATTGCCACGGACAAGGAAGTAACCAACTTCCTGCGCCACCACAGCCGCAGCTACATCTTCACAGCCAGCATCACTCCGGCCAGCACCGCTGCCGCACTCAAGGCTATAGATATCATGATTGCCGAGCCCGAGCGTCAGCAGCATCTCTGGGATCTCACCAACTATGCCCTTGAAGGATTCCGTAGCATGGGCTTCGAAATCGGCAATACGTCTACGCCGATTATACCTCTGTTCATTCGTGATGATTTTAAGACTTTTGCCATCACTCATGATCTTCTCGAAGAGGGTGTGTTTGTCAATCCGGTGGTTTCGCCCGCCGTCGCACCACAGGATACGCTTATCCGCTTCTCTCTGATGGCCACGCATACCAAGGAACAGGTCACTACCGGTCTCGAAAAGATTCAGAAAGTATTCAGAAAATACAATCTTGTGCCTTAAGGCATGGGACATAAAATTAGAGCTTGGTGCCGGGATGTATTGTCCCGGCGCTTTTTTATGCAAAAAACTACATTGGTGCAGATACTTGACGACTTGAGCGAAAATCGGGTGACGAGCCGATGCGCACTCCACGGGATGACAGGCCTATCGCCTTTGTCTATTCGGCGAAGATTTTGTACCTTTGTCTCACCGCTTGAGAAATACAGATAAACAATAAACGATATGACTACACAGATTATTAACGGCCGCGTGCTCACTCCCATGGGGTGGGTCGAAGGCGGCAGTGTCCTCATCGAAGGCACCCGTATCAAGTCAATACTCAATCATAGTCGCCACATCGATGGCGTGGACAAGGTCATCGATGCCCGTGGCAACTACGTTCTCCCCGGCGGCATAGACATACACGTGCATGGCGGCGGAGGCCGTGACTTTATGGAATGTACCGAAGACGCCTTTGTGACGGCCGTGGAAGCCCATCGTCGTCATGGTACGACGTCCATATTCCCGACGTTGTCCTCGTCGACGGTTCCTATGATACGTGAGGCTGCTGCCACGTGCCAAAAACTCATGGCTGACCCTATGAGCGGTGTGCTCGGTCTGCACCTCGAGGGCCCGTACTTCAATCCCAAGATGGCCGGCGGACAGCTGCCCGAGAATATCAAGGTCCCGACGCCGGAGGAGTACAAGCCTATCATCGAGGATTTTACATCGATACGTCGCTGGGATGCAGCTCCTGAGTTGCCCGGAGCTGAGGAGTTTGCCACCTATTTGCGCAGCAAAGGCATACTGGCATCGCTGGGGCATACCGCCGCTACGTATAAGGATGTCGAGAAGGGTTATCGCGCCGGCTTTACGCACGCCACCCACTTCTATAATGCTATGACCGGCAACCACAAGGAAGGTCCGTACAAGCACGAGGGTACTGTCGAGTCTGTATACCTTATCGATGGCATCACCGTCGAAATGATAGCCGATGGTATACATGTTCCGTCGATGATGCTGCGTTTGATTTGGAAGCAAAAAGGCGTAGAGCGCACCGCCCTGATTACGGACGCCTTGGCCTGTGCCGCTTCGGACAGCAAGACGGCCTTTGATCCGCGCGTGATTATCGAAAACGGTGTGTGCATGCTGGCTGACCATAGCGCTATTGCCGGCAGTATCGCCACCATGGACCGTCTGGTGCGCACGGCGGTGCAGCAGGCCGGAATACCGTTGGAAGATGTGTCGCGTATGGCTTCCGAGACCCCGGCACGCATCATGGGCGTGTACGACCGCAAGGGCTCGCTTGCTCCGGGCAAGGATGCCGACATCATGATGTTTGATGCCGACCTCAACCTTACCGGCGTCATCCAAATGGGCCGCGTAGTCGAGTAGGAATGTAGCCGCATAACGGCATATAAAAGCAAGCCGCCACGGAGAACGTATTTCGTGGCGGCTTGCTTTTATTGATTGTGATGTCTATCGGATCGGGTCTTCGTACGGTGATGTACTTGGCATAAAGACATTGCAGACCTGCTTGAACGACAGCCGATGCTGTCGCTTTAGAAGAAATATGCCACGCGGAGCGTCCAGCCGCGTGTCTTGGCGCTGAAATCCTCAAGCAGCTTGGTCTTAAGGGCGTAGGTCATGCCCCATGTGTATCCTCCTATGACTTGCCAGCAACGGAATATTTCGACGCCCACGCCCACGGCCAGCGAGAGGTCGCCGCCCGAGTATTTGAAGGCATCGCCGCCGGCGTGTGCCGCCTGGATGTTGAACTCGGGACCGAAGTATGCCAGCGGCGCCAGTTTTTCCTCGAATCCGTTGAGACGTGTGTACTTGAAGCGCAGATGCAAGGGAATGTGGATGTTGTGCATCATCGCGGTCTCTTTGCCCAGACCGAGAGACGACCATATTTTCTTTTCGCCGAGGTTGATTTTGGCGTTCTGCTGCTCGTACATCAGTCCGAAGTCGAGGCCGAAGCCTATGCCGGGGAACATCATTTCGCCCACGATACCGGCGCCGTAGCCCACGCCTTTGGTGACAGACACAATGTCCTGCTTGAATTTCAGATTCGTGTAATTGGCACCGGCGACAGCGCTCCAGCGGAATTGTGCGTGGGCGGCCATGGTGACGGCGGCCAAAGCTATGATGATGAGAAATTTCTTCATTGTGATATGATGTGTAGGTGTATTATGCTTTGATAGTTGCGGCCAATACGTCGATGTCGGCGGCGCTGACTGTCGATTGGTCTCCGGAGCGCATATTGCGCAGAGTGACAGTTCCGGCGGCCAGCTCGTTGCTGCCGATGATGGCCACGTAGGGCACGGCGGCCGCGTCGGCCCATGCCATTTGCTTTTTCATCTTGGCGGCATCGGGATATACTTCGACGGCAATGCCTTGGCGACGCAGGGCGGCAGCCAGACGCAGGGCGGCAGCCGCTTCGTCAACCCCAAGGTTGGCAAACATCACTTGTGCACCGCTGTCTGTGCCTTCGGGGAACAAGTTGAGCGTGGTCATGACGTCATAGATGCGGTCGGCGCCGAAGCTGATACCCACGCCACTGAGACCGGGAGCGCCGAATACGCCCGTGAGGTTGTCGTAGCGTCCGCCGCCGGTGATACTGCCTATGGGCGTATCCAAGGCCTTGACTTCGATGATGGTGCCGGTGTAGTAGTTGAGGCCGCGAGCCAGCGAGACATCCAAGTCGAGAGTAGCGCGCAATCCGAGGTTACGCGTCCCGTCGATGACCGTGCGCAGTTCCTCGACGCCCTTGGCGCCGGTTTCGCTGCCGACCAGAAGCTCTTGAAGGCGAGCCATACGCTCGTCCGTGGTGCCGGAGATGTCCAATATCGGCTGGAGCGCATCGACGGCTTCGGGTGACAGACCGCGCTCTATGAGCTCGGCATTGACGTTCTCGCGTCCGATTTTGTCCAATTTGTCTATGGCTACGGTGATGTCCACGATGCGCTCGGGCGCACCGATAAGTTCGGCGATACCGGCCAGGACCTTACGGTTGTTCAGCTTGATGGCTACGCGAATGCCCAGACGTGCAAATACCTCGTCGATAAGCTGCAGCAGCTCGACTTCGCATAGCAGCGAGTCGGTACCTACGACATCGGCGTCGCACTGGTAGAACTCGCGATAGCGGCCCTTCTGCGGACGGTCGGCACGCCATACAGGCTGTATCTGGCAGCGCTTAAAAGGCATAGACAACTCGGCGCGGTGCATCACCACGAAGCGCGCGAAGGGCACGGTCAGGTCGTAGCGCAGACCCTTCTCGGCCACAGCCGAGGTCAGGTGGCCGATGCTCTCGGCGGCGAGGTCCTTGCCCTCGAGGCCGCGTGTCCATTCGCCCGAATTGAGAATCTTGAAGAGTAATTTGTCGCCCTCCTCGCCATACTTGCCCATAAGGGTGGAGAGGTTCTCCATAGCCGGCGTCTCGATAGGACGGAAGCCGTAAAGTGCAAATACCGAGCGTATTGTGTCGAAAATATAATTGCGACGAGCCATCTCCGCAGTATTGAAATCGCGGGTGCCCTTAGGTATGGAAGTCTTTTGTGCCATTGTGTGTCTGTGGCCTCGGTTTCCCGTAGCCTTTGTCTATAAAGTAGCCTTTATCTGTCTGTAAAGTAGCCTTTGTCTATAAAATTGCTGTATCGCGGCTCCCGAAAGAGCCTATTACGCCGCAAAGTTACGCATTTTTGCAGACAACGGCAATATTCCCACGCCATTGCACGCCGAATGACGTTTGTCTACTGATATTACTGATTGGATTTATAGTTTTCTACCTGGTCAAGGACTTTGTCAAAAACTTCGTCATTCCACTTGGGCGGATAGCCGTTTTCATCCAAAAGAAACCATAATTCTTGGTTTAGTTCGGCTCTGACATTCTTATTTGTCAGCCAGTCAGCAAAAGACGACTTTGTGCCAATCAGCGTTTTAATCTTTTTCGCAAGAGCCTTGCATTTTTCGTTGATTACAAACGACCCGATTCTCTTGTCTTCGCCATACTCGAAGTTGTGCGTGTCGCGAAGATGCAAAAGGATGTCATAGAAAGCTTTTTCTTCGAAAGACAAGCCGAGTTTACGGAAACTGTTTTTATCCTCTCCGAGTCGGTTAAGCAAGTCTATAGCCTGCTTTGTGGCATTGCGTATAATTTCGTCCACGGCGTCTTGTTGTGCTTTGGTCGCTTCTTTGGACGAAAGTTTGGTGCGTCGGTTGTGGTATTCGTCGAGAGTCTTTTTGAGCAGTTTCTCAAATTCCTCGGCGGCGAGTTTATTAGTCTTTTTGTATTGATTGATGCTCTTGCGAAGCATTTTAATGAGTACTTCGAGGCGCGTGGCCGGCAGTTTGATGCGGTTTAATTGTTCAATAAAAGCGGGGTCGAAAATGCTTTCCTCTACGTCAGAATCAAGGATGCTGGTCACGGAATTGCATCGTAAGGCATCTGCGACCATGCGCTCTACTGCACGGTTCATGCTCTCGGTATCATGCTTTTCGCCCGAAGCTTTGCGGATATATGATGCAATACTCATAAGGCATTGCGATAGAGCGAGTTGCTCGTGTGATAGCGCGTTGGATGGTTGGCATATGTCGTATGCGGTTTTTAACCGCTTTATGTGCGCGAAGAAGAATGTCTTGGCGTCAACTTTCTTAGGCTTCGCGCCGTCCTTGGCCACGTTATACATCTTCGAAAGTGTTAGAACGTGTTCGGCGGCGTCTTGGATACAATCGAGACGGGCGAGAGGCTTAGTGCCTTTGTCTGTGAACGGGCTTAGGTCAAAGCCGACAAATAGTTGCTTGATTAAGTCCAATTCAATGATCAGGGCTTCCAACGCCAGTTGCACATCGTCTTCGCTTGGCCCGAATTTGTCGCCGCCATATAGCTTCATCGCCTCCATCATGTTACGGTGGATGCCGATATAGTCGATGATATAGCCAAATTCCTTACCGGGATATTTGCGGTTTACACGGCTTATCATTTGGATGAGACTGTGTTTTTGGATAGGCTTGTCGTTATATAGATAGGTGAGGCAAGACACGTCAAAACCGGTTATCCACATATCCACTACAATTGCGATGCGGAAATTGGAATACTCTTTTTTGAAAGCATCCGCAAGGACATCGGCTCGCTTCTTGTCTCCCAGGTATTCGTACATTTCTTTGGGGTCATTTTTGCCTCGTGTTGCGACCATCGCCATCGTTGGCATTGGCGTCAATTTTTTCAGCTCCTTGGACGGCACTTCCAAACCTTCGGGGTGCTTACGCTCTACAAACCATTCGGGTTTTAGCTTCTTGAATTTTCCCAAGAGCCTGTAGCCGATATCGCGCTTGCTGCACACTACCATTGCTTTCTGTATGATATTGGCGTTATTGTCGCAAGCTGCGGTGTAATGTGCAATGATGTCAGCGGCGAGGCGTTCGAGGCGCTCTTCATCTCCAAGAATGACTTCCATCGCGCTCATAGCTTTCTTGCTTGCCAAGACGTCTTCTCGGGTGGCGCCTTCTTCGGCGCATTTTTTGTAGTAGCCTTCGATTTCCTTGACTTTGACACTGTCGAGAGTTACGGTTGCGATGCGTGGAATATACTTGATATCCTTGGTGATGTCGTCATCGACGGCCATACTCATTGTATAGCGGTCGACGATTTGGCCGAACACCTGGATGGTTTCGGCTATCGGCGTGCCGGTGAAGCCTACAAATGTGGCATTGGGGAATGCGGTGCGGAGTTGTTCGGCGTATGGCTTGGTAATGAAAGCACCTATCTTGCTTTCATCAACCATTTTGACGGATAAACTCGGTGCATCGTTCAATTCTTCTTTCTCGGCTTCGATGTCTTTATGGCCAACGACTTTCAGCTTGTTGCTTAGGCGTATCTGAGTGCGATGTGCCTCGTCGGAGAAGCAGATGATATTGCGGCGGGTATTCAGCTCTCCGATGGCTTCGCAGAACTTTTGAATGGTGCAGATGAAGAAGCCGCCGGAATCGCGGACTGACAATTCGTCTTTAAGCTCTTTGCGATTTTTGACAACCTTGGTTGTGCCGAGCTCGAGGAACTCGGACGAGCGCAGAAACAGTTTGCCGGCTTGCGTCTGCAAAGTTACTACAAAAAAGTGAAATGCGGAAAGATATAGTGATAGAATTGAGT
>ERZ857629.2868-NODE-2868-length-15402-cov-3.216394_pt1 | contig 15402 bp, 9 predicted proteins | sample MGYA00519700_ERZ857629 | MGnify/ENA primary metagenome ERZ857629 (study PRJEB31778, sample SAMEA3449351) | human gut metagenome | biome: human gut; feature: human-associated habitat; material: faeces | place: United Kingdom | collected 2010/2012 ... | reverse complement strand
GTATTGCCCGCGTTGACCTGATCGGCGAACCAGGCGAGCTCCGCCGTGGTGCTGATCTCGTAGACGCCGTCGGTGGGCGTGACGGGTGTTTTGTCCGTGCCGTTCCAGGTCTTGTTGGTCTCGAGCTGAACTGCGATGGTCGCATCCTTGCCGCTGACGGTGAAGGTCGCTTCGACCTTGTAGTAGCGGGCGTCGTCGACGATGTATGTGTACATGCCGTCTGGCAGACTGTAGGTGAAGGAACCAGCCGCGTTGGGCTCGACGCTCTCATCTGCATGCTTGACCGTGACGGAGGCCGGAGTGACGCTTGCGTTCTCGTCATCGGTGAAGGTCAGCGTGACGGTGTACAGCTGCGCGCCTGCCAGCTCGATGGGGCCGACGGTCTGCGCCGCGCCCGCGACGGCGAGCCGCTGATGTGCCCGCAGTTGGATTTCGGACAGGTTAGCGCGGAGCAGGCGGATTGGGTACGCCTGCTGGAATGCGGCACACTGGCACCGGAAGGGCAGGGCAGTCTCTGCCCGCCTGTATCGTGGATGTTTCAGCGCGAGTGGACGGAGCGTGTGCGGGCATCTGCCGACTGTCACGAGAAGCAGCTGCATCTGGCGGCAATCGCGTTGGCGGATGGGCGCTTGCGTGACGCAGGGGAGGCTGTTGCCGCGGCACTGGCACTGCGCGTCACACCGACGGCACTGTTTCTGCGGGCGCAGGTTGAGCGGCTGAACGGGGATGACCGTGCCGCCGCCGACAGCGCACTGGAGGCGCACCGCCTTTTGCCGGGCGATGTGTCGCTGGCACGGCAGGCGTTTGCCATGGCGCTCCGCGCCGGGATGAACGACCGGGTCGTTGCCGCGTACGAGGCGTCACCTGCCGCCGTGCAGGCGGACGGGCGCACCGCGATGACATATGCTTTCGCGCTCCTGCGGCAGGGCGATACCGACCGCGCGGAAGCGGTCCTGATGCGCGACGGCGGGCTGTCTGTGACCGATATCCGGGAGGGCGAGATCTCGCTGACCAATCTCTATCTCGACATTGCCCGTGCGCGAGCCGATGCCGCCGGACACGCTTTTGACCCGGCGGAGACGGATGTCCCGCGCCGCTTTGACTTCCGCATGTTCGTGCCGAAGAAGCGTAGATAGATTCCCCGATATACCGTAATTGGTTTTTGAGTCAGCAAAACGGCGGCTTTCAGCCGAAGGGACAAACGTTGTCACAAAGGGAGGGCAAAAACTCATTTTGAGTCTTTGCCCTCCCTTTGTGTCTGCTTACCGTGACGCGGCGGTCACGGCAAGCGAATGATGCGGTCGGTAAAAAATACCGCTTCCTCCTCGGCGTGCGTGACCAGCAGAAGCGTTCTGCCCGCCGCGCAGGTTGCCTGCCGGACGACAGTCATTACACGGCGGCGGGTGTCCGGATCCAGTCCCCGGAACGGTTCGTCCAGCAGAACCGTGTCCGCCGGTGCTGCCAACGCCCGGCATAGCGCAACGCGCTGTGCCATACCGCCGGACAGCTCGTCCGGATACAGACCGGCGGCGTCGCGCAGATCCACCGAGGTCAGCCATGTCAGTGATTCCGGCAAAGTTTTTGCTGTGTCGGACAGAACCAGGTTCACGTTCTCGGCGGCGCTTCGCCACGGGAGCAGGCGTGGCTCCTGGAACTGCATGGAAATCCGTCCACCGCCGGAAACGCGCCCCGCAGTGGGTGTCAGCAGCTGTGCCGCCAGCTTGAGGACAGAGGTCTTTCCGCTGCCTGAGGCGCCCATCAGGGCAACGCAACCGCCTGCCGGTACCCGGAAGGACAGCCCGTGCAGGACGCTTTTGCCACCGAAGTTCAGACTCACGTTGTCAAAAATGAGATCATCCGGACGCGCGGTCAGGTTATCTGCGTGTCGCATGGCGAGCCCTCCTTTCGGTCGGTTGGGGCGGGGTGCGGATGCCGCCGCTCGGCAAGTGCCATCAGCCGGAGCATCAGACGCTCAAGCAGCAGGCTGAGCAGTGTTACCGGAATTGTCCATGCGAACAGGTCGGTCGTTTCCAGATACAGCTTGGATTCAAACAGGTATCGCCCGATGGACAGCGCGGGAACCACCAGCACTTCGGCGGCAATGCCGGCTTTCCATGCCAGCCCCACAGAGGAACGGCAGGAAGCGGCAAGCGCCGGGATCAGCGAGGGCAGGTAGATCCGACAAAGCCGCCGCCACGGCGACAGCCGGAATACGTGCGCCATCTCCAGGAGGTCGGCATCCACCCCGCCCAGTGCCTCGTGCAGGTTTGCCCAAACGACAGGCAGCACCAGCAGAACCGAAATGAAGATCGGGAGTGTGTCCTGCCCGATCCAGATATACAGCAGGATCACGAAGGATGCAACCGGCGTGGAGCGGATGACGGTGATAAACGGATAGAAAAGTGTGTATAGCGGCGGGATAAAATGTGTCAGCACCGCCAGCAGGGAACCGGCAGCCAATCCGGTCAGGATGCCTGCCACGATGCGACCGAGAGAGGTCAGCACAGCCTGCCAGAACAGGGCAGTTGCCGCCAGTGTCCGCAGACGCCGGAGGACTGTCACAGGACCCGGCAGAAGCAGGGGCTGTGCCATGCGCCACGCGAGCAGCTGCCAAAGTCCCAGCCAGAACGCCGTGACCAGCACGCCGACCAGCAGTCGTGCGAGCGGGCGCGGCAGGGACGGGAAAAACCGTCCCCGGCGGTCAGCCGGGGGCGGTTGCACAGGTTTGCGACGCATCACTTGACCCCGTAGTACAGACCGTTATCCGGGACCGCGCCGCCGATGGACGCGGGCGCAACACCGAACAGGGTGGTGTAGAAGGAGGTCAGCTTGTCCGCCATTTCCTGCCCGGTAATGAAGCAGAGATTGCAGTGCGGGATCGCCTTGGCTGCGACAGCGCCTTTGGCAAAGATGCCCTGCGCCTCAATCATAGTGCCTGCCTCGGCGGGATTCTTCATGACAAATTTGACGGATGCCTCGTACTCTGCAAGGAACGCGGCGACCTCGGCGGGATGTGCCTCGGCAAAGGCGGTACGCACCACGACACAACCCTGTGCCAGTGCGGCGGATTCGCCGAAGGCGGCGCTCCACGCGGCTGTCAGGTCAAGTGCGGCTGTCAGCTTGTCGTTGGCAGATCTGGCAATCGTCACCATCGGCTCCGGCAGGACGGCGATGTCCACTTTTCCGGCGGCAAGCACGGTGCGCAATTCGGCGGGCTGTGCATAGGTGTTGTCGATTGTGATGTCCTTGCCCGGCTCCAGTCCGTTCTTCCGGCACAGGGCAGTGAAGATAAAGGTGGGATTCTGCGCGGGGCAGTAGACCGTTTTTCCCTTCAGATCCTCAAACGAGGACACGCTGACGCCCTCGCCGGTGACCACATACAGCACACCCAGCGTGTTGACTGCCAGCACCTGCACCGCGCCCGCCTTCTTGGCATACAGATTCGCGGCGGCGTTTGTGGGCAGAGCGGCAATGTCTACCGAGCCGTTGAGCAGAGCGGGCAGGATATTGGAGGCGTCGCTTTCTACACGGAAGGTGTATTTAAGCGCCGATGCCCCCTTGGAGGACTGCTCCATCAGCTGTGCCATGCCGAAGCCGGTGGTGCCGGACAGAACGGCGACATTGACATTCAGATTTTTGTCAACTGTTTGCCCGGTCGCGGTATCCGTGTCGCGCGCGGCTTCCGTCACGGTTTCGGAGCCTGTGCCTGTCGCGGTTTCGGTCGGGCTTCCGCCGCCGCAGGCTGTAAGCGGGAGAGAGAGGCAAAGTGCCAGCAGGAGCGCCAGCACAGCTGTCAGGGTACGGGAGAGTTTTACGGTTTTCATGGGATGATTCCTTTCCTTTCAGAATGCGGGTGGGGGATTTTTACGATAATCCGAAGGCGCGGCGCATCCGCTCCCGGTCGGGCAGGGAAATGTGCCTGCCGGAGCGGGCAATGTGCCCGGCGGCTTCCAGCTCGTCCAGTGCCCGGTACAGGGAGGCACGCGAAACGCCGAGCGCGTCGGGCAGACGGCTGAGCGACAGTGGCAGCTCATACTCTGCCGCACCGTCGGGGATCGATGCGTCCAACCAAGCCGCCAGCCGCCGTGCGGCAGAACCCGCGCCCAGACACGCCAGCCGCCGGTTGAGAAACCGGATGCGGTCGGAGAGAAAGGCGACATAGTTGAGCGCGAATGCGGGGGTGCCCGTCAGCAGGGCGCGCACTGCCGCCTCAGACACGATCAGCACGCGGGTCGGTTGCTCTGCCGTCACGCGCGTTACGGCGGGGGATGCCGCAAAGAGCGTAGCGACACCGAACACGTCGCCGGCGTGCAGGACGCGCAGAAGGCATTCACTGCCTTCACCGGGGGTGTGGACGGAGGCGGAGCCTGCCGTCAGGATGCACAGCACCGGCGGATCGTCATACTGCCGGATGGATTCTCCGGCTTCATACGTTGCCATCCGGCAATCCGGTAGCAGCACCTTTGCGAGTACATCCGGCGGACAGCCGGCAAACAGGGGGAGCGCTGTCAGCACGGACAGCATATCGGTGGGTTGTTGCATACAACTGCCTCGGCTTTTATCAGACTGTTGTCTCAAATGAGACAAGTATAGTATACCCGATTCCCTGCGTTTTGTCAAGAGGCAGGAGAAAACTTTTTCGCGGAAACGGAGGGGCAAGGAGAAAAAGCAGGAGGCGCGGGGAACTCTTTCAGGAGCCCCTGCGCCTTCCCGCTTTTTCTTCATTTTCATTCATCCGTTCTTTACGACCGGATGATATGTCAGCAGCAGTGACTGCCGCTGATTGGGAATAGTCAGCGTCAAGCCAGCCGCGAGATCGGCGCCGCGGGCGCTGAACTGCGCGCCGGTGTCCCGATCGGTGAAGAGGTAGACCTGATCCGGAGTCAGACCGCCAAGCCGGACGGTCGCCTGCCCGTAGGGGCACATCGCACGGCGGAAAGCAAGGATCAGTCCCGTATCGTCTGCGGTGTCGTGGTACTGGTTGGCAATCCAGGTGGTGTTTTCGTAGGTCGGCAGGATCAGCGGGTAGAAGTCGGCGGAGAAGTAATGCCGCAACGAAGCATACTCGTTGAAGTAGACCTTTGCCCATTCCAGAGGCTCGCCCATGGCGCCGACCTCCCATTCCGGATCGGCGTGCTCCCAGGTGCGCACGGTCATGCCGGCGGTATAGGCACTCCGGAAGCTGTACAGATCGCCCAGCGTGGGACCGTAGCCGATACCGCTGTACGGATACCACCATGCCGCCCATGCATTCTGATTCTGGTTAGCCTCCGGGCAGGCGTCCCAGGTACACTGAAAATCACTTCGCCACAGCGGCACGGAACGCCCCAACAATTCGATGTCGATCCGGTGCCCGCCTCCGGCGCAGTCGTCGATCAGCAGATGCGGAAAACGCTCCAGCAGGGCATCCCAGAAACGGTACAGATTGTTGATGTAGTGAATCTCGGTCGTGCCGCGCCGATCCTCCAGTCCGTTCTCCTGCTCCCGGTCGCCGCAGTACCAGAAATCCAGCGGCGCGATGTTGCAGTCCTGTCGGTAGCAGTCAATCGGGATGTCCCGGATGTGCTCCGAAGTCATGCGGATCATGTCCTCGCAGACACTGTCCAGCTCCAGCTTTGCCAGCCCGTTCTGGGCGTTCGGATCGGATCCGAGGCGGTACGCAGTCCATGCCCGGTCAACCCGCACGCGCTCCGGCTCAAACCAGAGCAGGAACCTGACGCCGTGCTCTTTCAGAAACGCCGTGACGTCCCGGTAACCGTCCGGGTGGTAGTAACGGCTGACCTCCCAGCTTCCGGTCTGCATCCACTGCGCGGATTGCTCGGCTGTTGTCGTGCCGCGCAGAGGCTCATACCAGCCCGCATCAATCCAGCAGTAATCAAAAGGTAGTCCGGCATCAAAGAGTGCCTGCCAGCGGCGCAGGAGCGCCTCGGTGCTGATTCCGCCCCAGAATATCGCAGAGAAGGGGCACTGTGTCCCCCGTGCGCCGCCGCTTTGCCCGATGGGGGACACCCGCTCGCGCAGGTAGCGCCGCCAGACATTGTGTGCTGCCGCCTGTCCGTCCCGGTATTCCAGCAGAACGACCGAACTGGTGCGGAAGGATTCTCCGGGGTGCAGGCGGAAGGAGGTGTACATGATGCCGCTCCGGATGCGCAGAGCATCGGTCGTGCGGTCAAAGTAAGCCTGCCACTGTCCCGACCAGCCGACCGCCAGCAGGATGCCGTGCCCGCGGCGTTCCACGTCGAAGAAAGGCGCGGTACCGTAGCCGGAACGTCCCGCTTCGCAGTGGGCATGGTGGCTGTCGCCTGCCCAGAGCCGGTGCGGGATCAGACGGTGGTCGGTGTCCGAGACGTTCGCTCCCTCCGTTATCCAAAGACGAAGCATATCCGGCTCCCAGGTGCTCTGCCGGTTGCGACGGGTGCGCGGCGGGTCGGGGTCAAACGGAACCGTAATGTCGCAGTCATAGAGATCGGTGATGCGACCGCTGTCATGGTTGGTCGGATTGTGCCAGCTGTTTACCCAGCGCACGATTCCGTAGTCATCCTCGCGTTGGACGTGGCAGGTCAGTTCCAGTCCGTCCGGGAGCGTGTAGACGGTGTCGTCCCCCTCCTGCCGTACCGTGCAGTTCAGCTCCGGGAAGGGGATGCCGTCATAGTTGAAGGAAAAGCGGGGCTCCATTGCATATACCTCCTGTATTTTTTGCCCTGTCAGGGCAGAATGGTCACGTCACGGACAAATTCGTTGATGTGCAGACGCAGTTCCTCGCGCGTGGCAAGGCGCTCCCCGTTGCAGGTCACGCCTGCAATGCATATCCGTTCGACCGTGTGCTCCGCATCCAGCCCGAGAAAGGCGGATTCCGGCACCGGAACTTCCGGTGCGTCGGTGAGGATGCGGATATTGCGGAAGGTGATGTCGTGGATTTGACCGTTCAGACCGTCCTCGGCGAACAGCCCGGATCGGTAAATGGGCAGGCAGAACAGGAGCGGATGCCGCACCGGTGTATCCATTGGATACGGCGCGTCCATGTCGTTCTGAAACACATCCGGCAGCTGGTGCTTGGTGTACTCAACCCGGATATTCTCAAATGTGACCTGTCCGATGTCCGCACGGTTGTGGTGCTGGATGTCGAGGAAAGTCGTGGAGCCGTGGATGCAGTCGCAGTTGCGGAAGAGGATGTTCCGGAAGGCAGGCGCATTTGTTTCGGCGCCCAGTTCCAGATTGCGCCCCCAGTCACACCAGACCACACAGCCCTCGACCAAAATGTCGGCGTTATCTGCCGTGTCCCAGCCCACGATGCCTTTGATTACCACGCAATCGTCGAAGTTGCGCAGGAAGCAGTTCCGGATGCGTACATCGCGGCAGTTGAACAGGTCAATGCCGTCCGCATTGTAGCGCCACATTCCGATTGTCTTGAGGTTTTCCAACGTGACGTCCTCGCATCCTGCCGGGATGACCGCAAAGGTGGCGGCGTCGCGCAGGGTGGGACCCTCCACCCGGATGTGGCGGCAACGGTAAAAGCGCAGAATGCCGTCCAGCACGTGCCGCTGCTTCAGCCGGCGCAGGATGTTCTCCCGATCGGCGGGCAGCGGGGCGGTGTAATCGTTGAGCAGCAGGCGGCTTTCGTCGGTACGCACCTCGCGGCTCCCGTCGATGACACCGTAGCCGAATATGTCGATGTTCTCCGCGCACACTGCCCGGAAACTGCCGTACAGGTATGCGTCCCGGTCAATCAGCACGGCGGTGTCCGACTCCAGATCCATACATCCGATCTCGTGCACGCCGGGACCGAAGGAGAGGATATGCGCCTTGCCGTGCGCGACAGCGGGGAAATCCCGGATCGGGTCAAAGAATACGTGCAGAGCCTGATGGTATCCGTCCGTCTCAACGGTGTACGCGCCCGGAGCCGGCAGTGTCACGGTAGCGGTGTTTCCGTCCGGCACGGCTTGCACGCCGCGCGCGAGCGGGCGCACGGTCAGTTCCCGTACCGGATGTGCCCAGCGGATGTGCAGTGTAACCGGTTCGTCCGCCTCAAAGCCGAGGAAGGCGGCTTCTTCGGTCTGGTCCAGTGGGCGCTGACGACCGGGCCACGGGGTGTTGTAGGGGAATGCGGATACCCGACAGAGCGGGGTATCCACGGGGATTCCGTTCAGGGTTACGGTTATGCCGGTAAAACGCGGCTCTCCTTCCGGAAGATGGCGGGTGATAATCATTACAGTACAGCTCCTTTCGCGTGCTGTTGAGCGGTGTGCGGACTTTTGGGTTATTATGGCATATTATTGCACGCTTGTCAAGAGGTTGCAGAACAAATGCCGTGACGGCTTTTGCTTCTTATGCGGCATCGGTTCGCCCTGCCGTCCCCATAGGCAATACCGTTTGTGTGTCTTGCCCAAAACCGCAGGGAAAAGTTTGTGCGGTTTTCCGTGCCGAAATATATCCGGCGAGGAAATAATTGTGGTATAATGGTGGGGACGAGAAAACGAGGTGATGCGATTCCATGAGGCAGAGTAGACGGGTGCGCCTGAGGGCGCGCCTCCGCACGGCAGGCGCGGCGCTTGCCGCAACCTTTCGCCCGCGTAACCTGCGTCGGGCCCGGCGCAGTGTGGTATACAGTGCGCGGGAGTACCTGTGTTTTTATCTGGCGATGCTGATTATCGGAACAGGGTTTTTCGTGATCGCGCTGGGAGCCGATGCCGAGCTGGAGCATACCCGGCGACAGATCACGGATAATTACGATTACCATATCGAGATAGGCGGCATGACGCAGGAGCAGATGACGGCTGCAAATAACCGCTTTTACGTGGAGCTGGAGAAGGAGGTTCCATGGCTGGAGGCGGTTCGTATCCGGCAGGAAACGGACGGCAGCTATACCTGCTTTGTTACGGCTCCGGACGGCTTTGATCCTGCCGAAACGTTGGCGTATGTGCGTGCGGAAGTCCTGCGTCAGGTGAGCGGGGACTACCGGGTCAGCACTTCTCCGCTGTACGGGTACGCTTCGACCTACAAAGCTCCGCTGTTATGGGAGCGGTGGGGAATAACATTGGCGTGGCTGTTGCTATCGGTGCTGGCATTGTCGGTTCTGCTCCGCATCCGGCTGGAGCATTTCCGCTTTGTTTACGGCATTTACACGACCTGCGGCGCCGACTCCCCCATGCTGTTCGGCGCGATGGCGGGGGATATGCTGGTCATCGCGCTGTTCTGCGTGCCGCTGTCGGTGCTGCTGGGCGTCGGCGGAACGGCGTTGCTCTGCCTGCCGCGCGGGCTGGAACTGCACCTGTCGGCGCGCACGGTGCTGACACTGCCACTGCTCTGGATCCTGACGGTGCTGGCGGCGGTGTGCCGTCCCATGCGGCGGCTTTCGCATCGGACGCCCATCTGGATGCTGACCGGGCAGGATGCCTCGGGGTTGGTCAGCTCGCCGCGCAGATCCCTGCGGCTGTTCGGTGCGTCCTTCCCCGGTCGGTACGAGCTGTTCACCTTCTGGCGTATGCGGAAATACTACGCCGGACTTATCCTGTCGGCGGTGCTGTTTTCGGCGCTGTTTGTCAGCGGGCTGTATATCGCGCGGATACAGGAATCGCGTGCGGACGTCCCTGCCTACGAATACATAATATCCTATCCCGCGACCGCCGGCGTCGAGAGCGAGACGGGGGAGGATGGCGGCATCGTTCTGCCGACCGTGGATGCCGATACCGCCGCCATGCTGCGCAGTGACGGCGATCTGTTCATTCCGTCTGTCGCCAATCTGCCGTCGGTTGCCTATGTCTGGTGGCAGGCGGAGCGCCGCGCCGGCACCTGTATGTCGCACCTGCTGATCCGCCCGCAGACCGGGCGTGTTGCCGGCTCCTATGTCGTGCCCTCCGATGAGCGCGCGTCTGACGGGTACACGTTTGCCATGCAGAACTACACCTATGTCGCGGTGGATTCACTCTGGCTGGACGCGATCACGGAGAACGGGCTGGGAACCGTCGAGGGAGATCCGTCCGCCGTGCTGACCGACCCGTACAGCATCATTGTTACGGAGGATATCTACAACCAATCCGCCTACCGCTTTTCTCCGGGTGACAGGGTGGTCGTGGCGATACTGCTCAAAATGAATACGCCCATGATCGCGGTAGCGGACGAGCGGGCGGCGCTCAGGCAGCAGATAGCAGGCTGTTCCTTTTCCTATGCGGAATATACAGTTTGCGCGGTGGTGCGCGGCATGACCTCCCGCGACAGTATTCTGCTTGGCGTCGGGTATGATGCCTACACAACGCTGACAGGTCAGCCTGCCGTGCGGGATAAGCTGTATGTGTACATGGACGGTGAGGCGTCCTTTGAGGAGGTACGTGAAGCCGAAACCGCCGTCCGGCGCGAGGTTTCCTACTTCAGTGGCTGGACGGTCAGCCGGACGGGAAACTGCTTCCGCGCCCGCGTGCAGAACGGACGCGGCACGCCGGATGTCATCCGCCTGCTTTCGGTGCTGATCCTGCTGATCTCGCCTGCGGTCTGGCTGTTTTCCCAGATCATGTTCTATCGAAAGCGGCGGGGCGAGCTGGCGCTCCTGCGCGCACTGGGCGCGCGGAATCGCCGCATTGCCTGCCTGTTCCCGCTGGCTGGCGGTGTTCTCTCGGTGCTTGCCTCGCTTGTGACCGTGGCGCTGGTCAGCCTGTGCAACCGGATCGTGTACCTGTGCATCGCTGTCCTGCTCCCGAAGCTGCATTTGACCGATGCCTTCCCGTATGCGTACAGCCTGTCGATACCGGCACTGTTGCTCTGCGTCGGTATCTCGCTGGTGTGCGGCTTTCTGTCCTGCGTCATCTCCGGATGGCTTCTGCGGCGGAGGGGGAAGGGAAGCGCCGGGGGAGATCCCAGTAATCTGCTGCCATGAAAGGAATCTGCTATGTTTGATAAGTACGGAGAATCCGCCGCACCGTGCGGCATAGACCCGGAGCGCGTCATCCTGGAGACGCATGACCTGACGCGGCAGTATGAGCAGTCCGATGAGGTCATCACCGCCGTGAACCGGGTGAATATACGCATCCGGGAGGGCGAATTTGTTGCGGTTGTCGGTCCGTCCGGTTCCGGGAAAAGCACCCTTTTGCACCTGCTGGCAGGGCTGGACCGTCCGAGTGCGGGCGCTGTTTTCATCCGGGGGCAGGACATTACCGCGATGGATGACGACACGCTGGCACGCTTCCGGGGCGAGTATGTCGGTGTTGTGTTTCAGGAGCACAATCTGATCCCGCAGTTTACGGCACTGGAGAATATTCTGATTCCTACCATGATGTGCCGCAAACCGGATACCGCCTATGAGGAAAATCTGAGAAAGCTGGTGGCGGCGCTGGGCATAGCTGACCGTCTGCATCATCTGCCCGCCGAGATGTCGGGCGGACAGCGCCAGCGGGTCGCGATTGCGCGGGCACTTATCAACCTGCCGCACGTTGTGTTTGCCGATGAACCGACCGGCAATCTGGATCGTGCCAATGCCGACGAAGTTCTGACGCTTCTGCTGGAGACGCGTGCCATGCTGGGGCAAACATTGGTCATGGTCACGCACGATATGAGCATCGCAGAGCGCGCAGACCGCATCCTGTACATGGAGAACGGCTTCCTGACGGCAGTCAGACAGAACCCCCGTGCACGCGGGTAACGCACGCCTATGAAAAAGAACCCCGCCCGTAAGCCGTTGGCTTACGGGCGGGGTTCTTTGCGTTTTGCGCGGCGGACTGTTGTGCACCTTGCGGTCGATTATTTCTCCAATGCCGCGCGGGTCTGCGCCATGACCAGTTTGTAGTAGATACCGCGCTGGTTAAGCAACTCCAGGTGCGTGCCGAATTCGGCGACGCGCCCGTGGTCAATGACCAGTATTTTGTCCGCGTTGCGCAGGGTCGAGAGGCGGTGCGCAATGGCGAAGGTTGTGCGGTTTTCCGTCATTTTGTCGATGGCGTCCTGAATCAGCTTTTCGGTTTCGGTGTCCAGTGCCGCGGTCGCCTCGTCCAGAATCAGAATGGGCGGGTTATGAATCAGCGCACGGGCAATGGCGATGCGTTGCCGCTCACCACCCGAAAGCGAATAGCCCTTCTCTCCCACGATGGTGTTGTAGCCCTGCGGCAGATTCATGACGAAATCATGCGCATTGGCGGCACGTGCCGCCCGCACCACCTCGTCATCGGTTGCGTAGGGCTTGGCATACCGGATATTGTCGCGTATGGAGCCGGAGAACAGGTGCGTTTCCTGCAGCACCACGCCCATCTGCGAGCGGAGCGACTGCTGGCTGATCTGTTTGATGTTCACACCGTCGATCTCAATGCAGCCCTCGGTCGGGTCGTACATACGCATGATGAGGTTTATGAGCGTAGATTTCCCACACCCCGAATGCCCGACGATACCGATCATTTCGCCGTGCCTGACTTCCACGCTGACGTCCCGCAGAACGGGATTGCTTGCCTCGTAGCCAAAGGTTACGTGCTGAACGCTGACATCACCCCGGAAGTTGAAATGCTGGGGGTTGGACACATCCGCCACTTCCGGCTCCTCTTCCAGAATCTCCATGATTTTACCGAAAGAAGTCGTAAAGGCGGAGATATTACGGGGGATCTGCGTAATCTGCATCAGCGGTGCGTACAGAATGGAGGCGTAGGTGTTGAACTGGTTCAGTTCGCCGACGCCCAGAACCCCATTGAACAGCATCAGGTTGCCGAACCACATGATGAGGTAGGAGCCGAAGCGCAGGGCAAAGCCCAACAGCGGGAAGACTGTATCAAACAGCTTGCCGTTTGCCTCGTCCTGATGCGCCTGCTGATTGGTGCAGTCGCGGAACTCCTCAATAGCTGCCTCCTCGCGTCCGTAGGACTTGACCACACGGATGCCGCTCAGGATATCCTGCAATGTCTGGTTGGTGCGGCGCCCCTTCTGCCATGCCTTGATGTTCAGACGCTTCATCATACGCCGGAAGCAGAAGATGAACAGTACAACGAACGGTATGGGAACAAAAATGAACAGGCTCATGTGCGTGCCGAGCGACACGTCCATGCCCAGAACCAACACAAGACCCAGTACAAAGGAGATGAGTTGCCCGAAGTAGGTGGGGAGCAGGTTGGTCATGAAGTTCTGCACGACCGCCACGTCATTGTTGATGCGCCCCATGAGATCGCCGGTCGATTTTTTCTGCACCGAGGACATGGACAGCATCTGGATTTTCTCAAACAGCAGTGTCCGCAGGAAGCGCGTGAAGCGGTTACCCGAAACGGCGGCAATGCGGCTCTGCACCATGCCCAACACCTTGTTGAGAATGTCAAAGCTGACGATGGCACCCACGATCAGCCACAGGTGGAGTGCCCACGACGGCTGGGAGGTGACGTTCTTGTTCAGAATGTAGTCATTGATGAGCGTTTTCTGGAGGACGGGCACCACGTACTGGATGCCCATTGCCAGGACGGCGGTCAACAGCGGGAACAGCATCATGAGGCGGAGTCCCTTGGTCATGCCCCACAGCTGGCGGTAGGTTTCCTTCTTGCTCTGACAGAAGGGGCAGATGTGCGTGTGCATGACGAACGGACGCCCGCACTTCTGGCAATAGCGTTCCGGCTCGTTGCTCACAAACACCTTCTCGGTGTTGCCCGATGCGATGGATTCGCAGGCGTCCACCATGACCGCGTAGCGGGGCATATTCCGCCCGCTGACAAAGCGGCACAGACGGGTGCTCACGCCGTCCACCTTGGCGAAGAAGGCACAGCAACCGTACAGCATTTCAACCGAGAAGTCCGAGAGGTGAGAGAATTCCCACTTGGCTTCCAGTCTGCCTTCATTGATCTTGTAGATATACCGGTCGGTGAAGACCATACGTCCGTCCACCCGCCGCTCAAATTCGCAGTCGAATGGCAGACAGTACATGACCCGCTCGTCCGGTCCGCGCTCCGCTTCCAGTACGGCGGAGTCGGCGGGGGACAGGTCAAACAGCAGCTTCATATCGGCGTTCCTCCTGTATCAGAGGTAGATCTCGACCTTCTTGTAGCTGGTCTTGTCCAGCTTGGTCGGATCCTCGATGGTAAAGCAGTTGCCGTCGATGTCGTACATGAATACCCGTCCGTCCTCCAGCGTGCGGATACTGGAGGAGGGGTTGGTCATGATGAATTCGATGCGCCCGGCGCTGGTGGTCACGTCCCAGTAGCAGTAGCCGAACTTCTCGGAGAAGGAGTGGATCTTGCTGATTGAGGGGGTGAAGTAACGCCGACTCAGTTCGGTGTCTATCATTTTTACGGTTTCGGGCGGAAAATCCGACAGCCGCCGGATCATGCCCAGCTCATCGCCGCGCCCGCCCAGCCGGGTGTCCGGCTCGCGGATGGAGATGAATTCCTCCGGGGAGGAGATGGGGAACGCCCGGACGGGCACCACCCGCTCAAAGAACTCCACTTCGCCGGAGGGCTGAGTCAGGGTCAGCGAGATCAGACTGCCCGCCGAGGGCGTGAAAACGGCATTCTCCGGCGTCAGATCCAGCGAAATGCGGTGTTCAAACAGGTCCTTTTCACCGTCGGGAGCGGCGACCTTGGTCAGTTGTGCGTCAGCCATAACATACCTTCCTTTCGTGCGGGAGCCGTCAACGGCCCTCCATGACCTTCTGGAGCTGTTCGTTCTGGAGCGTCCAGAGGCGGTAGTAGATGCCTTTCTTTTCCATAAGCTGTTCGGCGGTACCCATTTCTGCAAGCTCACCGTTGTCAATCGCCATGAGATAGTTGCAGTTCTTGAGCGTGGACAGGCGGTGCGCAATGGAGATGGTGGTCTTGCCGACGCTCACGCGGTCGATTGCCTCGGAGATCAACCGCTCGGTTTCGGTATCCATAGCGGCGGTTGCCTCGTCCAGGATCAGCAGGGACGGGTTGAGCAGCAGGGCGCGCGCGATGGAAATGCGCTGGCGCTCTCCGCCCGACAGCGAGCGGCTGCCGATACCGACCTTGGTCTCGTAACCTTCCGGCAGCTGGAGAATGAAATCGTGGGCATTTGCCGCCTTGGCGGCGGAGACCACCTCGTCCAGCGTGGCGTCCGGCTTGGCATAGCGGATATTGTCTGCGATGGTGCCGCGGAAGATGTATACCTCCTGCGAAACGATGGCAACATTGCGCCGCAGGGACGCCATTTCCAGCTGCTTGATGTCCACGCCGTCAATGGTGATGCTGCCGCTGACCACGTCATACATCCGCGTGATCAGGTTCGCAATGGTGGATTTGCCCGAGCCGGTATGCCCGACCAACCCCACGTGGTCGCCCTCGTGGATCGTGAAGCTGATGTCCTTCAGAATGGGACGGTTGGGGTTGTAGTGGAAGCTGACATGATCAAAGACGATGTCGCCCCGCAGGGAATCCAGATGCACCGGATTGGGTGCTTCGGCGACCTCCGGCGTCATGTCCATGACCTCAAACATACGCA